>Ga0209629_10001720_pt1 | contig 14175 bp, 11 predicted proteins | sample TergutCu122P5_FD_187286 | JGI IMG/M metagenome (GOLD analysis project Ga0209629, IMG submission 187286) | Cubitermes ugandensis P5 segment gut microbial communities from Kakamega Forest, Kenya - Cu122 P5 (SPAdes) (version 2) | ecosystem: Host-associated > Arthropoda: Insects > Digestive system... | reverse complement strand
TGCAACTTCTAAAAACAGTATTTAACCGTAACCTATATAAGCTGTTACTACAACACCATATATTTCAACCTAATAATAGATACTAAAATTGCATATATAATATTATAGTTATCTCATTCATTCTATTGTAAACAGAGATTTTATCATGTATAAATTTAGTATAGTTGTTATAACATGACTGGTTCTACATCCAAAAGTCTTTACTGACATGTACTGGATTTTATGGAACCGAAATAAAAATACAATACAATACAATACAATCCTAATACTTGATGAAGAATGGTATTTTATATTAGTTGCATGACATTATAAATCAAGTACTTCTAACAAAGATTTAGCTGTCCATTTATAACAAAGCATATGTGGTAATCAGTATACTAAGAATTATGCAACTTACAATTATTAGCAGCAGTCCTAAGATCAAAGTCCACTGAGCTAGAACAAATAAAACAAAAGTATGTAAAGTACATAATAATTCTTCAAATTCTCAATACCACAGATATGAACTCACTGGCCAACCACAAGGTTTACAAGCACTACACAGCCAATCCCCCAGGCTTACAGAATTGTCTTTACATTTATATTTTTTAATTAAGATAAAATGCAAAGGTGGAAGTGATGTTAGTTGGTTTAGCAACAAGAATGACCATTTTTTTATCACACAGTTTTTGTAACTAAAATGTTACTGATGAAAATCAATTATAAAATTTGGACCCTGTTTGCATCATATTCCAGGCTGGTTTGCATTTCAAACTCCATTTTTGTCGTTGGATCCAGTTTTATTTGGTTGTCTTTGCTCGGGTTAGCTATGCTTTGGGAGACACATACTTTCATCTACACATTAACAATTTTTAAAACTTGTCACTCTGCAATTATAATTGCCCTGGAAATAATTGTATGAACTATGTCTCTTGTGGTACCCGAAAACAATCTTCTGTAACTGTTACATGTAGAAGCCAAAAGCAAATGCCAGAATTTTTAACTGCAGTGTTCATTAATGACATTACTTTGCACTTCAGTCACCTGTACTTACCAAATGTGCATATAACATCTAAATGGTGGGATGACGTTGCAGAATTACAAATCCATAAAAGCATACATCCAAAACTGCTGTTTTTCAGAGTGCAGTGTTTGTGTGTGTGTGTGTGTGTGTGTGTGTGTGTGTGTGTGTGTGTGTGTGTGTGTGTGTGTGTGTGTGTGTGTGGAAGGAGAGATGTACCTGAAGGTCATGCTGACGTAGTAAGTGAAAGGAGAAAACCTTGGATATTAATATCCTACAAAACAAAGAAACATAGCATGTAATTCCACAGGGAATAATCTGATTGGAGGAACTAACAGTCATTCAACTATTTAAGAAATATAATTGCTCCTTCAGGTTCAATTTTTCATAATAATAATAATAATCTCCTTATCATCATCATCATCATTGTCATCATCCTTCTCCTTTGGTCATTGACCAGGATTCTGTCCCACTTCAGATTCAATCAAAGGGGCAAATCTGTGTTCATGAAAGATAGTCCCTGGTACCAATCCTAGCCCATTGCATCCAGTCTACACCATCACACTCCCTATCTTTCAGGTCCATTTTAGTACATTATATTCCAATCAATGACAGGTTTGTTTGGGTGAGTTCTCTCCATCAAATTTCTCAACTAAAATATTGTGTGCATTTCTTACATCTGTCTCATGATTCGCGCTTCAAAAATGCTATCATCCTTGTTTGAATCATCATATTAATTAAGATTATTTTCTTCTGATATGTCACCCCATGCAATCTGCTGGAAATTTACTGGTATTTTTGAGGAATGATCTGCCTAACCTGCAAGTGGGGCAATACATTCCTCTGATGTGTCGTTAAATTTCTACGAAACTACATAGTGGAAAAGATAAATTTCAACCTATAAGATGCCTTGAAGGCCCAGAGAGGGAGTAGAAGTATAGCTCTACTTTTTCTTTAACCTCGGTGCTAGATGGGAATGGATAGTTAACCCCACGCCCAGGTCACTTTACCCCCAGGAATAGCCCAGTACTCATTGTGTAAGAGGCTGGATGGACCCCAAGGCCGATTTAGACGGGTGGGGAAAATCTCGCCTCACCGGTATTCGCTCCCCGGACCTTCCAGCCCATAGCGAGTTGCTATACCGACTACGCTACCCCGGTAGCAGACTACACGATGGCATATCCAAAGTTACAAAGCTTATCATAATTCAATTTTTTTCTAGCCTCCTGTTACTTCCTGCCCTTAGGGAATCCAAACCACGCCAAATATGATATTTGACTGCAACCTTTTATTTATGGAAAGATTTGCTTCATTTGTGACTGGAAATTCTGAGAAGTGTTGAATGTCTCCTTGCACTGTGGTTATGTTATCTGTATTTTATATCGCTATTTTAAAATACTTACAAGAAAACCTGAAAATAATGTACGTGATAGAAACATCTTCAATTTATTTTCTGTTGGGATGAGAAACGAAAACTACAATGCTTAGCCCTAATAAGGGTAAGGCAATTGAATTAAGCAAACAGTGCCATACGTGCAATTTATACAAAATTACAGAAGAAAATAACTGTGGGTAACTGCGATAGCGACACATTTTTGTCTGAAAGGTCACAAAATTATCTTCTTTCATCAAGTTGCGTCATTTACGTTTATGCCACCTACGGACTCAAACAGCGACGGTAAACTGATGACGGCGTGATGAGGTCATTGAAAGTGTCGTGTTTATTTTTCTCTGAATCATGACTGTTTGAAAGAACGTTGTATTTTTTGTTACGTACTTAGAGTTTTCACAAATCTAATGAAACATTAGGCTACTCAAGCCCTCACTTTCTCTGTGATGTAACTAGAGATTACCCAATAAAATGCGTCGAATTACACTTTAATTCCAGCTTTTGAGGAAGGTAGATTCTGTCCAAAACTTCAAATCACAGATGAAGCTAAAAACTTTAATACTAATATACATTCTTCGTGCAATCTTCTTATAAAAACGAGTTTATCTCCAACTAATTGCACAATATTTAGTTTTGCTCCTACATGTTTCGGCTACAAAATGCAGCCATCCTCAGGGAGCTACAGTGTTTGACAACATACGCAGCGTGTTAAGCAACTTTGCAGTCGTAGATTGTAAATTATACATGTAAGGTAATTCCATAACTAGGTAACGTTCCAGAAGAACCAAGATCTCATTTACGTCGTGGTGGAAGCCTGAAATCACGCACAGTCCGTTGTAAAGTTGCGAAAAATGCAAGGGACCCCTTAACATCCGAAAATCAGCTTCGTCCATGAGACGTACTCGTCCTCCTCAAGACATGACTTTGTGAAACACAATTATTACAAGTGGCGCACTCTTTACAACAGCGGTGCGCTTTTGTGCGTTCCGCTGTACCTGCTAACGAAGGAAATTCGAGAGAAGAACAGCCCTGATGCATTACACGTTTGCGGTATCTTTGATTCACTTGTTCTGAAACAGGGTTGTCCGCTAAGTTTCGCCTAAACAACGTCCATGCTGTATCGGTTTGGAATTATCAATAACTTACGAATGCACACATTACGGTACTTTTGGTAAGAATAAAAAGCAGGGAGACAAATTTATGAGCCCTGTCCTTTTATTTACCAACTGCCGTGCACTATATCTGTGTTTCTTCACTCACATATTAGTTCTTTCTGCTACGTGTTTCGCTGTTTATTAACACCATCTTCAGGGAGCTTCAATCAAATGATGGTTCCTTCACAACACATCAAATATTAATGCGCACTCAGTAGCTGTCTGTTAAAAACTGAGTCTTTCTGTTCGAAAGTATAAATAGTAAAAGATTAAAAGCTACAAATTAAAATCACAGGCTTACTATTATTTATCACCATACACTTCTTCAGTTGTACAAATGTGGTGTGGTAAAACAAAGTGAAGTTTAAAATACTCAAAATCTCGCGGACCATTGATGTTAAAATCTAGGCGCGTGTGAACTGTAAGATGGCATCTATTTTAGTGTCATTCTTGTTTTTTTTTAACTTGGAAATTGAAAAGGATCCCTAATTGGGTGTAGTTACGGCAGTCTTGTGTGTGTGTGTGTGTGTGTGTGTGTGTGTGTGTGTGTGTGTGTGGTTATCACCTCACGTATGCACCAGGTGCGTTTGCACGGTATGTACAAAATTAAGATCAAGAGCAGCGTGTTTCCTTCGTATGTGTGTTGTACGTCTAAGCTAAAATGAAATGGTGACAGCGAGCGAAGTGTGAACATTAGAAATTTTTAGCATATCAGATGGCGTAGCTCAGCATACAGTGATTAGGCTACGGGCAGGACGACGGAGATATCGTGGTTCGATTCTCTGCAGAGGGAAGAGATTTTTCTTTCTTGAAACAGCCCAGACTAAACATGAAATCCAGTCTTTTACTCAATGGATAAAGGGGGCTGTTCCTGTGGTTTCAAAGCGGCCAAAGCTTAAAGCTAACCACTTGCCTCAGACTGGTGCTGAAATTAAAAATTCGTTGAGCTACCTCGTATACCGCCTATCCGTCCTATGACGTCACGGCAAGGTTATCGGTTAGGCGCAGGGTCGAATTTATTTTTTACTTTTTCTCTTACCTGCGTGGCATTTCATTGCCGTTACAGCATGGACTACCCTGTGCTCATAAAATATACGGTGCCTGTGTGTTTATCTTCTGACATTTCTTGATTTCTTTCATTGTACGATAATTGTTAGGGTTTAAAGTTAAATCATTACTGTATTTAAAGGGCGGTTTGAGGCCCTGGCGGGGAGGTGCAAGGTGACGCACATATGCACCACCTTGGGATTTATGCATTTAATAATTCATTAAATCAAACAAGAAAAATGTACAAAAACAAAACCGTGTTTCGTACTATACCTACAGTTATAGACTTGGGATTAATTATGGATTTTAATTACATGAAAAATATATTACCATCCTGTCCAGTTTTGAGCATTAACATATGTTTACTGAAATTTTAAATGCTGTGTACCATATTACAAAAAATCTGCTCTCTTGGTACGTACATATCTACCAGATTTCACGATGTCACATCAAAATAGACAGTAATCCTCATGAACCCAAGAATCGAACCTAAATTCTAGTATTGTAATTTTCACCATAAATGTGGTGTAATTGTTACATCGCTGCAAGTCGGTATTGATAACCTCATCCCTGAAAACGCGGTTTACTAAGTCTGAGATCAGCAATAAAGCAGGAGAATTTTTATGCTCAGAAATATTCCTCGTAAATCTGTAGGCAGTAAAAAAAATCACATGAATATATACACTCATACTTTACGGAATTCTGAAAATCAAAAATACACATGCGATTATGAGATTATGCTACTCTCCTGAAGATTGAATCAGCAGATTCTTTCGAAGCGTTGACCTTTTACATTATAGCAGAATGTCATATTATAGATACTAAATTAATCCAAATAATTACGTCTGTTCGAAATAAAAGTATTTTTTCTAATGGAAGGCATGGGATCGACATTTTTGAATGTATTTTGGCTTTACTTACGTGTTTACTCTGAATACCCTATTATCATCGCGCTTTAGATAAAACTGTGTTACGCTTTTTCCCCAAGGCTCGACCAAAGAAACATCCCTGAAAACCTTAATTCATACAATATGACAAATTTCAAGGGAAAAATTTTTGTTCATATAGTTTTATAATTTCGCGTGTTGTAACCACATAGATGTTATGAGTAATACAGATACTTAGGTCTATTACCGTAGCGGAAACAATTCATCTGCCAGGGAGGCCTATGACCTCTGTGGATTGTACGCAGAGAAGTTTTCACTTTTCAAGTAGAGTGTTCCAGGCAGAGCACATCACAAGCATACATACCGTCGCATATTTCATAGTAAGGCAGATAAAGTCTGGATTCAAAACGAAAAAATACACCCATTAAACACCAAAAGTGACATAATGACACCATTTTCGTAAAACGTAAGGTTTCAAACTGTGTATATTATGAAGTTGTTACTTGTATTCCCCAGCATATTTTTAATTAAACTCCCGGATGTAGAAACTTCCAGAATTCATACATTTTATTACTGCAAGATACATCCACTGAAAGTGTTGTTTATAGAGTGCATTAATCTGTTTAATGTTTTCTGCATTGTAATTCGTATGATGCACACTCCAGCATGTAAATTATTTTCCAAATAATTTCATTGTTAATATCCTTTTAACCGCTGTAAACTTTTCTTTCTCGTGTTAAATTGTCATATTGTATGATGCACAGTTTTCTGCATGAACCTACACAAATAAAAAGGACACAGGTATGAATCTTACCCATCTCGTCTTCTACGCCCGCCTGTCTCAAGGCTCACTCAACGACTGACGCAACACCTCTCTCCAAGAAAGGTATGCCACTACTTTTCCAGTTAGCATCATGGATGAATACCGTTACCTTGTGGGAGAGGTGTCTGTCTATAAAGACTAAGTTGGGAGTACTTAACATGTAAAACTGATCCTTAAGGTCATTTATATTCTATTCAGCAGCGCCCACTTCCAGATGTAGCAGCGAATTTGCTAAATACGACGAATAAGAGTGCTAATTACTTCCTGTAAGATAGTTTACAAAAGGACAGTTGGTTCTACGATAGTTCACAAGGCAGTAATTTGAATAACGTAAATATGTTTCAGTGCTCCTGAACATGATCTGTGCTCCTGAAAGCAGTTCTCAGCGGGATGGCCTCACTTTCGTCTACGGACAGTTGACAGCTCAGTAGTAACTGCAGACTGCTTAGCAAGTACAGATAATTAACATGACACTTAAAAATAAATTTTTATTGTTGAATGAAATTTGAAGTTCTCACGTCGGTATCTATGCAATTTTCAATTTACTGGAATATGAAGCCGTGTAGTTTGGTAAAGTGAACTGACCAAATTGCTGACCAAGGACGAAGAAATGCGTCGCTCTTGTTGACGTCATTTTCTATAACAAATTAAAACAGTGGTATTCAAACTGTGTTCCGCGGGAAACTCTCAAGTGTTCCGCAAGTACCTTCCTTGAGAGTGATTTGGTCAACGCTACACTGTATATAATTTTTAATTGTACCTTGTAGTTTCCTTTCCATCTTTGGGCATAATCGACGCTGGGTATACTTTCAGTGTAAATCACCAATAATAATGTTTTTCTTCGTGGATGTCCGTAAATATTCCATTTCTGTAAAATAAATTTATGTTCTAAAAAAGCGTTATTTAATTTTGCACCCAAAAAAGTACACTTTTACCTGAGAGTGGATCTGAAAAAATGAAGATTGTTCATAAGGATTCCAAAGATTAAGACCGCTATCTACACTGTCATGACATTAATGCTACATATAAATGGATGCAATAACATTGTGTTTTTAGGGCCAGTAATGTTATGCGCTTCATGAAAATACCTACACTATACCTAAATTGATAATGAGGAATAGATAGACTGGAATATATGGCCAACTCCCCATAATCTCATGTCACTAAAGCTTGCATGCTAAAATTTTTCATTGCACACATAGGCTATATCACTTGGGCCTATACACACTAATAAATCATTCACCCCTGAAAGATTTTCTTTAAACAAGTGGCAAATATCAGTGCTCATCCCACTCTAATCCAGATTATTATAAATGACTTAGCATCAGATATTTTGGCAGCACTTGAAAACTGATGTACTTGCCTTGTTCTCCTAAAACAGATTCCAATTAATTGGGCCTTGAACATATTTCACATAAAAATTCAGCAAAAAATGGTTAATGATAAATAGATGCAATAAACACTAACTTCAATATGGTATTGGTGTTCTTTATTTTACATCTAATAACAAAACAATTTAAATACTTCCCATTCACTTTGTACATTCAGTAGTGACAGCAATGAAATATATTTAAAACTTTTAAATCTCTTTGTACTTTACACATTCATAACCATTTACAAGTTTTGAAAACATGGAAAAAAGGAGGTTTCAGACTCTCTGTTGTTCCTTAAAATCTGGTGAGGGTAAATTAATTCTTAAGGAACAAGTCTTCTGTAATGTTACGCCATTTCGTCTTGCAAATAATTACCAATGTTTCAGAGGAGCATAATACCTGCATCTGCAGGGTCGAACATGAAGCTGGAGGTACTACGCACCACTAAAACGTCAGCGAACACCTACCAGCCAACACAGCATTATAACCCATAAGACTTGAAACTTCATTACAACTGCTGTTATTAACTGAAATCTCAAATTAAGTGTGGAATGATGGATCACAAATCAGGAGACAATGACACTCATCCTTATTTTATTTGCATAAATGTCAAAACAAACCTTAACCAAATTTTATTTTGTCCATTATAACTTCAAGGAATGGTACAATATATATGAAAACAATTCAGTATAATGGAAATTGTTTGTAATTTATTCTAAATATACTAGTCCCTTATTGGAATTCCTGTCACAGACTCAATCCAGTTGAGGAAAGGTGTAAGTCTGGTGAATACTGGAGGCCACCCAACTTCACAGCCGAATACAATGCCAAAAGAAGTTAATCCAATCTGAGTGGGTGCATTGTCAGAATCTATGATGATCAATGGACCACCACTGTCACCCTGAAATGATAATTATAAACATTATGCATAAAACTGTTACATATTGCAACCTTAAGCTGCAAGTCCACTTGACCTAAATAATATTGTGAGTCATGAAAAGACATTTTATATGCATTACTTACATTGCAGGTGCTCCTCCCTCCACTGCCTGAAGTGCAGATATGTCTGTTATTTATTATGCCAAAGTAGAAGAGAGTGCACTGAAGATTTGTGATTACTGGCATGTGGACAAATCTTAGAACAGGGCTGATAGAAGGAGAATCTATTTTGGAAAGAAATGTTTAATTTATGTAGTGATTACTACAAATGTGGTTAGAATAAAGACTGTAACAGCTGTTTACTTAATACAAAAAGTTTTGTTAATAGTGCCATGAAAATTGGACCTATAACATTTGATTCAATTTCTTGAGTACACTCATCATTGTTTTTGGACTTTTCTCCAATTTCTGTGGTTCAGAGTACATAACATTTTAAAGTTTTCTTCTACAGCTGAAACATATTTGTGGGGTTTGGGAAAATTGTATTGAGATAGGGCTTTAATTGCAGGATACCACATGATAAATTTAATTTAATTTACAATTTCAAAATACAAATTAGTTTTGCCCAAACACACAGAAATAAAGAATGTCCAGTGTTCTGTTTGTGACTTATCTTTTCCCAAAGTTACTTTAGATTTCCTTTGTAATATATATGCAGTCATAATAATGATTTTTATACTTTCACTTTGCAGGGTTTGGGCATTTAACAGGTAGCATATTTGAGATTTCTTACAACTGAAAAAACTTACTGTCAGAATATCTTCCCCATCCACTTGCTGTGGCGATTCTATTGACAAAGTTATTATTTGCCTGTGAGCGACTTGGTAGACGGATGTACTCAATAATGCCTGTAATAAGAAATAATTTAAATTAACAATGAAATTGTACAAACATATGTTTCTGAACTGAAAATGTAGTACCAAGTGAGAATTTGATGATAAAAGAGTTATACAGTGAACAACAATATCAAACCTTAAGATATTAAGTAAATAACTAACAATACAATAACTCATCAATAAAATATTTCCAACACCCTATATATATATATATATATATATATATATATATATATATATATATATATATTATAGAGTCACTCAACAATTCTAGAAATAACCTGCTTTACATGGAATTGGAAGGATTAGTACCATGTTCACAAGACCACACTGTTAACAATTTCAGCCCACATTCTCAGACAGCAGTTCTGTAACACCTGGTTTCTACTACTGTACCACATATGCAGTAGGGTCATCCAGCAGGTACCTACCCTTTTTATGGAACTCAAGTGTGTACTTCCAGATTTTAACCACTGATTTAGACATACAATTTTCAATTGCCATTTATTTATTACACAACTTCCAGAATGGACTCCCTGAAGATGGCACTCCAGTCCCGAACCATGTATGAGTGAAACTTACCATGAATTGTGTTTTATGATTTGTATTTTATTTTATTTTATTAAGTGCATTCGTTGGTCAATATATTGAATTAAATATTCTTATTTTCTCACAGTCTCTCAGTTGTACTGTGTTCAGGCATAGAGAACACTTTATGATTTTTCACTCCGAACCATTTATATCGATCACATTTCAAATTCATTTTGACTGTCATGCACTTCATGATATACAAAACAAAAATGGTGTTGTGTTGGGCTAATAAGAGTATCAATAATTAAGTTATTTATAAGTTAATAAGCAAAAGGAACTAAAAATTCAAAAGAATCACCATGTTGTTGTAAAATGGCCACAGTAAAAGCAGGGTCTTTTGCTTACCCTTCACTTCCTCCACCTTGACTGGCAATTTGAGGAGAGCGATATCGTTCGCAAGTGTCGCTGGCTGCCAGCCTGGGTTAACAACCTTCTCTGTTGTTCTGATTCGTACCTGAGTGTCTTCAACTTCTACAATGCGATGTGCACCCAGAATGACCAAAAAACTTGAACCTCTGTAATATCACAACCGAGCTTTCATGTAAGGAACTTACATTATAAATCAAGTTGGAAGACCTACAGTGAAAGTGCTTCATCAGGTGCCCTTCAGAAAAATGTAAATTCACTTACTCCTCAAACAATCCATGAAAGCTAAGTGAAATTTAACACCAGCAGAATGTGACATCTGCAGTCTCAAAACTTCAGTTTCAGGAAACATATTTCTTTCCTGCTCACACTGCCTCCTTAAAATGTTCTCCACTGACACTAATACAACAGAAATCTGAAAGGGTCTTAACATAATTATGAGTATGGAGGTTCTGTAAGAAATACGAGTAATTATGTACCTGCCAGGAACAAGTCTTTCGCACATTACATGAAATGCACTGTAGAATGCCATTTCTTTACTGCTTCCAAAAAATTATTAAGTGCATTTGTCCAAGTACTTCAATTGCAGAGCAGAATGATTTGCAAGAAGCCGTTAAAATATTGCATTATAGATACAAATCCTATTAGGAGACAGTTTTTCAATTAACAGAGGCAAGTAATAGAACATGGATGCCCAACTTTTTTTGGCAAAGGGCCACAACCTTTGTCATGGTTTTATTTGCGGGTTGCAAATGCAAATATCACAGTAAGTAATACAGATGAACCAACTAGATGCAACAATGATTTATTGATCTATAAGATCAATTCAATCATTGTTGCATCTGGTTGGTTCATCTGTATTACTTTACCTAATTGATGATGCACGGTCAAACAAAAATCAAGATCACAGTAAGATTTATACACAATTTTCATAGTGTATACATAATTGACAGATGAAGCCATGAGTCACATAACACAAATTGACAGGCAGCGGGTTGGTCACCCAGGTAACAGAACGTCTTGCCACTTTTATACGTTAATCGTAATATTAGTGCTTACTAGCCATAACATTTTCAACTTATTCCAAGACAATTTATTCTGTGGGGCATGATAGTCAAGAATGTAGGACAATACGCCATACTTGTAACAGTACAGATATCCCCGACTTACACAGTTTGAAGTTACGAGATTTCAGACTTCCGCAATTTTTTAAAACATTAAAAACTTAAATAATAGCATGCCTGAAACGGGGGCGGAATTTTTTTCTTGGGAAAAGAAGAGACAGTAAGATGAAGGTGGTGAAAGAATACTGTTGAACGATAACATAGGTGGCGGGGTGGTCATGTTGCGGCCGTCTCTTTCCATTGTGTTGGTGTTTGGATTTCAACTAGACTCCCTTGTATATGCATACGTATGTAGTTGATCATATACATACCAAATTCCGACTTCCACAAAATTCGAATTGAGCCCGACCTTCTGAAAAGTGAACACTGCCGAAGTCTAGGAGTATTTGTACTAAAAAAAAACCGTTACATACTCTACAGCGCAGTGTGCAGCTGTCAAAATCCATTCACTCGAGAGTATAGAGCCCCCACAGAAAGCAGAACCATTTGGAGTTTCAATTATTATTCCCACTTGGAATGGAAACTGGTGAGGAACGGCTTCCTGCCCTCCAGTGATTCGTGAACCTGGAGAAAATAAAGTGATTGAGGTGTAAACGAAAAACAATGACAGCGTGAATTAAAAAGTAGTACAAATTGTCTATGAACTTTAAGCAAACAAACGTAAAATTAACGGGCGTAGGTTATTGGTTGAAATATTTGCTCTTCTGGGGTGTCCAGCAGTATGGATTGGTAGTTAGTTACCGACTTTTCGGGACACCTTATTGGACTCAACATGACCCTTGATTTGTGCCCTTGAAGATGGGACTGATAGGTTGTCCAGAAACGTTGGTAACTATCTACCAATCTACGCTGCGTAACCCCTACGTGTGAAAATCTCAATTACACCGTGGCGGAAGACTGAAATCGCACATACTGACTGGTTGTTCAACAAAAGGCTTGTTAGACAAAAATAATGATCGAGACTAAAGCTGTTCGTCAGAGATAACAAGCTACTTTGTGCAACCAAGCTCAGAAGGCGAAGACGTACATACTGCCGAAGATATCTTAGGCGTGTCATTGCGGGAAGCATCACAAGGATTACAAATCGAAGGAGCCCAGCGGTGGTCTAATGAAGAAACATTTCTACTGCCTCAGCAACAATCCTGAATCTTCCAAGTGCCCGCCCCAAAATCAAAGTTACCTTATTTGTTGGAGAAAAAAGAAGACATTTTGCAATAATTGTCGATAAAACACTCGTCACGTAACATGCTGTCAAATGTAAGTTATGCCTAAACATCCCTTTCAGTTGAACCGATTTTCTTCAAAAGTACAGGAATTCCGCATAATATAAGTATAAAAATGTTCACTCGACAAATTATGCTGCTATGTTCTGTTTCCCTTCACTGATTCAGCAGAGTGCCTGTTCTTGTTTTGTCCATTGATATTGCACTAGCGAAAAACAAACCCTTTTCGATATTTTCATTATTTGCAGGACTGACGAAAAAAATACCTACTTTTGAAACTCACAGAGGTTGGCAAAATTAATATACATAAAAAATATGTTATCCATTTTCTTCTGGGGCAACATATAGCAAAATTCTTAACTTTTCTCATTTTCCTTTACGTATAATTGAGGGCCACAAAAATCAGCACATCACTGTACATTATCAATCATGGCCTAATACGTTCAGAATTTCCTGATATGAGCACCGTTGTGAAGGTAAACTGGAGTTGAGGGGTTTATCTTGTAAAATTTGAATAACTGTGAATAGGAAATTTATTAGTAAGAGGGAAGAAATAAAAAATCTTTCCTTTTATTGCCACGGAGGAATCTGTAAACTCACCTGAAGGCAGCTTTCCCCTTACGAAAAGATAATGTGGAAGTTTTGGCTCAAGAGACCTCAGACTCGACCATTCTATGGTTTCCTTTCCAAAATAAAATAGGATCACGATTAGAATTAGAGTTTAGTTGTACATCATAAAAAACGTACCCAACAACGACAACATATACAAACACACTCTGTAAGTACCAAAAAATACACAATTCTATACATTAGGTATTCAGCTCCTAATTGGCTCCTATATATTTCGGCGCAATCACCATCCTGGGGGAGCCTACCCAAATGTTGTTAAAACTTGCTGCAACAAAACAGTTTCACAGTAATCACACATATGAAATGTGCAGGTTTTAGTTAAAATATACACTATTGGAATGTTATAATAAAATGTTATAATTTGTTTTTAATTACATATGCTACAAAATTATATAATTTTTCTATGATTGTTGTAATCAACAATAAATTATATTATCATTTTATAACAAAATTTAGTACTGTATATTATAACTAAAACCTAGACATTTGATATGTAAAATTACTGCTAAACTGTTTTGCTGTTGTACGTTTTGACAGTGTCTAGGCTCCCTGAGGATGTCGATTGTACTGAAATATGTGGAAGCAAATTAATTGTAAAATACTTAATATATAAAATTGTGTATTTGTTGGTGCTTATAGAATATGTACATCAATTTACAAGGCACGGAATGAAAAACATGAAAATCGTAACTAAGTTTGATGTAAGTGTGACCGTGCATCATATATATAAGTAAGGAAGATGTACCAACTTGATGCAAACAATTTTATTATGATTTTATCTCATAAATGGCC
>Ga0209629_10001719_pt1 | contig 14176 bp, 10 predicted proteins | sample TergutCu122P5_FD_187286 | JGI IMG/M metagenome (GOLD analysis project Ga0209629, IMG submission 187286) | Cubitermes ugandensis P5 segment gut microbial communities from Kakamega Forest, Kenya - Cu122 P5 (SPAdes) (version 2) | ecosystem: Host-associated > Arthropoda: Insects > Digestive system... | reverse complement strand
TTTTATGCAGATACGGTTAACCAAATGTGTAATTTTTAGCCAAGCACTGACTGTAGCTCCCTGAAGATGGTTTCTGCGTAAACCGAAACATGTTGGAGCGTAATTTTAGAATGTTTTAATAACTCTATGTTTTTTAACATTATGTGCATCAGTTGGTAGTGAAAAGGTTTCAACATTGTTTGATGCACGGTATAACCATGAAGTTGAAATGTAACTTCTTGTTACAAAAATGCTCGCATTAAGTAGTGACTTTGAACTTTCGTATGATAAACTCGTAACTCTAAGGAGCAGAGTTCTTCCTGATAAGCTGAAAGTTGCTAAAATCTTCAGAAATTAACTGAATTTCTTGTATTGTGTCTTCTTAAAAGCTGGTTGCAACAGCCAAACAGCCAGGAACATTCAGAACACCATATGCTAAAAATACCCATCGAATCTCTACACTCTCGTACAGATTGAATCTTTCCAGTCTTGCTTTATATGTGATCTATTACTAAAAAATAAATTATCTTGAGAGGAAAAATAAATTAATGCTTAGTACGTATTTTTTTTATTAAACCAATTGTACCACATTTATACAAGAATCTTCTGCTGCCATCTGTGGTACGTTTCAATTCATAACTCTGAAGCCCTGAGTCTTTTTACATAGGAGTCCATTATTTGTCTTCTGCCCACATAACACATAACATGCAGACAACATTCATTCTGCCAGCCATTACAAAAAATAATATCTAGGCAATACGGTGAAAATGCACCATTACAAAATAACCTTAAGTTCTAAAAATACTGCAGTTTTTGTAAAATAGTGTAGCTATACAAAATCCCACACATGCTGTTAAGAATGTAAATGCACATGGAAAACTTGGTCTGAACAAACATGCCTTAGTTTTTTTAATGAGCAGAGGGTTAAATACAGTTGTTTTAATTGCAATAATAGGACAATGTATTAGGAAATCTTCTGTGAATAATCAATTCAGAACAGTAAAGAGTAGTCCCTCTCTTTAGTTCATTGCATTTGTTAAGCCAAATAAGTTTGTACCTACCTTGCTTCCGATAGCCACAATGAGATGTTTCAACATTTTTTTGCTATCAAAACACCACCTGCAATTTTCCAGAACTCTATGAACCATTCTGTGTTCCCTGATAGCTTTACCACGTTCCCTGGACTGCAACCTGCCATCAGATTCTTTCAATTGGGCTTGTTGTGCAAATATATCATCCATGTCATATTCACTCTCAGTGCGATCAGCTCCCTAAAAGATACACCAAATGCAAATGGATTGAAATACTAATTCATCCTCAGTTTATTTAATGACACATTTCAGCTGCTTGTGTTCTATTATTTTAAATGACCGAATGATTTGTAAATAATGAATTGAAAAGAACATGGGAGGAAGTTGTTCTGACACACTAACCCACCATTTTCCTGGATGGACTGGTGGAAAAAACATAATACTGGGAATTGAAACTCTTGTCATCCAGCTTCCAGTCAGTCATTTTAGTGCTTAACCTATCCCATTACAAGGGGGCCTGGGGTGGCATAGTGGTTAAGGCGCTGCACTACTAGTTGTGGAGAGTCCCGGGATCGATTCCTGGTGGTGTCGCTGGATTTTCCAGTGACATATTCCTTCAGACCGTACCATGGCCCTGGGGTCGACTCAGCCCCTAGTGAAAATGAGTACCAGGAACATTTCCTGGGGGTAAAGGCAGCCAGTGCGTGAGGCTGACAACCTCACCACCTTCATGTGCCGAGTGTCATGAAATCTGGGAGCCTAAACCTCCTGGAACCCTATGGGAGGTTGAGGCTCCCAGAATGTCTACACAGTCAGCACATGAAGGTTGCAAGGTTATCACCCCTATGCACTGGCCACCTTAAACCCCGAGGAGATACTCCTGGTACTCACTGCTGTTAGGGCCATTGTGTGGCTAGAAGGATTAAGTCAATGAAAAAATCCCAATGACCCCATCGGGAATCAAACCCATGACACACAAACGTTATGTAATAATATTTCACTATGAAAATAGCTAAACAGGAAAGTACAATGATGATTAAAATTGTCAAGATATGTCACACAGACTTGTAACTCACTTAAGACAGAATTTATGTAAGTGAAGTGATATTCATAGTTTTAGTAGTAAAAACCACACCATACACAATGAATCACATTCCATAAATATTGCATTTATATAACAGTACATATAAACTGATTGTATTACTAAATTATGACACAAGTATTAAAATACAACAGTTTATGTCATGAAGGAACAAATCAAAAACACACATGAAACTAATAAAAATTCTGCAACTATTTTGTAACCTGTGTCACGAGAAGGCCCATTTTATTCTAACGTTCTCACAGTAGCTTGTCTACGTAATGTATCAATTAGTTCAGGAATTAAAATCTTGAAAACTCAAAGTCAATTTTAATCTTCAGAAATGCGAACTTGTTTCTTTGCATTTAAGAGATGTAGATGAAACAGAAAATTATTTATTGTGTTAATGATGAAACAGCACAGCAAATGGAGAATGGTGACACAGGTGCATCATGTGCAGTCACATAAAATGTATATACCTTGGATGCCAACCTGGAGAATGTTTCATTCTGATCTTCTACAGTACCCAGTTTTTCACGTTCAAACTGGAAGTAAATCAAATAAAATATATAAATAGTATGAGTTCCTTCTTTTTCTTAAAAACCAAAGTTTCAGAAACTAGTTCAGTTTCTGTCTACAGGCAAGCAGACACCAAACCAAATGGCCAATCTGAAACAGCTAATCTTATCATTGGATCCAGTTTTAAGAAATATCATGATGATGGACAGAGTAAAGGAAACTGATTCTAACACCTTGATCATGACATTCAGCTCCACTAAGGTACAGACTCAAATGTTTTTGAAATAATGTAACTGTTATAAAAACATCAGTATGCAATAGTCATACCAGAAACTTCAAGGATTATCACATCTCTCAAAATGCAATAGCCCACACCATGCAGCAAGAATTGTTCCATCTCACTTAAAACTTTCATTGACACTACCTCAATAAGGGCATCTTTATAACTGCAGAAGACCTAAGGCAAATGACATTCCAGTATCTGTAACTTCTCGTCAGCTGTTACCCATTTTCTCTGTCACTGAAACAATCCCCAGTCTGAATTTGAAAGGTGACATACATAATTACCAGTCTGTACCTTCAGTACAGTATGAAATGTAACATCAAACTTCACACACTGCAATGATATGGGTAGCAGTTTTCCAACCTTTTCTTTTCAATGATTCATGACCATTCATGTGTACACATAACTTGAAGGACCAGACAGCTTGCATTAAATGTGTTGCTAATCGGACTTATAATGGTCAGCAAAATCACATAACCCCCGTAGATCATATCTCCACCTTGTTGAAAGCACATTTTTTGCTGGGTGAGTTGGCACGCATGCATCAGTAAACTTTAAAGCTGTAATGGCAGTAGCCTAGCTGCTGATAGCATCACCCATGCCAGACAAGTTTTGACCAAGTTGCCAAAGAGGGGGGGTCCTGGTCCCGCCCTACCCCTATTAAAAAAAATTAATGTTGAAAAGCCACAAACTATGTCAGCCTGATGGAACCAACTTAGATGACCTAGCCACAAAAACAGAGAGAGAGAGAGAAGAAAAGAAGAAGAACAACAACATACATCTGATCAAGGGCTGGAAGACCAAGTACCCTCACCTCATTGTCTCCACTGTGGTAAGCAATCACTCAGAGGGAATAAAAATGTCATTAATTTATAATTACCTGTAAATACTTAATAAAAATCCAAAGAAATTCAAATATATTTCTTACAATGACAGATGGACGTTTCGTTACAAGTTCCCATCGTGAGGGTTTATATTTTTATCAATCAGGAGTATTTAAACAATCCAGAATGACATTTTACTTCAAACCAATTCACAAATTATAAATTTGAATGCAAGAGTATATCAGTTTCACATCTATTCTTTCTTCAGTTTTCACAGAAATTCTTCCTTTCAGAAAATTATTAAAATTGTATACTAAGCTTAGAAACATACCAAATCTCGCAAAGAATATTTATCATCATCCGCAAAGTACCGCATCCTTTTCCCTCCATCATGTGTCTCAATCTTCTGCTTTCTCCTCCTACCACCTACTGGCTCTACATGTTGACCGAACTGTTGAACGGGGCGTACAAAGCCCCGGGAGTCTGTTCGGGTGAGAATTACAGTTTCCTCCTCCTCTGCTGCTGGAGTGTCCTCTTCTGTTGTACCTCTCATGGCACGAGCTGCACGAGCTGCATCAAGCTTCTTCTTCAGTTCCTTTGCTAAAGTCTGCAAGAAACAGAGAATTCCGAATACATGTAGTTTTATACCATACATGAAAGAGGTAAAAACGTGGAGCCTATCATGAAGCTTAAAGTAATAGGTGACTACATTAACAACATGGGAGGAATTGATATTTCTGGTACACTCTGACAAAGAATTTCAAAAGGAAGTTGACAAAATGTTGGTGGAAGTCATTATGCTGGGTGCTGAACGTTCATATCTTGAAGAGCAAAGAACAGCAGAAACCTTTGAAATAAAATACAGGAAGGAACTGGTACTGGAGGTGAGTGGTTATGTCTGCAAAAAAAAATTGACAGAAGAAAGAAGTCTTGGACAGGTGACATGGAAAAGCAGCTTGACAGCGACACTTCACAAATCCAAAAAGCAACTACTGAAAATGTACCATCTAAATGAATATCAACAGAGAGAACAATGACAGGAAGGAGACTTTATCTGCAATCTTTGTACCCAGAAAGCTTGGAATACATCCTAGACTTTGTTGTCAAGGGTATGCCCAGGAAGCTAAAAAAGGAAAAGTAGTCTTCCCTGTAGGGGGAGTGGTTATTTACCACCAGGAAGTACGCCTCATACCCATTGAAAAAAAAAAAAGGCTGGGTGGGCCTCTGAGACTTTCTGGACATTTTGAAGAAGAGAAAAATCTGCTGCCCCTACCAGGATTCAAACCCTGAACAATCCAGCCTATAGCCTAGTCCACTTACTACCTATGCTACCCCAGCTCCCATCATGCTCAAGAAAACTATCAAATTAATCTGCAATCTGTAATATCAGTATTTGCATACTAGGTGTTTGCTTATGGGTGTGAAACTTGGTCGCCGACATCGAGGGAGGAACGTACACTGAGGGTGTTTGAGAACAGGGTGTTGAGGAGAATATTTGGGCCTAAGAGGGATGAGGTAACAGGTGAGTGGAGGAAATTACATAATAAGGAACTTAATGATGTGTACTGCTCACCCATTATCGTGCAAGTGATAAAATCAAGAAGAATAAGATGGGCGGGGCATGTGGCGCGTATGGGGGAGGGGAGGGGCATGTACAGGGTTTTGGTGGGGAAACCTGAGGGACAGAGAACACTGAGGAGACTCAAGTGCAGATGGGAGAATAATATTAAGATGAATCTTCAGGAAGTAGGATGTGGGGGTATGGACTGGATCGAGCTGGCTCAGGATAGGGACAGGTGGCGGGCACTTGTGAATGCAGTAATGAACGTTTCGATTCCATAAAATGCGGGGAGTTTCGTGACTAGCTGCAAACCGGTTAGCTTCTCAAGAAGGACTCTGCTCCATGGAGTAAGTAAGTAAGGTGTTTGCTTTTACCATTATAGTCATTCAGTTTTGGTTAATTTACTTTTCTCTTACTGTTAACTGTACACAGGATTTTTTGCAGTTTTTTGTAATATTAAACATAATTACCTTAAAATACTAAAAAATTTCAACCATAAATTATCATAGAATTTTGAAATGAACAACACTGTGACATCCAGTTCAATGAAATCAGTCCAAAAACTGACGGCTTTTTAACAAAGTTGTATTCTTTATCTCCAACAACATGCTGCATTTCAAGAATCTTACTACTTTCATTTATGGGGCCGGTTATCCCATTTTTTTTACCACTAGTCAAGTTACAGAGACAAAGTGGAAAGACTAAACAATGCTGTACAAGCATAATGACCAACAGCACACAAACTGAAATTAAAATCAATTTTAATTTTCCCCTTCACATCCATATACAACACATATAAACAAACCTCATTTCCTAGAATTTCTGCTTTAACAAGTTTGGCCCCAAGATCATTCATTTCTTTATCTGTGAGTAGGCGTTGAGCTTCTGCAGTTTCCTGTTTCTCAGCCCGTGAGTCTGAAGATGAAGCTGCAGATGAAGACTCTGTTTTTGTATAACGTTTTGCTTCTTCACAGCTACTTGATTTCATACTAGTTGGGCTCTCTGGAGATCTAAGTCTTTCAGGCTCTTTCTTCCTCCAATTTCCTAATGACACAGGATTTCTGTGACTGCTAGGGGCAGAAACACTATCCACCTGTTTTCTAGGAAAATCTTCCCTTGATGTATCTTCTCTTCCTGACACGTCAGTTTCTTCTTTGGGTTTACGAAAAGCCCATGACATCTCAGAATACCGACTTCTACTTGATGAATGACCACCTTGCTTATCATGTTTTCTATACTGCATGTGTCCATCAGTTTTGGTTGTCTGGGAAAGCTTTGAACCTGTAAGATTTCTGTCATGTTGAGTTCCATCTGAATGCTTCTGATGATCACTTGATTTTGTATTCATTCTATCTACAACTCTTCTTGTACTTTCTGAATCATACTTGTCCTTTCTCCAGCTACTTCTCCCTTCACATTTGTTCCTCTCATATTTTGTTCCACTACCTTGCTTTCTGTTCTTCCTCTCTGCCTCTTCCAGCATTGTCTCCAGTTTTTCTAAATTCTGAAAATCACAAACATATCTCTAAAAGTTTTGAGTGTCAATAATATAAAAAGTCCATGTGTAATAAAGACAAAATAATAATAATAATGGAAGTACACAACACAAAACCAGCAACCATGTCACTGATAATTCTCATAATGTCACTAGAATGTAAATCCTCATCAAAAACAAGTGACAAAGTTAGGTATGACTAGCTGTATATTTGTAATGCAGGTAAAAAATGGTTGTTTCAAAGAAGTAACCACAGGACCAACAAAAATCACAAAGAAATACAAATGCAAGGCACTGAACTGAATGCTTAGCATGTCCTTTAATATCAATGACCATTACTGTGAAACAAATGGCTCTGAATTAAATAAGTAAAAAATGTAATGTAGGCAAAAGATTTGTATCAGAAGGACTTCATCTCACCCCCCACCGTTCTGCCGCTACCTCTTCCACACTTCTGCCTTCATTAGCTGCTTGCTCCTTAGTGCGTTTCAAAGCTCGTTGCAGCCAATCAACACCATGATCACCTACAGATTTTACAGGCAGTGTTTGAGACTCCCTGTTGCCAAGCTCTTCAGCTCTCTTCTCCTGGGGTAAACCCGTTCCTCCATCCCTCCAGTAAGGATTCAGCTCACGATCAGTTTGCCCCAGCTAAACATTCAAATAGTACTCACATTACTCAATGGTTATACAGGCTAAATTCAGGTAAATCTATTAAACTAACCACCTGATCTCAAAAATACTGAAAGAAATATGAAAAGTAATCAATAAACTGGTGTGTATGTTCATAATTAAAATTCCCTTCATAAAAAAGGAATGAAAGACTTAAATTCAGGTGGGCCAATGAAAATTTACAATTCTACAATACAATTATCAAATACAAATACACTCATAAATGTATATTTTTTTTTTAATTCCATGGCATTTGGAATCTAAAACTTCAGTACTGCACAATGAAACTCTCTTATCTCACTGTCAACGCTGCTTCATTTCTTAAAATCCACATTAGCATTACACTCCAAGTGACATGTTTCCTTCAGGTATCATCATCAAAATGCTCTGTGTATGTTTCTCTCAAACAATAAAAATGCACATCACAATACCTTGATGCAATAATTGAAATTTCCATGGCCTTTTGAGTTGTGACATTGTGCAATCTTACTGGCGAATATCAACATCCCGGTGGAGTGTGCATCCATATTCAGGACTGAAGTACTAGGGTAAGGATGTGGTCAGGTTATATGCATATGTGTCTGTACACTCCTCTTGCAACTGTATTTTCTTCACTTTTTTTTTTGTGCCTCCTAAACAGATGTACGAACCTTGTAACTTCACAAAACCTGCTTTACACCGAGAGTGATATATTTTCTAAAACCAACTTATGAATATCAATAAATTTCACTCATCAATAAACATGATGGTCCCAAATAAAATTTTGTGTACCAAATCTCATGAAATATGTTACACATACATCAGGAAACATGAATCCACAGTTGCAACTCAGTATTAACTGAGGAAAGAAATAAAATGACAAAATCCCCACACTCTTCAACAGCATTTAAAAAACCATCACCTACCTCAATGAATGAATGAATGTGTGTTTTATGAAGAACACATTGATAAGCAGGTGTATGTCTTAAACTTCATAGATATAATTTCTTGTAATGAAAATATAGTAATTACTGTTAGGTAAACTACATTCATACAGGCATGCACACAGTGTATAATGAACAGTATCAACTCACTGTATCAAGCACGTATCTGTTTTTCTGTCGCTGCACTTCTACCTTACTCAGTCGACCTGACTGCTTTTTTAGTTGTTCGCTTGTCACACAAGGAAACAAGCCTGGCAAATTCATCCATTCATCTCTCCTTGATGGACCTTCACTTTCCTCTGTAAATACATTTCCACACTTATTTTACAGATCTATAACAACCTTACTAACATCTACAAATGGGATGGTCAAGACAAGGGTACTAGAGCAAAGACGTGTGTGGGCTCACTTGTATTGAATGTCACAGTGTTAAGTGTGTGTGTGTGTGTGTGTATACACACACACACACACACACACACACATATATATATATATATATATAAGCATTCTACAATCTCTTTCATATACATCAGCGTTGTCCATGAGTGTTGTAATAGCAGCAGAAGTTTAAAAGGAGGTGGAAGGTGGGACAGTACATCTTGGAGAAATGCCAATGTAACTGGGATACCAGGTGACATTTACACAATACCGACCGTTTGCATGCGATTGACCATATATATTTGCACAACTACAGCTTGTACACTTCAGCTATGACTAATTACCATAACTCTCTTGACAATTAGTGAAAATATTAGTAAAAATATCAGGCTCAATAAACAAAATCATGATACCTACAATAGTCCTAATTATTATTTATCGCATCAACCTCAAAGAGTTTTTCCAAACATAAACTTAAAAAATACATCAACTAAGGAAACTGAAAACATTATTAAATCCCTTAAGGCAAAAGAGTCCTACAGTTATGATGGAATCATTACCAAAATTTTAAAAATCAGCGCATCCTTTATTAGGTCTCCATTAAGCTACATTTTCAATAAGTCTATGTTATCTGGAATCTTCCCCTCAAGATTAAAATATGCCACTCTCAAACCAATTTTCAAGAATGGAGACAAGAAAAATGTAGCAAACTATAGACCAATTTCTATATTGCCCTCATTCTCAAAGATTCTTGAACAAATAATATATATCAGACTTATGAATCATCGGGAAACCAATAATATTCTAGCTGCTGAACAATTTGGTTTTAGAACCGAAGAAGCATTGTTTAATTTTATCAATAATATATTAAATGAGTTTCAAAAAACAATAATAATGTAGGAGGTATTTTCTTTGACTTACAAAAGGCCTTTGACTGTGTAAACCATGATATCTTACTAAATAAACTAGAATTTTACGAAATAACAGGAGGATATTTTCAATTAATAAAAACCTACCTACAGGGTAGATACCAGAGAGTAGTCCTAAATAATAATTATTTTACTTCTATCTCAGATTGTGGTGAAATAACCCATGGTGTTCCTCAGGGATCAATACTCGGCCCTTTGCTCTTCCTCCTATATATAAATGACTTGCCACACTCAATAAATAAAAATAATAAAATTGTTCTATTTAATAATGATACAAGTCTGATTATCTAAAATCCAGATCCAATAAATTTTAGAGATGATGTTAATAAAATCCTTCAGCATATACACGAATGGTTTAATGCAAACTTGATATCTTTAAACTGGGAAAAGTCTCACTTTATGCATTTTACAACAAAAAACAATTTCTTTAGTAACTTTGACATAATATATAAAGATAAGGAATTAACTACAGTTCACAGTATAAAATTCCTTGGCTTAACTCTGGATAATTCGCTCTCATGGAAAAAACATATTGGGGCTATTGTACCTAAATTGAGCGCAGCTACCTTTGCTATGAGAGTAGCACAATCTGACTCCTTAAAATTGACACACTACTCATATTTTCATTCAATACTGACCTATGGAATAATATTTTGGGGCAATATCCACTAAAGCAATGCTATTTTTAAAATGCAAAAAGGGATTATTAGGATTATGGTAGGGATAAGAAATAGGGATTCTTTTAGAAAATACTTTAAAATATTGAAAATATTGCCACTACAATCCCAATATTTGTTATGACTTCTTTTTGTGGCAGATAATGGAGATTATTTCAGATTAAACTCTGAAATTCATAGTTTTAACATTAAAAATAAATTAAATTTGCATCCACCACTTTCAAAATTGACAGTGTTCCACAGGGGACCATATTATTCTAGAATTAAGGCTTTCAATAACCTGCCCTCCCACGTGAAGACCAAGAAACAATTCAGACAAGCCTTGAAAGAATTCTTACATTTTCACTCATTCTGTAGCTTAAATGAATTTTATAACTACAACAGAACTTAAAATTTGTAAATTATAGTCTTTATTGACATTGTCCTCCTTTAATCAAATACTGAAATGACAATTCACATATAATTGTTAAAATCAACATATATTTTACATATCCTACTTGGTCACCATATGAATCTTATAACTTAGGCTGGTATGTATCAGTATTGAGCTTGTATGTATATTTTATTTTAAAATTGGGCATGTATTATATTTACTATGTAAATTTTTTGATTGTCTTCTTTTTCATGTACTGTACATATTTTGCCTTATTAATTTTACTTGAATTTTGACATGTTCTATACCCCATGTAGCTGGATTGAATGAATAAAAAGTAAAAAAAAAATACTTTGCAGCTGAACCATAAAAGTGCACATACAGTGTCAAAAGAAGATGGCAGTTCCACCATTTGATCTTTAACTGCTGGGATATACTCTTATCAATATATAATATCTGAGGTATGTATTATACACAGAATCCAAGGTGTGTTTCCTGCAGACCTTAGCCAAAGAATTTGTCCTCCACACAAAACTGACTTGAGGGAGGTGAGCATGATCCATTCCTATTTTACCAAATAATGTCCAAGTTTCAGTACTGGATATACCTACTTCAGCTTATTAAGCTTTCTCATTTTTTAAATTTCATGGTTTTTAAAAATCAAGAAAATTTTGATGTAAAAATCCTCCATTACTAGTGTAACAAGCATGAAGTTGCTGAAGACCTAAGAGACTGGAGCATATCAGGCCAATCAAACAAGTGCATTATTAGATGCACTGGATGGTTTTTTTATGAACTGACTCAATTAATGCAACTACGTTCTACAACCAGGGATGCACAAATTTTCTGAAAATATAGGAGCCTCCTCAAATATCCAGGCACCCGAAGGTTAACATGAACCAAGTTCCATACTAAGGATCCACAATTATTATTGCCACTGTACAAAGTTTAGTCACCATGGCATCCTGGCATCCAGGATTTATGCACCCCTACTAGAACAAAAAACCTGTACCTTTTTTATCCTGCAAAACATCACTTTTTGGTCTGTATTCATCCTGACTTGGTCCTGAGTAACTTGTGCATGCCTTCTCAAGTGTTTTGTGAGCAGAGGCTTCCTCGGAAGTGCAGACATCCTTCTCAACCCATTCTTCTTCTTTACTTTCATCTCCACTGTCCTGAAAACTTATCATTATGGGCATGACATATGATTTTTGAGCTATATCCAGTTAACCTGCATTTCATGCACCAAATGATTTAGCTCAATTTTGTATTTGATATTAACTACACATCCTGAAAGCCTGACTAAATAGAGCACAGTCACTTGTAAGAAGATGGAAGCCTCCGAGCCAATCACAAAATTCACCCTTGAAAATTTTTATGCGGTTTAAGGTTCAGAATTGTTAATTTGTCTGCCAAGCTCTTCAGACCATTTTCAAACCACACAATTTAGAATACACAGCTTTCCAGGCAATAATACTCTAGAAAGCAACAAAGTATGGAGATTGTAAACCAATTACTTACTTCATTTTTTATCTTAAAAATAATAAAACTACAGAAAAGTCTGGTCACAAATCCCAAAGTGCCAAAACTAATTTTGAATCATACATGTAAACAGCATAATAATATTAATATGGATCTTAAAGAATTGTGGTATGGAACAGACTACATATAACTGGCACTGGATACAATTTAGTGGTGAAGTGTCAGGTTCCATAAAAAATGGCAGCTCAGCACTTGTCATCTTTTCAGTAAGTACATTGCAAGGAGTTAGTTACTTCATCCTGAAGCAAGCTCATGCACAGAGCTGTTTTTGTACATCAGTCATTAAAAATCCCAACGCACAGTTATTCACTTACAGAGCTAGATGATGTCTTCCTTTTAGCTTTTTTCTTCTTCTTGTGTTTCTTTTTACTAACGTTCTCTGTTTCTGCATTTATTCTTGCTTCCACAGATGGCAGCATCCACTTATCGTCACCCCTGAGCCTAGCTCTCTCATCTTTTACCTTTCTCCAATTGTAAGCTGCCTCAGCCTGGAGACATTGTAAGATTGCAGTGTATCATATTACCCTGTAATATTATTCAGCAGATTGGAGAGGTATAGAAAAATACTTAATGAGGACACTTCTATGTATAACATCACTCACTTCATTGCTGAGACAATTCACTCTGTTTAGCTTTATGTAGTGCAGTCAGTATAAGACGAATGGGGTGACTACGAACTGATACATGACAGAACAAAGTTTTCACTTTTCCTCAGCAACCAGACCAGCTCTGACACCCACCCAGTTTCCTATCCAGCAAGTAATGGTGGCTCTTTCTGCTGGGACACAAAACTGGCCATTCACATCAATTTAGCAAAAAGGTACTAATGCATGGAGTTGTACCTCTACTCCCCTCTCTGTATTCATGGCATGATATTTAATTAAATTCAGAAAACCCCTTCATCTTATGCTATCTTGCATTTTATGTTTATGCAAAGTATTAATCAACTAATAAAAGCATATAGTCAAATTCACATAGAAACAATCACTCTCCAAGTAAGGAACCAAGGTAATTGCATTACCTTCTTCAAAATAGCTTCTCTTGCTTGTTTCTTCTCTTTCCTTTCAGCTTCTTTCACTCTTGCGCTCTCAAACTTAATATAAGACATCACAATGGACTATATGTAACGCCTACATGGAGGAAAATGGGTATATGAAACATATCACTACAAAATATTACACTATTATTGAAAAGTTTGTTCCTGAACAGCTTACAGCATATGGCAGACCATCCAGTCCCTTATGACATAACCTCTGGTACTGAAATGAACAAACCCCCTGGAGTGAAGGTAGCTGCAAAGAATGAATATTCTTTGTCTCACATTGACATTAAGTCTACATTAAAATAAGGGCTCAGTAAAATTGCTCTATTTATCACAATTTGACAATCTGTTTAAAGTGTTATATTTAATACTCAAAAACATTTTAAAATGCCATGACAAATTATTTATCAGTACAAAAACCTGACAACCATGGACTGCTCTCCCTCTCTCTTTTTTCTCCACTAGGGAATGATGACAGGAACCCTAAATGAATAAGGGCAACTTATAAGTGCAACAGTTTCATAACAATTTATGAATACTGTCACTATTTTACACTGTTACAAAAACTGAAGCTGTATATAAAATCATTTATAACGAATTAATGAGACAAAAGAGATACTGCATGTTAGTATCGAAATGTAGCAGCAAAGGCATTACACACACTGTAATTCATGTAAGGTGAACTCTTGATCAATGGAAAATAGAATATATCTCCTTCCAAGCCTGAAGGTGTGTTACCCTTATTAAAATCAGCATAAATGTTTTTTGCATCAAATGTTCGCAAATGAGCTCCAAATACATATTGCAGTTACTTGCAATGAACTTTGAATGTTTGTTATTTTTAACGCATTGAAATGTGTAGTTTCAAAA
>Ga0209629_10001718_pt1 | contig 14177 bp, 12 predicted proteins | sample TergutCu122P5_FD_187286 | JGI IMG/M metagenome (GOLD analysis project Ga0209629, IMG submission 187286) | Cubitermes ugandensis P5 segment gut microbial communities from Kakamega Forest, Kenya - Cu122 P5 (SPAdes) (version 2) | ecosystem: Host-associated > Arthropoda: Insects > Digestive system... | reverse complement strand
TTCTTTTCCGCTTCTCTCTGGATATTGGCATTTCTTATAACAGAGTTATCATTATAACTTCCTGAATTATGATTAGGGGGGTAATAGTTTTTTGATCCGCTGTCAGAATTTCTTCCTGTTGCAGCATTCAATGCCTTAACTGCATCCTTTTTATTGAAAGTTATTGTATTGGAATAATCTAAAGTGATATGGTCTTGAGAACACACATTTTCTGCAAGAAAAAAAGAAAACGCCACAATAAAAATAATCTTTGTTTTCATAAAAAACTTCGTTTTAACATGATACATTATATATTTTGTGCCTATTAGAATTTTATTTTTATATCATCCGCAAAAACTGTTAATAATTATGACGCAAATTTAACTCTTTATTTTGATTCCAATAACTGTTTTGACAAAATTTTAAATCATTTTTTCATTGTAACACTATTTCCAATATTTCAATAGAGTTAATATATTGATACACAAAATAAAAACATCATGCGTAGAAAAAATATTTGCAAGTTAAAAATAAATACAATAATTTTGGAGAAAAATATAGAATGGATAAAAGAGAGACTATAACGAAAGCACAAAATTATGTTATCAGCGTAGGTAAGAAATATGAACTTGTGCAAGTTTTATATATTTAGAGAAACTGATTTTAATACAGACGACCCGTTTGTGAATGAAATTTTGCGAGTCGGTTTAGAGCTTAAAACCGTCGTATGATAAATTTACAAAATTATAGTTGCATTCATGTCCGACTGCAACGTTTATACAATCGGGTTATAGCATCCGTACAATCCGATTGTAACGTTTAAACAGTTCGGTTGTAATGCTCTTGCATCGGTCGATCCCGGATTCGGAATCGACCGATCCCATTTTCGGAATCGGTCGATTCTTTTTTCGGGATCGAGCGATTCCGTTCACAATGACATTCGTTACTTTTTCTTCAGATTAATATTTTATCGTTTATTGAACAGAAGCTGCAAACCTTGATTTTCGTAGAGTCTGAATTTTTTATCCATTAAATTATTTTAAATTTGAAAAGCAAAATTACAACATATTTTTGATATAAAAAAGACTCGCCCAACTCTATACCCGAGACTCGCCCAACTCGATGGGTTAGACTTGCCCTGCTCTACCCCTTAGAGTCGCCCTACTCTAACCCATAGAGTCGCCCTGCTCTCGGGTATCGATTTGGGCAGATTTCTAACACTCTATAATTCAACTCCAAAAACTACAAATCGCTATAATTCGGCGAAAAAGTATCTCCGGCGGAAATATCTCCGGTGGTTGCGCCTTTCTTCAGCCAGCGAACCCGTTGAGCGGAAGTGCCGTGATTGAAGGCATCGGGAACCGTATAGCCTCGCGACTGCATTTGCAGGCGGTCATCTCCGATAGCGCTCGCTGCATTCAGACCTTTTTCCAAGTCGCCGGGTTGTAATGAGTTGAACATTTTGTTATCGTTGTATGCCCAGACGCCTGCATAAAAATCGGCTTGCAATTCCAACCGGACGCTTAGCTGATTACTGACTTTTTCGCTTGACCGGCTTTGCATTTGCTGCACTTTATCGAGCGTTCCCAAAAGATGTTGCACGTGATGCCCAACTTCGTGAGCGACTACGTATGCGTATGCAAAATCTCCGCTTGCCCCTAATTGACTTTTCATCTGGTTAAAAAATGAAACGTCGAGATACACCGTTTGATCGACAGGACAATAAAACGGACCGGTTTGAGCGTTAGCGCCCCCGCAATTTGAATTAGTCGCGCCTGAAAATAAAACCATTCTGGGGGGAGTATAGGTGCGCCCCATTTTTTGAAACTCTTTTGTCCAGACATCTTCCGTGCCCGCTAAAATTTGCTTGGCGAAATGAGCCATTGCATCGTTTTCCGCAGACGGCTCTTGTTGTGCCACGTTTTGTGTAACATTTCCCAATTGATTGGTTAATACATCCAATGGATTGCCACCCATTAGCCAAGTGATAATTCCTACGATAACCAATCCTCCGATTCCCAGACCGGTTGCCTTACCGCCGCCGAACCTGCGGCGATCTTCTACGTTATCGCTTTCTCTTCTTCCTTCTAAATTCATAATTATAGTTTTTATATTAATAATTCATAACTCATAACTCATAATTATTTACTTCTTCTCTAATTCCGGATAAACAATCCGCGCATGATAAACCGACAGTAGCCGTTCGACAAAAACGTTTTTGATATCCGAAATATCTTTGAACGTCAGCGGAGCATTGCTTAATAAACCTTCGTTAATTTGCGTGTTGATAATCCGGTTTACCAAACTCCGAATGGATTCTTCCGAATAATCTTTCAAGCTGCGGGATGCGGCTTCAACCGAATCTGCCATCATCAGAATGGCAGTTTCTACCGTATCGGGATTATCGCCCAAATAAGAAAAAGCAGCTTCGTCGATTTCCGCATCGGGAAATTTATTTCGGAACGAATTATAAAAATATTTAGCTTTTCCTTTCCCGTGATGCGTCCGGATAAATTTGATAATAGCTTCCGGGATTTTATTTTTTTCGGCAATCTTCACTCCTTCCGTAACATGGCTCGTAATAATACGGGCGCTTTGTTCGTAAGTCAGATTTTCGTGCGGATCGTTTCCTTCAATTTTATTTTCAATAAAGAAATTCGGATTCTTCATCTTTCCCAAGTCATGATACAAAGCGCCTGTGCGGATCAATTGCGGATTGGCGTTCACTTTCGTTGCTGCGGCAACTCCCAGCATGGAAACCTGAAGCGAATGTTGGAAAGAGCCAGGGCAGCTTTCCGCTAACTGTCTTAAAATAGGAATATTAATATCCGATAATTCCACCAAGGTAACATCGGAAATATATCCGAAAACTTTTTCGAGTATATATATAAAGGAATAAGTAAACAATACAAAAAGAAAATTAATTCCGAAATAGAGCAGCATAAGTTCATTGGTCTTTGAAAAATTGCCTTCCTGAAACAATAAAAGCCCGAAATAGACCAATATATATGCAACAAAAATATATAACGCACATTTCATCAGTTCGGAGCGTTTCGATAAATCTTTCAGAACAAACAAGGCAACCCAACAGACAATCAGTTGCATTAGAACAAATTCAAACGACAGGGGAATTAATAATGAACATATAAAAATCGTTACTAAATGAGTCATTTGCGCCGTTCGCGAATCAAAGAAAGTGCGAACGGTAATCGGGATAATGGCAAAAGGAATTATATAGACGCTGAAAAGATTGTAAGTAACACAGAATTCCGTCAAAAGCGTGAAAAACGTTAAAATGAAAAGATGAAAAACAATGTCTTTCCTTTTCGCGTAAATCCTTTTCCGGAAATAATAGAAATAAAAGAAATAACATGTAATTATGCCGCCGATAAGAATCAAGGTTCCTGTCCACAAGCCGGCTTGGCGCTTCAAAGTTCCGGCTTGTTCATCGTAATTTATCTTCAACGAACGAAGTATGTTGTAAACGCTTTCACTGATAATTTCTCCGCGATCTACAATTTTCTCGCCTGCCTGCACCATTCCGGCGACAGGAGAAATTTTACGCAGATTCTCTTGAAGGCTATCATCGGGCGTTTGCTTTTGCAACGCTGTCGTGTCGGGATTTTGCAGGTTTGCAGTTTCATCGTTTTTTTGTATATTGGGAAACGATTGGGCTTGAACGGAATCCTGCTCGTTCTTGAGCGCCGCATCCGTTTTATAAACGGGAAAATCAAAGGGCGCAATCAATAAGCCGTATTGCCATGGACGTCCTTCGACAAAAGAATACCTGAACTTTCCCTCGCGAGGAAAAAAGAACAGAATCAGCAAACCTGCGATAATAAAATAAATATATACCGGTATAACGAATCTTTTCTTGTTCATGCCACCAATAATTTGCGCTAAATTAGTAAAAAAAAAAGAAATATCGTACTTTTGCATAAAAATTATTGCTTAATTATATGCTGGATAAAAAAATCAGGGTTCGTTTTGCTCCAAGTCCTACCGGTCCGCTCCACATCGGCGGCGTTCGAACCGCTTTATATAACAGCTTTTTCGCAAAAAAACACAAAGGCGATTGCATTCTCAGAATTGAGGATACCGATTCCCAACGTTTTGTTCCCGGTGCGGAAGAATATATTATTCAATCGCTCAGTTGGATAGGAATCACATTCGACGAAGGTCCGCACACAGGCGGCGAATACGGTCCTTACCGGCAATCGGAACGAAAAGCGATTTATAAAAAGTATGTGGACCAATTGTTGGAAAATCACTTAGCCTATTTAGCATTTGATACTCCCGAAGAATTGGAAGCCAAACGGATTGAAATTCCCAATTTCCAATACGACTCTTCTACCCGTATGTCGATGCGCAATTCATTGACATTATCTCCCGAAGAAACGCAGGCTTTGGTGGAATCCGGCAAACCATACACCGTCCGTATCCGCATTGAACCCGACCAAATTATTCACGTATCGGATTTAATTCGTGGAGAAATCAGCGTAAATTCATCTATTATAGATGATAAAGTTTTGTTTAAATCTTCAGACGGATTGCCGACTTATCATTTAGCCAATATTGTGGACGATCATCTGATGGAGATTACACATGTGATTCGCGGCGAAGAATGGTTGCCTTCCGCTCCATTGCATGTTGTTTTGTATCAATATTTCGGATGGGAAGACAGCCAACCGGAATTTGCCCATTTGCCTTTGTTGCTCAAACCGGAAGGAAACGGAAAATTGAGCAAGCGCGATGGCGATCGTTTGGGATTTCCCGTTTTTCCTTTGCAGTGGCGCGATCCGAAAACGGGAGAAATTTCGTCGGGATATCGTGAAGCGGGTTATTTGCCTGAAGCCCTTCTGAATTTCCTTGCTTTGTTGGGATGGAATCCGGGCGATGACAGGGAAATACTTTCTATGGAAGAACTTATTGATTTATTCTCTTTGGAGAAATGCAGTAAGAACGGAGCAAAATTCGATTATAAAAAAGCCGAATGGTTTAATCATCAATATATTCAACTCAAATCCAATGAAGCGCTTGCAGAGTTATTCCTGCCGATTCTGAAAGAACAAGGAATTACTGCTTCTTGGGATAAGATAGTTAAGATAGTCGGACTAATCAAAGAGCGGGTTCATTTCACGACCGAATTGTGGAACCAATCCGCTTTCTTTTTCATCGCTCCAAATTCTTATGATGAAAAAACTGTAGCCAAACGTTGGAAACAAGATTCGCCCGAAAAGATGCAAGCATTGATTTCCGTTTTACAAACGGTTGACGATTTTTCAGCTTCAGCGACCGAAGCGGCAGTCATGTCGTGGATCGAATCGAACGGCTATTCCACCGGCGAAAATATGAATGCTTTCCGCTTGGCGCTGGTAGGTGAATCCAAAGGTCCGCATATTTTCGATATTACGGAAATAATTGGTAAAGAAGAAACGATAAAACGATTAAAAACAATTATGAGTTATGAATTATGAATTATTATTATTTCCTCATTGCGAGGAGGAACGACGAAGCAATCTATAACTCATAACTCATAATTCATAATTATTACTATGTATTCACTCGCAATAGCCCTCTACTCACTCGCCGTCCGGTTGGCAGCGCCCTTCAACAAAAAAGCAAAAAAGATGTTGGCAGGGCAAAAGGAAACATTTTCTATTCTGGAAAAACAATTGAATCCGGGAGCGTCCTACATCTGGTTTCATGCCGCCTCGCTGGGAGAGTTTGAACAGGGACGACCGTTGATAGAAAAAATACGAAAAGAAAAACCGGCATATAAAATCCTGCTGACCTTTTTTTCGCCTTCGGGATATGAAGTGCAGAAAGATTATCCCGGAGCGGATGTTGTTTGTTATCTTCCTTTTGATCTTCCATGGAATGCACGAAAGTTTTTACAAATAGTAAAGCCGGCAATGGCTATTTTCATCAAGTACGAATTTTGGATGAATTACCTGAATGAACTGAAACGACTGCATATTCCTACCTATATCATTTCAGCTATTTTCCGCCCGAAACAAATTTTTTTCCGTTGGTACGCCCGCCGCTACCGGAACGTTCTGAACAATTTTGACTGGTTTTTTGTACAGGATCAACAGTCGTTGGAACTGCTGAAAAAAATTAATCATAACAACGTGAGTATTACAGGCGATACGCGCTTCGACCGTGTCTATGAAATATTCAATCAGAGAAAAGAATTGCCGATCGTCGAAAAATTCCTGAATCAAACAGAGAAGGGAAAAGGTCTTGTTTTTGTTGCGGGCAGCACTTGGGAAAACGACGAAGCAATACTTATTCCTTATTTTAATCAACATCCCGAAATCAAACTGATTATCGCTCCGCATGAAATCAACGAACAGCGGATTGAAGCGCTGAAAAGCCGTTTTACTTGTCCGGCAGTGCGGTATTCGCAAGCCGACGAAAACTCCGTCCGCAACGCCGGCTGTCTGATTATTGATTGCTACGGATTACTTTCATCCGTTTATCGTTACGGCGATTTTGCCTACGTAGGCGGCGGATTCGGGAAAGGAATCCACAACGTCCTTGAAGCAGCCGTTTACGGTATTCCCGTTCTGTTTGGTACTCAATACCATAAATTCAAAGAAGCCAAAGAATTAATCGCCCGGCGCGGCGGTTTGGCAATAACGAGTGAAGACGATTTTTCTTCCCGCATGAACGATTTTCTTACATACTCCGACTTAATTACTGAAACCGGAAAAAACGCCAAAGAATATGTTACGGGTAATCTTGGCGCTACGCAAAAGATTTATGAAAAAGTGTGTACTTGATATTTCCTATTGAATACAAGGGATAAACTTTAATTTTTTCATATTCGGAAAAATTTTCGAGCGAGCTGCGAATACCGAACTCTACTTGTTTTTCGCTAAGAAATAAGTGCATACTTTGCATCTTTCCACTTTTACCAGACTTTACTTCTATCGGTATGATTTTATCTTTTTTCTGTATTACATAATCCACTTCGGCTTGACTTTTTTCTTTTTCTCTCGTCCAAAAATAAAGGTTATCCGGCATATCACAGGGAGCGGATTTCAACAGTTCCAATCCCGCAAACTGTTCGGCAATAGCGCCTTTATTGATGACATCAAAATCGTCGGAAAACAAAATATCAGATAATTCCAACCCTAATAAACGCTGAAAAATACCTGTGTCGAGCAAAATAATTTTCTGTTTTCTGAAATTCACTTCTGCTCCTAAAGGTATGCCGTTTGCCGAAGTATGAACAACCGGAATTATTAAGCCTGCTTTTTCCAATAACTCGATACTTTCTTTGACTTGGCGGTAACTCAATCGTTCCACTTTAGAATAATTAAATTTCCCTCCCGCTTGATGAATGACTGCCTCAAATGCTGTTTGAATACGCAGTTCAGGAACTCTTAATTTGTATTTTGAAAAATCCGATTTTAATGAATTTATCAAGTCATTGAGCGTTTTTTGACAAGCCTGAATATCATTGTTTTCTATAAATTTCGATACAACGGCAGGCATTCCGCCAATTACCAAAAACTTCTTTAACAGCTCTAAACATTTTTCATGAAAGACAGAAAAAAGCGGTTTTTCGGGAGACGATTTGCAAACCTCATTCCACAGTAACTCGTTGCCGCAAGCCGACATAAATTCCGCAAATGAAAAAGGATACATAAACATGGAACGGATGCGCCCCACGCCAAACGAAGGTAATTCTTCCAGTGCAAATTCCAGCAGCGAACCTGCAGCAATAACATGCAGTTCGGGATAATCTTCGTAGAAAAAGCGCAATGCCGAAATTGCATTCGGACACGCCTGAATTTCATCAAAAAACAGTAAGGTTTTATTCGGAATTATTGGCTTTTGGTATTGCACGGAAAGGTTTGCACAAATTTCCTTTACGTCTAAATCACCTTCAAAAAAACGATAGACATTGCGATTTTTCTCAAAGTTTATTTCAAGAAAATGTTCAAATTTCTCTGCCAATTTGTGTACAGAAGACGACTTGCCAACCTGCCTTGCCCCACGCAACAAAATGGGTTTATGGTTTTCTTCTTCTTTCCAAATAGATAAATCTATGTCTATATTACGTTTATAATACATTTCTGTCGTTTTTTCGTATCAAACTTTGCCTGCTTTTGCAGTAATTTCGTATCGAAAATCACCAAGTTTTGCAGTAATTTCGGGGCAAAGATACGATTTTATTTGAAGAAAAAGCGCTTTCGTTGAAAAAAATCTGCTTCTTTGCTTGTTTATTTATACCACTCCGAATACATTAAATAATTCCGGGCAATCTTCTGATTGATTTCCTTTGCCTGTTCCGGATCGATTTTCTTGATAAACTTCGCAGGCGTTCCTCCGTAAATACTGCCCGGCTCGACTTTCGTTCCGCTGAGAACCACCGATCCGGCGGCAACCAAAGCGCCTTCGCCGATGACCGCATGATCCAGCACTACCGCATTCATTCCTATCAGAGCGCCGTCTTCAATTTTCGCTCCGTGAATGGTTACGTTATGTCCGATACTGACGTCGTCGCCGATTTCGGCGACAGACTTTTCATACAGCGTATGAACAACCGTTCCGTCCTGAATATTTACCCGTTTTCCGATTCGTATCGAATTAACGTCTCCACGCAAGACGGTATTGAACCAAATGCTTGAATCGTCGCCGATAACAACGTCGCCGATAACCGTAGCGTTATCGGCTAAGTAAACATTCTTTCCTATTTCCGGAGTAAATCCCCGTACCGATTTAATTAGCGCCATGATTATTCTTTTCCACGTATTCCACCTTTCCGGTCAAGGGATATGTTTTTTCGGAACTGCCTTTGTCAATCTTGACTCCTGAAGAAAAAAACAGAATCAGCGCCAATATCCATACAAAAATTAATGCAAGTCTTACTGCGCGATTGACCGGATTCCATTTGGCAATATGGGCTATCAGACTATATATTAAAGCGACAACCGGTATTCCCAAGACTAAAACAAAAGAAGTTACTGATAAAGTTGGATGATTCATAACAAAAAATGCAGGCAAATTACTTAAAAAACCATCGCGTACATTGCCTATGTCTATGCCGAATAAGAATGAAAATAGCACAACAATCACTATAAAAACTACAAACAATAAAATCATCCCGACCAAAAATCCCAAGCCAATCAGGACTACCTTCAACAATCCGACAAACAAATCGACAATTGAGGATAAGCATCCTCCATTTTGAGGAATAGTTTCCGTCCCCGTATTTGCCGCTACGGTTTTCCCGATGTTTTCCACCGTAATAGGCTTACCGCGCATTTGCAGCTTCTGTTCTGCCGTATAGGCGCCGGGGAATAGAATCCATGCGATAATATAAAAGGGAACAATCAGAAGTTGGGTAGCAAAAATAAGAATGATCGATATTATCCGCACCGCTAAAACATTCCAACCGAAATAGGCGGCAATGCCCGAACAAACTCCGCCCAACATTTTATCGTCCATATTCCGGTAAAACTTCTTTGTAACTTCTGCGGGTTCGGTAAAAATTGTTTGCTTTTTTTCCTCGTCCGCATCTTCCCTGTCTGCGAAATCAGCCGGTTTACCCATGCGGGCAATCACTTCTTCCACCTGTTCAATGGTAATGACTTCAGAACCCAAGCGCGTTTTTTCGCTGAGCAGTTCTTCTATCCTCGCTTCAAAATCGGCGATAATCTCCGGCGCTCCTTCTTCTTTACGAAAATAAATCCGTAGATTATTCAGGTAGTTATCTAACAGCCGGTAAGCGTCTTCATCTATTGTAAATACTCTGCCGTTGAGATTTACGGTAATTGTCTTTTTCATATTCGTATAATTTATAATTGTTTTAAATGACTGATACTGTTTGCAATTTCATTCCATCCCTGCTCCAGTTCCCCTAAAAACTCTTCGCCTTTTGGAGTCAGTTCGTAATACTTACGCGGAGGTCCCTGATTTGATTCTATCCATTGATAGGTCAGCAAATCCATATTTTTTAACCGTGTCAGCAGAGGATACAAAGTCCCCTCGACAACAATCAAATGCGCTTCCTGCAACAACAAAATAATATCGTTGGCATACACTTTCCGGCGATTCAGAATCAACAGAATACAGTATTCGAGGATTCCTTTCCGCATTTGAGATTTCACATTATCTGCATTCATTGTTTTTGTATTATATATTTACGCGACAAAGGTATGAAATAAAATAATACCTTGTATAACATAGTACTATTATTTAAATATATTTAACGTATCAAACCGCTTGTTAGCAGAGTGCATGACACAGATTAAACAGATTTGCACAGATAAAAAAATTAGCGAAACAAAAACATCCCGCCTGTTCTCTTTAAACACTCCGCCTGTTTTCTTTAAACACTCCGCTTGTTCTCTTTAAACAGTCCGGCTGTTTTTTATGGGTAATATGATTTCTTCCAAAAGATAGTAAACAAATATTTAGGCGATACAAAGTCTGTCTTTCGAGAATCAAGCATAACTTTGTAGAAATCAATGTGTTTTAATTGTCGCCGTCACTTTGCCAAGTGACGTGCGTCGCTTGGTAAACTGATGTACGTTTGTCTGACCCAATGATACGGGCAGGTCTGTGGTATTGAGCAGGGCATGTAGAAAACAATGTTCATATATTTAATTTTATTTAACCAAAATATTTGCTTATTAAGAAAAAAGTAATTACATTTGCCACTATATTTAATTACAGTAACTAATATGTATTAAAGCGAACGGGCGATGTGTCGGATATGATGATTTAAAAAACAATAGACATGAAAACAATTTCACTTATTTTAGTCTGTGTTTGCAGCAGCGTTTTGCCTGCGTTAGGACAATTGAACGCTGTGCATAACCATCTTCGTGCGGGCGATGTGCTGTATAAGCAGCAGGTCGAATTTGTCGAACCGGGCGAGGCAGGCGCTGACCGGTTGTGGAACTTCAGCAAGCTGAAAACTGTCAATGACGAATATACGCTCGAATATGCCTTACCCCCTTTGGAAGGCGATTCGGTCTATATTATGGGCGATTTGCGCTATAAAAAGAGCGACGTAAAAGAGAATGAACTGATTGTCGGCACGGAACACAACACCATGTATTATTACCGTCAGACAGCGGATTCCCTGTTGCAAACGGGACACGAAAATCCGGCGGTAATTCTTGCCTATACTTCTCCGCTGGCAATCCTCCGTTTTCCATTGGATTACGGACAGAGCATATCTTCCGCTTACCGGTCGAAAGGGCTTTATTCGGGAATGGTGGATGTGGAAACTCACGGAACGCTGACCGTCACAGCCGATGCTTACGGAAAAATGCTTCTGCCTTCGGGCGATACGCTCGATCTGGTATTACGGCTGAAGACGCTGCAAACCATCTTTGATGTCCCGAAAGCAGGCGGCGATACGACGAAGACGGGAAACGCAGGCAAGCAGTTGGAGATTTATCGCTGGTATGGCAAAGGTTACCGTTATCCGGTTTTTGAAACGATACGCGATCTGAATTTGTCGGACGGCAGCGTGATTTTCTCTACCGCTTTCTTCTTTCCTCCTCAGGCTCATCACTATTTAGAAACCGACTCTGCCAATCTGGCTCTGTTGGATATGTTATGGGAGATGGACAAGCAAAATGTTGACAATCCGGACGCCCAGCATACGGAAACTGCAAGTTTGAAAGACATCATGAGCTGCAAACTGTATCCCAATCCGGTACACTCGATTCTGAATCTGGAATATGAGCTGCAACAGGATGCGAATGTCAGCTTTCAACTGTTTACAATTTATGGGGAACATGTTACGGCTATTAATCCGAAAAAGCGGATAAAAGGCGTCTATCATGAGACTATAGACTGCTCTACTCTTCCTGCGAGAGACTATATATTGCAGATTAAGGCAAATAATCTGTTTGTGAATGAATTGATTATAAAAAAGTGATTCCAATGAAAAAAATATATATTATACTACTGCTACTGTTTACAGGTCTTTCCTGCTTGTATTCCCAAACAGTGAGCCAGAATTATATCCTGACGCATACCTGTACGAACGATGACGGATCAACGTTTCTGGATAAAGTCCAGTATTTCGACGGATTGGGACGCCCGACGCAAATCGTGCAAAAAGGGATTACTCCGGCTAAAGCCGATCTTGCGACTCTTCAGGAGTACGACGCTTTCGGACGAAACGACAAAACGTGGTTGCCAGCAGTCGTCGCAGGAAATAATGGAGCTTATGTCGCTCCGGCAACTATCCAGACCAATGCGATAAGCAGCAACGTCAATGATGCGAAGCCCTATTCCTACCCTGTGTATGAAGCCTCGCCGCTGAACCGGATGCTTGAGCAATACGGACCCGGCGCCGACTGGCAAAACAACGGCAAGAGCGTAAAAACAAACTATCAGACCAACAGCGGAACTTCGGGACAGTTATCCTGCGCGCTGTTCTCGGTATCCGGGACAGGAGTAAGCACAAAAGTGTATCGAAACAATTTTTATCCAGATGCACAGCTTTATGTTACCAAGACAACCGACGAAGACGGTAACCTCAGCTATCAATTTAAGGATAAGTTAGATAAAGTTGTATTGACTCGGCAAATCCTGAACGGAGACAACATCGACACCTATTATGTTTATGACGACTTCGGCAACCTGTGTTTTGTTCTTCCTCCGCTCGCTTCGGACGGAATTGCCAACGGGACATGGGATGAAACAAACAGCGCAGCGGTCAAGGATTATGGCTATATTTACAGATACGACAGCCGCAACCGCTGCATCCAGAAAAAACTTCCCGGCTGCGAAGCGATTTATTATGTTTACGATACGGCAGACCGGTTGATTTTCACTCAGGATGGCGAACAGCGCAAGAAATCAGAATGGACATTTTCTATTCCCGACGCTTTGGGGCGCATAGTACTCGCCGGAATCTGCAAGGATACCATCAACGTAAGCAACAAGCTGGTGAAAGGAGTATTTTCAACTGCCGGCATTTATAAAGCCTATACGATACAGGTGGACGGCGTAGCTAAGACCTTTATCAATGTTCCTTCTATTCTTTCTGTTAATTATTATGATAATTATGACTTTTTAGGTTATAATGGCATACCTAATGATGCCAACACACTGTATAATGTGGAAAACGGCTACGGCGAATGGTACGGAACGGATTATACGGACGCCAACAAATATAAAAACAAGGGCTTGCTCACCGGAACGCTTACCGCCCAGATGAACCCGGACGGAACAATATCCTCGACTTACCTCTATTCGGTGATGTATCATGATTACCGAAGCCGGTTAGTTCAGGTCAAAGGCAACAATTCCTTGCCAGGCGGATTGGAAAAGGAATACATCGCCTACGATTTTATGAACAATCCGACAGGAAAGAAGCATGTTCATTCGGCGACCGGCAAGACCACCCAGACCGAAATCTATGTGAATACGTACGACCATGCCGGACGCCTGACGAAAACGACTCACCAGCTCAATAGCGGAACAATCGTTACTCTTGCCGAAAACGCTTACGACGAACAGGGAAGGTTAAGTGAAAAGACGAAAGGACAGATGCCGATTACGGAAGCATCTTATTTCTACAATGTCCGCTCGTGGCTGCGGGGGATTTCGGGACAGTTGCTTACCGAGTATCTGTATTACAATGAAATGTATGGAGGGAACGTCAGATGCTACAACGGCAATCTGTCGGCAATGGAATGGAGGTTTATGAGCGAACCCTATCCAAGAAGTTATATTTTTTCGTATGATAACCTCTCGCGGCTGACTGACGCCAAATATTTAGAAGACAATATGGTTAGTTCCAACTACAAAGTATCCTATCCTTCCTACGACAAGCAGGGCAATATCCTGAGCTTGCAACGCTACGGAAAGACGACGGCGACAACCTACGGCTTGATAGATAATCTGACGATGACTTACGCAGGCAATCAACTGCTGACCGCAAACGATGCCGTAGCTAACATCCCGCTTGCCGAATCGGCGGATTTCAAGAACTACAGCGTTACGACGCCGGAATACGCCTACAATGCCAACGGAGCGATGACAAAAGATTTGAACAAAGGCATATCGGATATTCAATATAATTTATTCGGATTACCGGTTTAGAGCGCACTAATTAATTTTCAGATACTCTACGCACAGTTTCGTATCTTACCATCCTACAAATGAGATTGTCGAAAATGGTGTCCATATGATTACGTCTGTTGTATCTA
>Ga0209629_10001717_pt1 | contig 14183 bp, 12 predicted proteins | sample TergutCu122P5_FD_187286 | JGI IMG/M metagenome (GOLD analysis project Ga0209629, IMG submission 187286) | Cubitermes ugandensis P5 segment gut microbial communities from Kakamega Forest, Kenya - Cu122 P5 (SPAdes) (version 2) | ecosystem: Host-associated > Arthropoda: Insects > Digestive system... | reverse complement strand
TCTTTACAATTTTCAGTACATTCAGAATCACAAAAAGCGCCTATTACCTTCATCATGCTTGTTCAGCCATTCAGCTGTTCTTTTGTGCATACGCATCAGCTCAGCTCCCACTGGACAGGCTTCTGTGAAATTTAATACTGGGGACTTTGATGAAAATTTGTCAAGAAAATTCAAATTTGGTTAAAATCGGCCAAGAATCTCAGGAACTTTATGTGAAGACCTAAATAAGTTTTACTGCCGAAGGTGATATTCTTGAATATGCCATAATGTTACACTATATATACAGTGACTTTCTTGTTTATTAGAAGTGACATCATCTTTTACCCAATATAATAATGAAAACACGCAAATGTTTCACAGTATCTATACAAGTTAGGAATGTACCTTCAGTTAAATGCTGACTCACCATTACCACTACATATTCACAGGGACCAGGATCAGTGGATGGATAACTGGTAAATTATGACTGCCCAGAACAAAGGGGGGGAAAAAAAACACCATTTCCCTTCACTAAAAAACTAAAACATTACTTAAAAATCAAGTTACATTAAACCATTACAGAAAATCCATACATATAAAACAAACACACTACCTTTATCCTCTCAAGCTGAGCTCGTTTCTCTGACATGGTAGTTTGATATTCTGATATTTCATTAGACACACTCTCAAGGTATTCAACAGTCTTGTTCAGCTGATGAATCTGCTCCAGAAATCCAGCCCACCGATGGATGGAATCGTCCAGAATTGTCTATAAAATAATTTCATTATATAACCTTCATACTATAACACTAGCCTAGAAAATTATCTTTCACTTAACTGATTCTTCTCTTCTCATTGCCAAGACTACAGTCGCTCCTTCCTTCATAAAATTTCAGTTAACATCATACTGCAAAGATCAGTTCATGATATTTTCTTATATTATTACACAGCTTCTAAAATTGAAACTGGGAACTTGTTACTTCTCAGATTTATGATATTACAAACTACAGATTATGATTTACTTAATTACTTACTTACTTACTTACTTACTTACTTACTTACTTACTTACTTACTCACTTACTCACTCACTCACTCACTCCATGAAGCAGACTCCATCTTGAGAAGCTAAATGGTTCTCAGCTAGTCAAGAAATTCCCCCCATTTTAAGGAACCCAAAAGTTCATTACTGTATTTACAGGGCCCACCACCTGTCCCTATCCTGAGCCAGATCAATCCAGTCCTTGAGCCCCATCTCACTTCCATCTTAATATTGTCCTCCAATCAATGCCTGGGTCTTCCAAGTGGTCTCTTTCCCTCAGATTTCCCAACCAAAACCCTGTACGCACCTCTCCTCTCCCCCATATGTGCTATATGCCCCATCCATCTCATTCTTCTTGATTTGATCACCCAAATAATATGAGGTGAGGTGTAGAGATCAGTAAGCTCCTCATTATGTATACTTCTCCACCCTGTACCTTGTCCTTTGTAGGCCCAAATATTCTCAGCACCCTATTCTCAAACACCCTCAGTCTACATTCCTCCCTCAGCATGAGCGACCAAGTTTCACACCCATACAAAACAACAGGCAAAATTATAGTTGTGTGTGTCTTAATCTTTATATTTTTGGAGAGCAAACTGGACAACAAAAGATTCTGTACCGAATGATAGCAAGCATTCCCTGATCTCTATCTGCTCTTAATTTCTTCCTGAATAGAATTTTGATTTGTTAAGGTTATTCCAAAATATTTGAACTGGTCCACCATTTCATAGGACCTATTACCAATCTACATATTGCGACTCAACCTGCAATCTGATCTCAAGACATGAACATGTACTTAGTTTTATCAGCATTTACTTTTAGTCCAGTCTCCTTACTAGCAAGTAGTAGAGCATCTGTGTTTTCCTTTATAGTAAGTATGCTTCCACCCAATATATTAACATCATCAGCATAAACTAGAAGCTGATGTGTACCATTTAATTTCAAGCCATCCTGGTTTACCTCAACCCTCATAATGGCATACTCTAAAGCGAAGTTGAGAAGCAAAGGCAATAAAGCACCTCCTTGTTTCAAACCATTCTTAATAGGAAACATGTCAGACAAATGTCTGCCTACCCAGACTTCGCTATAGGTTTCATTCAGACACAATTTTATTAGCCTTACCAGTTTCATGGTGATATAAGACCTCCCTCCAAACTGAATCATACAGATTGTGACTATAGCCTAAATTCTATTTCTCTTCTTAAGTACATTCTTTCAACAAAATGTGACCTTTTGAACAATTCATAAATACTGACAATTCCTGTGTCTCAAATCTGTTTCTAATCATCCACCTCATCCACCTCTTCTCAAACTGCTGCCTGACCTCTTTAAGACAACATGATATGTCACCTTGATATCCAGCTAAGACAGCTCAACATGTTACCTTGGTTTCCATCATCTTTGAGGCAAGTGCACTCCATTCCTCTTGCAATTTTCCAAGTATCTGATTGATAGCATCATGACCTGAAGGAGCTGTGTTGGCCAAGACAGTCTGTGCGAGCTCAACTGTGCCTTGAACTTTACTAAACCCTTCTTCTTTATACAACAACAAGTCCTAGAATCAAACAAAATATTTCCAATGTGGACTACAGGAAAAAGTTGTGTGGTTGTATCAAGTATGGCTACAATAATGAGGGAAAAGGAGTAGGGACTGAAGCTTAAAGCAAAGAGAACTCAGATTAAACATTCAGTTTATTTACACACCTCATACTAATTTATTTACAGTACATTTAATTATGTCAGTAATTCATACTATATGACATGAAATTACTGAAGGATAGTGAATGATGAATTGAAAAGGATGTGGGGCAAGAAAGCATTTGTGGCACAATTAAGTTACTATCCAAACATTTTCTAGGAAGAACTGAAGAAAACCACAAAACCATCAGTCAGGATATTTGCAGTGCCAACAACTCAACCAAGATTCAAAACAGACATCTATTTAATATAGTCAGTAACATCGGTACCTGGACCATCTTGCTGAGTGAAATATTAAGTCAGGGCTACAAATGTTTGGCCACATTATGTGAACAGAAAGGGACAAACACAGCCAAAAGTTGCAGCAGTCTACAACATAAATATGGTGGAATGAAGAGGGGGGAAAGACGCTGTGATAGCAATTAACATGTTATGGACAAATACCTGCATAGAAATTTGTGGGCAGAGAGAAGGGGTTAAAGTGACAACCATAAATGTGAACATTTCCAGGCAATGTTTAAGATGATTACCCAAAGACAAAATAAACGAGAGCATAATTTAAATATGGAGCCAGAAACTACTCAATTACTTCAATGGTTTCCTACCTGAATAGTTTCCAGTTTTCCTTCCAAATCTTTTTGTGATGAAGCACTCAGGTCAGAACAATATGCTAACTTGTTTTTAATGTCTTCTAACCACTGCATACATTCTGCAATGTGACTCTCAAATTCTAAATGACTTGTCACATACTGGTGCCATCGGCTGGTGAGATCCTACACACAATGAATATAAATAAAAATATATTATTATCCATGCTTTATTCTTGAGAATGGTAATAATATAAAATGTACTGTCACATAAATATGCCCACATTCTTCAGTGTGGCTTATCTATCACTAATCCAGACCCAAGAATACTGCATTCTTTGCATCTTATGTAAAACCTGATCAGTATAGATACTGAACCAGTTATTCAAGAAACAAAGACATTTCAACTTCTACATTCCCACAACAAAATGGTAGAATATATTCAGTACAGAGCTGAAATTGAGACAATGAGGGGAACACACCTTCACTTTATGTGACACTTGCTGATACTTGAGTCCTAGTTCAGAAATCTGTGAACTGCGACTGCTCATAGTGCCCTTCTGGAGTTGTTGTGCTCGCTCTGTTACTGAATCAATTTCAAGTTCTTTTGCCCGAACTTCTCCTTGAAGGTTCTAGAAGGAAAAAATAAATAAGTAGTATCTGCTTACAGTGTTTGTACATTTAACATACACAATTCATATATACACCTGCAAAAAACATTTTACTATTTCTCATAGCAATATAGTGTTAAAATAACCTTCAACATTTCTAACTGATCCTTCTTTTCTTGTGATGTAGCTTTAAGGTCAACAGCGTGCAACTTTGTGTCTGTTTCACGAATCCATGTCATACACTGGTCCTTAAGTGCTTCATATTCATTCCACTGTTGAAGTTTTGTGTCCAAGGCCTCAATAGTGGATCTGAAGAACAAGAAAGATTTCTGTGAGTTTTATTAATTAAATTTTTGTTACTGTCAGCCCATTATCAGTAATGCACCATAACTCATCAAAATACAATTATCCATGGGTTAAAAAAGCAACAATAATTACAAAGAAGTTTAAAAAAATGAAGTCAAACACTCTGAGGCCAACAACCATATTCTGAATTTGATGCATACATGGAACATGAGTAGCAGATGATACATATAATACACATCAGACTTCCATGTAGTCACCACTGATATTTCAGCATTTGTCCCACCATGGCACCAAGGTTTTTACCCAAGCACAAAATGCATGACAAGCGTCAGTAGCCAAGAAGTACAGTTTTCTTCTCATTGGCATCTACTACAAATCAATTTCCAGCAAGTTGCTTCTTAACGGGTGAAAAGAGTTTGAAATTACTTCTCAGAATCAGTGTGTGTTTGTTACGTTATCTTACAAAATCACTTGTTTAACGATGATGACAACGACAGATCACTTGTATGTTCCCACAAAACAGGGAGAAAGGGGCCTGATGCAGTTAGCAGGAAGCCCATGTAGTATGAATTACAAAATTGGAGGAATATGTAAAAAGCAACAAAATCCACTAATACAAACTGCTCAAAGGCACCAACACAACATCAACTCAGCCATATTACAGACAGCTAGACACCTCAAGACAGAATTACAGAGAGGAACAAGACGAATGAAGGACAACATGGCAGAGAAGACAAAAGAAAGATGGAGAGGGAAGAGAATGCATAAACAATTCCCATGTAACTTAGATGAAAAACTAATGGATAATGAAGAGTCAGATTCATGGCTAAATTTGGAAATATTAAGAAAGAAAATGAAAGTACAACAGAGGCAGCAATTAGCACAAATTGTTTTAAAAATAAAAGTTTGAAGGCAGAAATGACAGTAAATGCTGGTTATGTAAACACAAAGACACTACTGAACACTTAACCTCAGGATACCCCATTTTGGCAAAGAATGTGTACTTAATGAGACACGATAAAGTTTGTGCATGTTCACATCACTTGATACGTGAAGCACTAGGCATCAAAATGACAGATAAATGGTACACACACAAACATACACTCAATTCAGTATCTGAACATGAAGATGAGAGTGCTATGGAATCGAGGGATATAAAAAGACACAGAAGTTACAGCAAACAGGCCAGATATAATAAGTAAAAACAAACAAGAGAAAACATGCATAGTAATACAAATGGCAAAACCTGCAGACAGAAATGTCACGCAAAAGGAAGCAGAAAAAAACTAAAATACAAGAGTTTATGTGTAGAGATACAACAAATGTGGAATATGAAACATATGATAATGCAGGTAATAACTGTAGCCACCAGAACAGTAATAAAAGGTTTAAAAAACATTTGGAAGCCATGTCAGGAAAACATTCAATATATTCACCACAAAAGACAGCTATACTAGGAACATCACACATAGTACAGAAGGTACTTGTTGTGCTACAAAGATTCTAGTGAGACATATAACAAAACCTAATGTGTTAAAGCTCTAATTTCAATACAAAGTGCTGTTTTCTTTACTATCACAAGCACAGAGATTCTTAGTCTTAGCAATTATGCTGCTGGCAGCTGTATGTGCCTGGCTGAAGTGCAATGAATAAATGTGACTCACCTGACTGCTGAGATCAGTCCTTCCCACTCTTGTTGTGAAGAATCAATCTGTGATCTGATATTAACTTGCCCTGACTCCACAGTACCTGGTATAACCTTCTCACCAAGTGATCGGATCTGATGAATCCTCGACTCTTCCTCCGGCAAGCTCAACTGCAGGTTCTAATAGACAACATACACACCTCATCATTTCTGTCACAGTTGTAACTGTTTCCATTTCATCTACAATGGATTTTAAAACTAATGAATATCCCCATTACCTTCAACCTTTCCAAATTCGTGTGAAGAGAAATTCTCTCAAGATCCATGTCACCCCAAAGTAGGACTGTGTTGTGGGTGGCATCCAACCATTCCTGGGTGTCCATCACAGCTTTGCTGTATTGTTGATGATCACTCACTATGGCTTCATACCTCTCCACGAAGTTCTAGTTAAAATATATCATCAATATTATATAAGTAAAGAAATAAAAAACAACTGTCAGGAACAATCAACACTACAAAATCATTTAATAAATTTGCATGTCTGAAAACAGCTGCAGCTGGTCAATATGTATAAACAGAACTACACAACTCAGAACCGTGGTTTAAAGGGCCCACACACTTCATACAGCCTCCTACAACACTATGTTTGCCTCATGCCACAATGAGGCTGATTCCCACTACACACCGCCCCAAATGTCTCACTGATTTTATATTGGATAAAATGACAGCATGTGCAATCAATGCATGACAGTTAGAAACAAAGGTACCAATATCTTCACCTTCACTATATACATCATAAATGTTATTGAAATTTAATGGTTCAATAGCCTACCACTTACCAAACTGCATCAGCAGAAAAAATGATTAATGAAGTGCAAAATAAGTTTCTAACTGCTCTCTATTATATGAATAATGTTGACATCAATTTGCACTATCCTTCTTACTTTTTTAAACTGCTGTTCTCACTTCTTTGACGGAACTTCATTGATATTGCATAACTATATAATGGTACCGAATTTTCATTAGCAAAAAGAAATAAAACAGTAAACTGTTTTCTGTTATTAAAGGTACCAAATTTATAACCACAAAACACATGCTGTCTACTCATTAACCCTTCAAAGCTAAGTATCAAGTATAGAACATGCATCACATTCCACGAAACACCAAGTTCACTCACAGCACACAGATTGAAGGATTTATGGGTAAAGCAGTCCCGTTACAGGCCTGGAGTGGCCCAGAGGGTTCCAGGAAGTTAAGATTCCCAGATTTCATGACAACGGCACAGGATGGTGGTAAGGTTGTCAGCCTTATGCACCGGCCGCCTTTACCCCCAGGAAATACACCTGGTACTCACTTCTGTTAGAGGCTGAGTCGACCCCAGGGCCATAGTGCGGCCGGAAGGATTATGTCACTGAAAAATTCCTATGACACCATCGGGAATCGAACCCGCCACCTGCCGGTTTGTAGCGTAGTGCCTTAACCACTGAGCCACCGTGTGCCCCAGATTTATGGGACACCATTGCAATATTTGTAACATCTTGTACATATTAGAATGTAATAACAACTTCAGTCCCGTCACAGTTACATTAATTAGTATGTAACATCATTATTGACTAAGAGTTCGTTTAAACTCCACAAGGTTGCCTTCTACATGTCAAACACTGAGCTGCGACCCATTAGAGAAAAGGTATAATTAATATACAGATCACTGTCTAATATAAAAACTGATCATTCCCATGGTCAGATTCAACTTCATTCATGTTTGTAATACTACATGAGAGTTCTGTAGGGTGCTCACATACAATGTGCAATTTTTGCTACAATCTTATGGTTTATCTGAAACTACTTGTTGGTTACATCACAGTGAATACATGTAGATGACATGTTCCTCTCCCTGTCTGACGGAAATACAATATTGAACTGTGAACAGAGGTAAGAAGTGCAGAATTCTCTCACCGCATTAGGAAATACAAAGGATGGAAGAAATGATAACTTAAAATCTAGTACACATTTGGTTGAGGGTTTATTAGTAAAATAATCAGTCCAGCATAAAGTACCAGGTCAACATAATGGGAGACAGCAACATAGAGGCTAACAGATGGCCATTTTCCACGACAAATAGCTAATGTAAATATCTAAAGTAATGTAAACCAGCAAAATGAGGAGTTATCTGCAGCAAACATGATAAAAGAAACAAGACCATATGTTACTGTCATAACAGCAATGTTACTTTGTGTGTCAATGGATGTTTCAAAGCTTATCATACAAGGAAAAATTACTGAGGTAATGTACAACGAATATTTATTATACTACAATCTGTAGGAAAATACTACTCCAAGTTTAATTCACATAGAAAAAAGACAGAAGTTATTTGCAATGAAATACAGGCAATTTGCAACTTATAAACAAATAAACAGACACACAGTCAATCACAACTGTATTTTCTGACAATATCTTCTATTAACCAAACTGCGCTATAGCTCCACCTTCATGGGTACTTCATTAGAATTAGAAGGAACAGTGTACAAGGCTCCTACAGACAGTCCAATCTGTGACTGGTATCATTACCCAGGCTTGTGTGTTAAAATAAAAAAAATAAAAAAATAGGAAGTTGATATTCAAAAGAGTTATAGCTTACTTTTTCTCTAACTGTACAACATTTTCAGTTTAGGTACAAGTCATGATATTCTTAACATGCCTTAAGAATACTGTGACAAGCTCCATAAAATTATGTAAAAACTGAAAACTGTTAGGGTAAAAAAGGGTATGTTGTCCCTGTCCATGCCACGAAGGAACATGACAGCAACAGAGTTGTATATCTCCACTCATTCCTAACACTGGTGATAGATGGAGGTAACAGTCAACATCATGCCCTGGCCATATGGCCCTCATGAAGGAACCCTGGTACCCAAAGAACAGGAGGCTGGGTTGGCCCCAGAGCTGGTCCAGACGTTATTGAAAACGAAAAATCTCTTGCCCCTACTGGGATTTTAACCCCACATGGTCCAATATATAGTCTAGACTCTGTACTGATTATGCTATCCCAGCTGCCTTCAAAATGGTATTGTGTGTAAAAAATGTGTGCAATTATGCAAATGGTATTCATATTCAATGGTATACATTCATCTTCGGGTCTGCTGGACTGAAATGTTGGCTGATAATTGCATCATTCTGTGACCTGATCAAACTCACCTGTGCACGCTTCAGAATGTCACTGTGCTGCTTGGTAAGTGCTGTAAGCATCTGATCAATCTTCTCAGTTCTTTCAGGCAGACTTTCAATCTTATCCCTGAGATTCACAATGTCCTGCTGATGTGACAAAGCATCATGAAGCAAAGCTCTGTAGCTCTGAAGTTTTGATCTCTTTTCATCAAGTGTGGTTCGAAGCTCCAGTTCTTGTGGCAACTGAGCTTCAGTTTCTTCAAGCCAACGACGCAAGTTCTCACTGCATTCTTCAAAGCCAGTCCATCTGAAATTTCAGTGTTAAGATGATTTTGCCAAAATGATTAAGAAAACTGCAAATATTAAAATTCAGATTATTTCACTGATCACTTACATTCTAGAACCAGTAAGCAACTATTTGTTTTATGTAATTTAGAATTTGTGTAAAACAAATGTTACTAGTATATCTACACAGAAACATACTATCATCAGTAGGTACCTCACAGAAAAGATTAATGCTATCAAACTGACTGCTGCAAAAAATGTCTGTCTTGTGCCCATAATTAAAATGCTCACCAACCTGTTCAGTTTAGTTCGCAGTTCCCTCTCTGTGCTAGAAACCCCATCATACAAGGTTTCTAACGCCTGCTGTAATTCCTGCAATTGCTGTCTCACAGCTTCACGTCCTTCCATAGCTGTAGATGGGTACAGCTTCTCTCCTAACTCCATTGTATTATTCAGCAAGGAAATTGCACTTGGCTGTTCTGCCAGCAACTCTTTCAGACCAGCACTATGCTGAATGAGATCTTGTCTTGCACCAACTGAACTTCCATCTCTACACCTCTCAAATCTTCCTTGAGCTGCAGCAAGCCATTCTGAACACTGACGGTACTTATCCAGGTATGCTTCATGATCTGACACGGCCTGCTCACACTTCTTTACAATTTCCTACAAAAAAAAAAATAAAAATATTTATAATGCATTAATCAGTAAGATGTTCAGATTAGCAATGCAAAAAGTTGGAGAGCAGTTTTAGTTAGTTACATACACTATTTTTTTTAGCTAAGATGACCACCATCTTCTGGGATGTGGCAAGATGTAGTCTGATATAAATTACTGACCTTCTGGAGCAAGCTCCTGACAAAGCAGAATATTACACAGTATCATATACCCGAAGACACTGATCTTCATATTCATTATAATGACAACTTCAAATCCCATACAGTTAACATTTTTCTGTAAAATTGTATAAAATAGTGATGACTATTACAGTCATCATTCAGAATAACAGACATCACTATTTTATACGATTTTACAGCACTGTCTGTTAGAACAGGCTATGTCGTGATTACAGCTGATGTAAACAGCTGAAATAGGTAGTGGTACTGAAGATGATATAACACGAGTTAAGCGTAGAATATCTGATACATCAGTGATGGATAAAATACAAGCACACAGAGCCTATCCAGAGACTTGAATTAATCACTGGACTGGCAAACAATTAGTATGAGATCCAAATGCTCTGCTTTCTCACTTTCATAAACTGGACTACATGAACAAGGCAAAGTAACTGTCAATATATAATATTTCTAAATACTTAAATAAGTAACCAACATAAAATTATGAAGTGAAAGGATCTTATAATTGATGGACAAACTGCAGTGACAAGTGTTTCCTTTCTTTCACCAATGCTGCATTTATACTGCACACTTTAATCAGTACTGTAAGTTATTTAGAGTTAAAACAGACTCACCTTGGCTGTATTCTGAATGGACTGGAATCTAGATGTGATCTGTTGAACATTAACAGATATCCTTGTTTCACCACTGCTCTGAACCAAATCTGAAGAATCATCGCTCATCTTATCAAATTCTGCTTCATTCTGTCGCAAACTCAGAATCAGACACTGAAAAAAAAAATATGGTACACTACAACCATACTTACCATGAACACGACACATTTATATCATACTATTTTCATACACAAATAAGAAAGACTTGCCTCAAGTATATATTGAGGCATTTGTGTCTTGTACCAATATTTCAGCATTCAACATTCCATCAAACACAAATATTATAGCTTGAAAAATAGAAACTTGTCAGCTATACACTTCAATATTAAGAAAACTTTGATAAACTTCAATATAAGCTATACTTCCATTATTGAAGTGTCTGCATACTGTAATATTTTATAACAGTGTAAACAGATGAAAATGCAAAGAATGCTTTACCGTAACTGCACACACATGCCAAAGACCAGACTGTAAATAACAAGTAAAGTTTCACTGATTACAAGCAAAACAGGAACAAAAGAAAATAATCACTGTTAATGTTGAAAGGTGTCATGACAATGGTATTTGATTCCTCTCTTACTGAAAATCTTGATTTAAAAAAACCAAGAGAATACACTGAAGATAAGCAAGGCATGAAGATGTAGAACAGATCACAGAAATACAGATGACATCTGGAGACGACATTAACCCCGATTGCCATATTTTGCAGTCAAAATAGTAAATTTGCTCATGTTTACAAATAAATAAATATATAAATATTACTGTCTTCAAACACTCAACTTCATAAACACATTTGCACTAGATCATTACCCAAAAACAAACCTGCTGTAACCCCAACAAAAAAAAAAACTGCTGTCTGCTACCATCATATATAGAGCAGGGAAGTCTCATTAACAATGGTGAATCTGGATCAGGAGGAAGCCACTTAGAGTAAATCCCCTTGCAGCAGGGCATTTCAACCCACATGAAACAGTGTATGTATGGATTACTGAGGACTAGGTTGGTATACACAGTATCTTTCACAAATTAACTTTAATTAAGTGTACTTTGTCCTACACATACCATGTGGCTTTCCACCATGTAATTCTCCTATTTTCCCAACTGCCTTTCTAAACAAGTATGTACCAAATAAACAGAGACAAGATAACCACAAATAGGTAGAAAAGAGTAAAAAAGTGAATGTTACAAACATGCAAAACAAGGTACAGGTAACTGCGGATGTTCCAAACATGTATGAACACAGAGAAGTCATTACATGTAGCAGAAAGGCAGTTGGGAAAATACAACAGAAAAATATATTAATGAAACATATTCTCAAGAAAAAGCATCAGGTCAGGTCTACCACTCACATTGGATACTGGGAGTTATTAATTTAAAAATCACAGACAATGAACTACTCTTTAAGAATTTACTCTTTACAGGTGGTTTCAGTGACAATAAAGAATTTACCAGTGATCACAGACATGCCACAGCAACAAATACAAATAATGACTTGTCACAGATTACAGAAAAATACACACCTAACTTTGCATAATAGTGTACTATTTATTTATTTTGTGCATAGAATGTTCAAGTCCACTGGCGGCTGGGGTGGTGGTGGTAGCGGTAGTTCCATGGATGTGATGGTGGTGATGGTGGTGGTGGTGGGGTAGTAGTAGTAGTACCAGAAGTAGTAGTAATGGAGGTGTTGGTGGTTGGTGGTAGTGGTAGTAAAAGTAGCTGATTTTATAATGATTATTCAACCCTTACAGTCATGTCCTGCTCACTGTTCAGAAATCATGAATGGGAGATTTGTGAGAAACCAGCAGATACACAAAATATTAAACCTGTTTTCTGTTGAAAAAGTAGATTTTCTAGGATGTGATTCCTGGACAATCAGGGAATTTAGAATAAAATTCCCCAATAATTTCACTATACATGTGGGGGAAATGGACTAAAATCATTCTGCTGTGACATTCATGATCTATAGACATGATCCTCGTAAGTGTGAAGAATTTTTACATATTTTCCTGAAAAATTTGGCCCCATATATGTATGGACAAGGGTATCTGAGGCAGATAATGGGATCCTCCTGGATCAATAAACAGAGTCACAAGAAATAGAATACAACAGTATCACCACCTGTACTAACTAATGAATTAAACCCAATGCCATTAACAACTGCTTCCTGAAACCATATTTTAAATTCCCTTGTCAGTTCACAGGTACTTTGCTTATGTACGTTAATTTAATTAAAATGTGAGCAGCACATATTTCAGTAACATTTACATTTTTTAATATCACATCCTGCTAAATGTCCCTACCTTTTCCTGGTATGTAAATTAATCTTTTTTTGAAAAACAATACAATTCAGCACTTTCTAAACTGTGATACTGTACATCTAGAAAGGCCCTGAATTTAAATATGCTTCAGTATGCCACAGGACTAATATTTCCTCTTCCAAACACTTCATCATTATTTCTTGAAATAGAGCATGAAGAACGTGTCACTACAGTAAACTGCACCTATAAAGTGACACATGAGTGATCTCTTCGTTCATGATATCCTGCCAACCTTCATTCTCCAACACTTGAGCACTGCATCAATGGCAACCTAAGGCTAGGTCAGTCAATCACAGGCAGCATGTCACACACAGTCTCAACAATAATGTAAACTGGTAAAAGCTAGAAGATGTATCTGTATTTACTTAAGAAATAAGAATGGGGGACACAAATATAGCTCCACACATTCTTAATCTTGGCACCAGATGGAGATTAGTTTGTTAGTGACAGATATTCTTTTCATATTAGCAAGGTTCTGGAGCTGCAACAGCAGTCTGTTTAATGACTGGGCTATGGGACTGATAATCAAAGAATCACAGTTTGATTCCCACATAAGCAAGAGATTTCATCTTCTCCAAAATGTCCAAAATCAGTCAAAGGGAGTAGCCGAGTTCATTTACTTGGGCACGCTAATCAGTAATGATAATAGCATAGAAAAAGAAATACAAAAACGTATTTTGGCTGGCAATAGAACTTATTTTGCCGCTATAAGTCTCTTCAGGAGTAGACTTTTATCCAGAGCTACCAAAATTATATTATATAAGACACTAATAAGACTAGTAGTGTCATATGGTGTGGAAGCATGGACAATGACAAAGAAAGATGAACAAGCTCTCCTAGCCTTCGAAAGAAAAATATTTAGAAGAATATATGGTCCTAAATATGAAAATGGAGAATGGAAAAGTAGGACGAATTGAGAACTGGAAGAGATGAGCAAGGGAGAAAATACAAGAGGAAGAAGAAGAGGAAGAAGAAGAAGAATAAGAAGTAATCTGTTCAAGATAAAAGGACTTAAAGTGTAGTTGTGCATTAGGAAATCTTA
>Ga0209629_10001716_pt1 | contig 14185 bp, 10 predicted proteins | sample TergutCu122P5_FD_187286 | JGI IMG/M metagenome (GOLD analysis project Ga0209629, IMG submission 187286) | Cubitermes ugandensis P5 segment gut microbial communities from Kakamega Forest, Kenya - Cu122 P5 (SPAdes) (version 2) | ecosystem: Host-associated > Arthropoda: Insects > Digestive system... | reverse complement strand
AAAACCGCATCCATATATGAAACTGCACAGCGGAGCTTTTCCCGCTTCCGCTATGGAGAGGATATACGGATAGATAAGATAGATGCTTTATTAATGCAACGGTATGAATCCTATTTAAAAAATATTGGAGTAAGTCTCAATAGTATTTCCTGCTATATGCGGGCATTAAGGGCAATATATAACCAAGCTGTAAAAAAGGGGTTGGCAGTCTCAAAGAATCCATTCCGGGATGTTTATACGGGTATAGATAAAACGTCTAAAAGGGCTGTGAATGAAGATATAGTTGCCGGATTAAATCGGCTTGACCTTTCCGAACATGGCAATTTACAGTTAGCTCGAGACCTTTTCATGTTCAGTTTTTATGCGCGGGGAATGTCGTTTATTGATATGGCTAATCTCAAGCAAAGCAGTCTGAAAAACGGATACATTGTTTATTCCCGGAGCAAGACAAAACAAGTTTTAACCATTAAAATAGAAAAATGCATTGAAGAAATAATCGAACGGTATAAAGATTTAACGGTAGATGACTATATACTGCCTGTGTACAATAAAGAAAACTACAATCATATCAGCCATTTAAGGACATATAACAAACGGCTCAAACGGATATCGAAAATGTTGAATTTAGAAAAGCCATTAAGCTCATACGTTTCAAGGCATTCTTGGGCATCTATTGCCCTTCGTAAAGGAATTTCCGTACAAATAATAAGCGAAGGGATGGGACATGAGAACGAAAAGACAACCCGTATTTACTTGGCATCTCTGGATAAATCTGTTATTGACAATGCGAATGCCCAAATAATAGCGTTATAAAGCAAGTATCCTACCTAAAAAATATACCACTTCTTGTTTAGAGGTGGTACAACTTTGAAATTATTGCGCGGCAAATATACAATTTTATTTATAATTAAAGATATATTAGCATTAGAAATTTTAAATTATTTTTTTGAATGCACTTGTTTTTCAATGAAAATCATTGTATTTCAGCGTGTTTATACAAATGTTCTAAAAATATTGTCCTATTGAATACCTTGTAACTCTTTATCTATTTGTTTTATAGGAAATTGTATATTGACACAAATATCTTTTTCGGGATTGTTTCAAAAATTGTTCTAAAATGGTTTTTACCCTTGCAATAAGAATAACTTAATATTTTATGAATGAATGTATTATTATAAGGATATTTTTCAGTACCACTTCTAAACAAGAAGTGGTACTGAAGCAAAATATTGAAAAGTACTGAAAAATAAACTCTAAATAATACAAATGATGAAATCAAAGTGGATGTTAATGATTTGTTGTCTATTATTGACAGGCTGGGCGTGCAGCAGTAAAAGCGGTAAAACGAATGGAACGACCGGTAGCGATAATGCAGCCACAGTAGACAGCACGACTACAAAGGTAACTCAAGTCGTGAAATCAACAGAGGCACCTCCAACTGTTGATGCCGTGAAAGAAGATGCAAATGCGCCCATCAACATTCCGGCTACCAACGGAGTGATGACTAAAAAATTAAATGAGCAATATGGTACTTACGACAAACTCAAACGGATTACAGATACCGAGCGGAAAGAGATGGGTATAGACGGCGTAAAGGTTAAATTATTTGACAAAGCGTTGAATATGAGCAAATATCCCAACACCGCATTATCCAAAGGCAAGGAAATCTATAAGGGAGCAAAAGGAAAAATAGCTACCTTTCTCATAATTCAGGAAGATCCCGGTGTTTTTGAATTTTTAGTTAGCTACAATACCGCCGGCGCTGTTATTGATTGCATACAAATCGGACAAAGAATGGCGTATTCCGATGATAATATGTATGGAAACATCACCGGCAATCAAGTAAAATGTATCTATAGCTGGACGGACGAAGGAGAAAGCGGAAGCGGAAGCGGTACCAATATATATAAGATTTCGGATGATTTACATTTCGCTCCTGTCAAAAAGTAATGCACAAAATGAATTATGATTCTTGGTAAAATCATATCTGCGATATTGATTGGTTTCTTGTTATCCATTGGATTATGGGTCGTTTGTTACATTTTGATAAAACAAATGTATCCAAGGTATTCATTGCAGATACGTCATCACCTATTCAGTCTGCTGGTCGCTATTATTACATTTATTCTATATTGTTCTCTTTCAGCGGTTTCAACAACAATTTCCGGAATAGAATATGCATCTGATTCCGCCAAAGAAATTATAACAAAGAAAAACGATATTGTAGATAATTACATACCTGACGATTTATCTATCAAAGAAAAATCAAAACAAGTTGCAGGGGATGTAATTGATACCACGGGGAAAGAATACATTAAGAAACTGAATATAACGTGGTGGGGACTTCTTATCGGCATAATCATTATTCAATTCATCTATTTTGGAACAATGATTTACAAGGCGGAGAAAAAAACAAAACTACAAAAAAATATAAATTATGAATATGGAAGAAAATCACCTCCTAATAGGATTGGGAGGTACAGGCGGTAAAGTATTAAAAGCCATTCGGAAGCGTATATATCAGGAATTTCCCAACGATGAAGACCGTAAAAAATTGCCAATCGGCTATGTTTATGTCGATTCTACCCGGGAAATGATGGTTCCGGGAGATGCATCTTTTCGAGTGATGGGAAAAGACGCATCTTTCACCGAGAGTGAATTTGTTGATATTAAGTCGGTGGATTTAAGTCAGATTTTGGATAACGTGTCCAATTTTCCCGGCTTGAAAATAATTGTAAAGAATGGAGCATCGATGAAGAACACGTTGGGAGAAGTGGGGAAAGCTGCCGGGCAAAAGCGCCGCGCCGGACGCATTCTTTTTGCCGCCAACTGCAATAAATACCTCTCTGCATTAAAAAATCAACACGAGAAACTGAAATCTATCACGAAAAAAGACAATGTGAACATACATATATTTACCGGCTTAGCCGGCGGAACCGGTTCGGGGGCTATCATTGATGTGATTGCCCAAACCCGAGCTCAACAGAGTTACAAGAATGCTAACATCGTAGTGTATGCTATGGTACCGGAATTAGATATTCCTGCAGGATGTCAGGCGGGACGATACCATCAAAATGGTTATGCTGCGCTGAGAGAGTTGAGTGCTTTGAACATCGGGCGTTTTTTGCCATCGGATGTTATTCGCGGCGATGAACATATCAGTTTGGACATCGCTCCAAATATGCAGTTCGGACTCATGCTCTACTCTAATGTAAATGAAAATGGCGTAACCGTCGAGTCATTTACCGAATTGCCGCAATTGTTAGCTGATACCGTTTATTTCCGTTTATTTTTGGAAGAAAAACATGGTACAACCGATAATTTTCTGCGTTCATATAGTTTGGAAAACATCAATGATTTCTGCGTAGAATACAGCGAGAAATCCAAGGGAACCGACAAAGAACGCGCCCGAACTAAAGCTGTTAACACTTTCGGAATCAAACGCATCATTTATCCCGAAAGACGTATCATGGAGCATATTACTTATACGGTAGGACAACGTGTTTTGCGTCAAATGCAATACAACAATTACAAGGATGATTTCGGTTTTGTACAGGAAACTGCCCGCAAGGATTATCGCGAACTTTATCTGAATGACAAAAATTTACGAGAATGGCTTTTGGACGACAATCACCTGATGCTTGAAGAGAAAATCTTCGACACAGATAAATATTGCAGCAGCATAGAGAGTTTTTGGAATGATACAACGAACAGTTATTCATATGATGATACCAAAGGCGTTGACCCGGAACCTTTGCGATTCATAGAAGGATTTTGTTCAGACACTTACAAAACCGCTTTTCGCAACAAGCAAGGCGTAGAATCTTACTATAATGACAAAGCAGATGACAAATTGCTGAAAGAGCAGGCTAATTATATTGTAGAACGCATTGAAAAGAGTTTATATACAAAATGGTATGAAGGTTCTCTGTCATTGGAAGACCTCCTGAATATATGTGATGTGTTATTAACGCATATTAAAGACAAGAAGGATAAGATTGAAGATGATATTGCCGGTATCGACGAAAAGATAAAGCAAAATGAAGCGGCTTCCGATGATAACAACTACGACTATAACCACTTGTCTTTACTTCAGCGGGCGACAGGAAGGTCTGCGCGCATCTACTCCGATCATCAATTGATTCTGAAAGATATTTATAAACTTCGTACCCAGCGAGTTGCCGTAGCTTTTAAAGGTAAACTGTTGGGTAAACTCCGCACGGCATTTGAAGATTTCAGTACGGAAGTAAGCGAATTTATCGGCGTACTGCTAAAATCAATGGATGCCGCTGAAAAACGTATTGCCGACCGCAATAAAAATGCAAAGGGTATTGCTGACCTGTCAGGCGCTATTATTGAGGTAAGTGAAGAAGATAAAATGAATAAGTTTGAGCAAACTTTGATATTAGATAGAAATGTACAGGAAACTTGGGCTGGGAAAATTCGCAAAACGATTGCAGGAAATCGAACATACTCCCATTTTAACGAATTAGCGACTACGACTTCCGAAAACACTATTTTCGATATATTTGATGTTGAACTTAGCCCTGAAATACGAACCAAACACGATCAAGATTGTAAAAATGACAAGATTCTTGGACTTAACATCTTGCAACAACTGCAAAAAGTTTTACAAACAGAAACAGATATTAAAAACTTTGCCAAATCAATAATCGAACAAAGCGGAACTTTTTTGAAATTAGACGACGGTCAATTATCAAAAGCGTTGAGAAACAATCCTAATCCCGTATCTCAGCCTGAATCAATCAATCGTAAAGCTATCTTAGTCACTATGCCAACAGATGAAGGTAATGATTCGCTCAAAGCATTTGCGCAACAACTGAAAGAAAATTTGCTTGGCGCTTTTGGCAATGCCTCTGCCGGATATACACTGCAATTCGATACAAGCAGCGAGCGGAAAAATGAAATTACGGTAGTTTCTATTAAATATTGTTTCCCGATGCGAGCCATCACTTGGTTGCCGGCTTTCGAGCGTGAATATAATGATATGGTAAATAACAAAAATGAAACTGAAGCTAAAGAAGCCCGAATCCTGCTCCATAGCGAAGGAGACGGTACCGATCTTCCCGGCTTGATGGGCGAGGAGAAGGTTTCTCCGAAAGACTTTATCCCCTATTTCTTCATAGCTGCCGCCAACAATATTTTAGCTTTTCGCGAAAATGAACGCGAAGAAAAAGGATGGTGTATTGTAACCAAAGATAAATATGGCGCTGAATTTGTTACGCTCCTGTCGGCACAATTTACGGATTTGTTGACCAGCGAAGAACTGACCGAAAGCGTACTGGATACCATTAAAGAAAAAGTCGATGAAATTCTGAAAAATTCGGAACTGAAAATGAGCGAGCGCGTAGCGATGACGGATAAAGTAATAGCTGTGATGCGTGATTATGTAAGCAAGGAATGTTCAAGTCCTACTTCTCAAAAATATCAACTATACAGCGGAGAAGCTGATAAAGCGATAAATTTAATAAGCAAAAAGTAATACAATTTAAATTATAAATGAATTATGGCAAAAGTAAGTGACCGAGACAGATACAAATATGGTGTCTGCACTAATCGCGACAAAGAGGGAAAACCCTGTCCGAAATGTGAAAGTAAAGAAGTGCAGAAAATAAGGATGGGGCAGGACTTTATTTGTGAAGAATGTAAGGAACCATTGCGGCAAGTCCCTCCGCCAAAAGCGAAAACGCCTATGGGTATGATAATTGGTATAATCATTGGCGCTATTGTTATCATAGGAGGAGGAATAGTAGGGTATAATTTCTTAAATGGTAAAGGAAAATCAGTTCAGGTTGCACAAGAAAATATTACAGTTGCCATTAAAGATACCATTAGCAAAGCTTCTGACTCAAGTAAAATTGAATTAAAAGATGTAGAACAACCTAAAACTGTAGAAAGCCAAAATTCCAAAAAAAATCAACCCCAACCTATTCTTCCAAAGCCGGATGAAGGTAAACACTCTGCCACCATTTCAGTAAACGGAGGTATCTACAAGGGAGAAGTAACAGGAGGGAAACCTAACGGAGAAGGAACATTGACTTACAACAGCCATACTCGCATATCAATGAAGGATATAAAAGAACGTTATGCAGAAGCAGGACAGTATATTATCGGCGTATTTTATAACGGCGAATTAGAGCATGGTACTTTATACAATACGAATAATGAACCGATAGCATCAATTCGGATTGGCAGGTAGCATAATGAAAAAACAGTTCTACATATCATTCTTTTTGTTTTTCGTTTTTTCAAATGTAGCGAATGCTCAGAAATTTGAAACGAAAAGCATTGAATATATTTATGAGTTATTGGGAGATAAATGTGAACTCCCTCCAAAGACAGGATTATTTAATTGCAACAAACTCATTTTTTCGTTAGAGATCAAATATAATACGGAAAATGAAATCTGCCATTTGGGAATTGCCTTGTTTGATGATAATTATACCGATTATATTGGAGAAGCCATTTGTAATTTTCAGGAAAGACTGTTTTTAAACTTAAGCCTGCTTCCCGATATAAAAATAAATGAATATTGTAAAGAAAACAAATTGGGATTGTCCGTTATGGAATTGACAGGCAATAAAATCATATCAAAGAAAGATATAGAGCAAGCAATCAATTTTATAAAAGAAAACGATACGAGATATGTCTTTGTTAAGGATAGCTTATACTGTTTTTCTACATGGCAAAATGGTTCTAAAAAGGTGGAATTGGTTTTTCCTTCTACTTTTTCTTTGGTAACGGGAATGGATAAAAAAGAAGCGGACGATTTATTTGAAAAGGAAATGAACCGTTTGCCGTTATCCGGCAATAGTCCAAATACGCTGTTTGTGGATAGGCAGGACTTATGTGAAACCGGCAATGGAATATTTGTAAAATACGGAAAATCAATGTTCATAAAAAATATGAACTCAAATCTTTATTTCACTCATGCAGAATGTGAAGGATATTCTCTTATCTATGATCGAATGTATCCTTCGGAAAGCATATCAAACCTGATCATATTTCCGGATAAAAATACGCAAAGATTATCTATTCATATAAAACACAAAGCGTATGGTGGAGAAATAAAAGAGTATGATACAAATTTATTCGATTTTCTCAGGTTTTTAAGCCATGATTACAATACCTATATAGGCATTGAGAAAATGACGAAAGATATGTTGAATTTTACAATCATTTTTCAAAATAAATATTTTAACTGCCACCATCTTTTATATGTTGAGACTTCTCCAAATATGATTTTTAATGCAGAAAAACAGCTTGAGGGAACTCTATATACCTATATACCCAATCATAATATTAAAGATTTATATAAGAAATATATAGAAAACTGAAAAATAACAATTATGAACAGATTATATTTTATTCTTATTGGTTTGATTTGGCTATCTGCCGGCAATCCGGTTTCGGCACAGACAAACGGAGACGATGAAAAACGGACATTGGAACGGGAAATAAAAACTTCGGGCTTTTATTTGTACGGAGAAGCAGTAGGAAAAGACAAGTCGGAGGCGACAAAACTTGCAAAATCAATGCTTATCTCCGAAATAAATAAGGAAAGTGTCAATCATCCAGAATGGCAGTTTGCAAAAACATTAAAGGCTGATAATATAGAATATGCCGCCGATATGATTGACCTTGCAAGAGGAAATAGAGTAAGAGTCATTGCCTATTTGAAAAAAGACAATATTCAGGCGGTATTTTCAAATGACACCCCAAAGTTGCAGCTTTCAGACAAAAAAGAAGACAAAAAGAAAGAAAAAGAATCGGCTGTAAAAGTCGAACCTGAAAAAGCAAATGAAGCAAAAAAAGAATTGGCAGTTATAAATGAACCGGTTTCTGCACAATCGGAACTACTAAAAACTATCGTTAGCGCAACATCCGCAAGTGAAATAAATAAAATATTGCGTGCAAATAAAACGAAAGGAAAAGTTGCCTACGGAGGAATCAATACGCTTACAGATTCAAGCAAAGCCTATATTCTTGTTTACACATCAGATGATAAGATCATTGCAATTTTGGATAAAGGAGAAGGGGCAGAACGTAAAGATCTAATATCCGGAGAAAATAAAAATGTTGCCGATCTGTATAAGGATAAAGGAAATATGCGGGTTTGGTTTCAACTATTTTAAAAATAAAATAAGTAAAAAGAATATAATTATGAAACATACGAACATTTCGTTTTTGATAACAGGAATATTATTCATTTTATTTCTCAATCCATTGCTTGTTAAAGGGCAGTATGCTACTAACTTTACGGTTACAGATATTGATAATGTTTCTGTTTCTAAAATAATGGAACAGTCGGCATCTCAACTGTTAACTGAATTTAACAATGCTTTTTTCAGTAAAACAACACCAAACCTTAGCATAAAAGGATTGGACACCGATGGTAAAAAATCTATTTTAAGTATGTGGGAAACTTCACCATTTCGCTGCATAGAAACAGAAATAATAGAAAGAGGATATTCAACCCCGTCAGGATATCAGGTTCGTAATATTCCCTTGTTTTTGAAAGACGTACCTGAAGATGAATCTTATGCTGAAATTGCAATTAATTTCAATAAGCGGGGAGAAATCATGGACATATACTTTACGATTGACTATAATAATTATATGGAAATACTGAATGCAGAAAATAATGATGTAACAGACCTGAGAAATCGAAATATGATTTTGGATTTTGTGGAAAATTTCAGGACTGCATACAACCGGAAGGATTTGAATTTTTTACAGAAAGTATATAGTAACGATGCTTTGATAATAACGGGCAAAGTAGTCAAAGTAAAAGAAAATTCTGATAATTATCTGCAAAGTTTACCAAAAGAAAAAATAGAATATCAGATCAAAACAAAAAAAGAATACTTGGCGTCATTAGCCGGCATATTTAAAAATAACGCAAGAATCAACGTTAATTTTGAAGAAATTGAAGTTGCCCGCCACCCCCGTTATGATGAAATATATGGCGTTACTATTAAACAATATTGGAATACAACAACTTATAGCGATGTCGGTTACTTATTTTTAATGATAGATTTTCGGGATTCGGATAATCCGCAAATACATGTCCGCACCTGGCAGCCGGAAAAATACAATGGTAAAGAAATAGGTAAAGACGAAATATTCCATTTAGGCTCATTCGATCAAATCATTAATTAATAACACTATAACATAAAAAATCATGAAAAAAAAAGTATTATTTGTATTTATTTTAACGCTTCATTTTTCCGGAATTGTTTTAGCGCAAAAAACGATGCAAGTTCAAGACGACAATTTAGGATTAGCCGTTGTTCGTTGCGACGATAACGAAACAGTTGTTATTGTTCGGTCGCCATTAGAATTAACATTTGAGTCAACAATGGATAAAGCGGTTGATGTCTATAACAAAGAACAAGAGAACGGATTCAATAAGTATTATTTGAAATTCAGCACATTGCCTAAATACAGAGGGAGAAAACTCAAAATCAACAGTTATGGATTCGACACCTACACTTATCCGTTGGAATTAGTTGCTAAAACGCCGGTCGGAATTTTAGTTGTAGATCCCAATGGAACAATTGGCGTTGCGGCATGGAGAATACACACCAATCAAGGAGATTCCTTATATGCAAAAAGCCTATATGAAGATGCCCGCATAAAATATTTGGATGCCTTGGATTGTTCTGATATTCCAGAAGATAATATTGTGGCTCAAAAAATTGATAATGCGGTAAATTGCGCTGAAAACAGAAAAGCAGGGGATACCTATTTTAACAACCAAGACTGGTTAAATGCAAAAGCAAGCTATGAAAAAGTAGTTGCCCTGAATGGTTTTGACGAGCTCAGTAAATCTCGGATAGAGCAATGCAATGAATATGTCGGAAATCAGCCGAGACAAATTAGGGGTATTGTTGTAGATCAGGGGGGACATCCTATACAGGGAGTAACGATTAAAGCCGAATACGTAAAGGCAAAAAATGGGAAAACCGAAATAGATAATAAGACCGGTAAACCCAAAACAGAGTATAAGCCGGTTGGAAAAACAGAAGCTGATGGTCGTTATGCCATTACGGTATTGAATAAAAGCAAGTATTTGGAATTCTCTAAAGGCACTTTTATGTTAGACAGTATAAAATATAGAACAGCCAGAGCCGAGATTGTTGCAGATACGATGAATATTGCAATGGAGCGAGGCGCGTCTTTAACAAATATTCTTGACGCTACAAATCAAGGGGCTGATGCTATAAATGAAGCGGCTAAATCCTTTTCGGGGAAAAAAGGGCAATAAGGAACTATTCATAAAAAATTGTATAATATGAATTTACGAATTATTTTTTTTTATTTTGTCCTTTTTTGTTCAAAAACAGCATTTGCTGATTTCTATGATAATAAGGAAAGAACAACTTCAAGCAATTCCGATTTTGAGATTGCTGGTAGCGTCCTTGTCAAATACCATGGCACGAGCAGCAATGTGGTGATACCCGGCGATTTAGGCATAACGATAATCGGACAGGGAGCTTTTAGCAATAATCAATACATTACCTCCGTAGTTATTCCTAATGGTGTAACAGATATTGAACAGACAGCTTTTACCCTTTGTTCCAATTTAGTTTCCCTGTCAATTCCTCAATCGGTAATCTTTATATCTTCTTCTGTTGTTCAAAATAGCTGTAATAAATTTTTATCATTTGATGTTGATAACGCTAACACGCATTATTCATCATTTGACGGGGTATTGTTTAACAAGGATAAAACTACAATATTGCTTTATCCTCCGGGAAAACAGGGAGTCTATACGATTCCGGGGTCTGTAACGCGCATTGAAGGATGGGCATTTCAGGGTTGCAGTTTTCTCACTTCCATTACTATTTCTAATTCGGTAACATACATAGGAGAAGATGCTTTCAGTAATGCTACCAGCTTAACTTCTGTCGATATTCCTGAAAATGTAACCTATCTGGGGTTTGCATCTTTTTATGGATGCACAAAACTTACATCTGTTACTATTCCTTCTTCGGTGACAAGCGTCGGCGATAATGTATTTTATAATTGTGCCAGCTTATCAAATGTTTATGTAAAATGGACTACGCCTCTGAATGTGAGTAATTCTACCTTCACAGCAGTCAATCTCGTTACTGCAACCCTGCACGTCCCTGCCGGCACCAAAGCGCTCTATCAGGCAAATCCTGTTTGGGGAACTTTCGGAACAATAGATGATGGTATTCCTGCGATAGAAAACATCTCTGAATCGCTGCAAGCCATTGCTTCGGCGGGAGGTTCAGCCTCTAACTCTCAACTCGGTTGCGCCTATATTTTCGGGCAAATAGTTACGCCAAATGCAATACAATCTGAATTTGCTTTTTATCCGGCGGTGATATTTCCTGCCGGAAGCATTGAAACCGGCATATCCGAAATCAGGCAAAACAAATGGTATTGTTATGCTATGGATAATCAAGTCTTGCACTTGGTCTTGCAGGGAACGCTCTCCAACGATTTGTCGTGCGAAATCTACAACTTGCAGGGAGTAGCTTATTACAAAAGCAATTTGAAAGCACAGGAACATGAAATACAAATAAACGGCTACCAAACAGGTGCTTATATAATTGCCATCAGAGAGAAAAATCAAATCATTGAAACCATTAAATTCATAAAAAGATGAAACGTATTATATTTTTACTTTGCCTCTTGAACGTAATTGCGTTCAATATCAAGGCGCAGGCGCCTGCGTCATTTTCATTTCAGGTCGTAGTAACCAATGCACAAGGAAAAGTTCTTCCCAACGAAAATGTTAATGTAACAATCAATATCGTAAATGATAGCGGTACATCCGTCTATCAGGAACAGTTTGGACGGGTAACCAACAATAACGGACTGCTTTCGTTGCAGATAGGGAGAGGAGATCAGATTCTGAACGGTAATTTGGCGTCGATTGACTGGTCGAAAGGATTGTTTTATCTGAGGGTAACACTTCGAACAAGCGATAACTCAACAATTAATTTGGGAGACGTTCAAATTCTCAGTGTTCCATTCGCATTATACGCCGAAAAAACCAAAGCGCCTAACCTCGTTCTCAATGGTAATAGTTTGGGAATTGAAGGTAGCAATACGACCGTTACCCTGCCAAGCGGATCCGGAAGCAGTTTATGGGATCAAAACGCAACAGACGGAGTTTTTGTAAATAACAAGGTGAGTTTCAAAAGCGGATCTACCAATTATTTTCAGGCAGAAAATGTTCCAGCTTATGGCGGCGGAGTAATATCGCTGTACGAAAATGGAAACACAAGAAATGTTTTAGGATTTGGCGAGCTTGCCACTTATTCAAACTCCGGTTTGCAATTAGTGGGAATATCTTCCTCCTCGAATGCGTTGGATAACGGCGGCGTCTGGGTTTACGGAAATGGATTGCCAGACGCAAAAGCTACGCTGTTGGCACAAAAACTAACAAACGGGAGCAGCATGGGAAGACTATTATTAAGGGGTAGCGATAATAAAATAAAAGCGGAAATGTCGGCTGATGGGACAGATGGCAGTGTAGGCTATTTTGCGTTGTATGATGAAAATGGAGTTGAAAATTTGTCGATCGGCTCTTTAGAAACTGCTCCTAATAATGGCGCGATTATGATGTATGATGCTAATGGAAATGCAAGAGTTCAGCTTTCTTCTTACCAAGATATTAATGGCAGTCACGGAAGTTTAATTTTAGGCGGTACGGATAATGGTATAAAAGCCGGTTTGTCTGTGGATAATGATAATGCCGGTTCTTTAGATTTGCTGGGTGCAAATGGGAGTGTTAATGTCAATATTGGAGCTGTAGGAGGATCAGGATATGAAAATTCAGGTGGAGTTTGGACGTATGATGGTAATGGGAATATAATGGCATCACTTTCCGTTTTAAATGGTTATCCATCCAATCCTTATTTTTCTTTGCGGTACAATGGTAGTCCCAAAGGCAGTTTTTATGTTGATACTGACGGTAAATCCGTATTGTCAGTTGATAAATTGATTGTGTCCGGAGTTTTACGCAGTTCAACTGCCGATGTAAGCGCCGAATACATGCTACGAAGCGGAACAGCCCCAAATAACACCTGCTATGTATCTCAAAACGTGGATGAAATCACGTTGCGCGGAACGGCTTCTTTACAAAACGGAACAGCAGTTATTGAATTGCCCGGCGAAATTTCGGAGAAAATAGACCTGAACACGATAACCGTTCAGGCAACTCCTTTATCGGCAGAATCCAAAGGAATAGCTGTAACTGACAAACAGACAGTATCTTTTAAAGTGCAGGAATTAATGTCGGGTACGGGAAATTATGCTTTCGACTGGAGGCTGACAGCACAGGTAAAAGCAAGTTTGAAATCGGCTCCTCAGCGCATAGAATTGCCTGAAGTAGCAATGCCTACGAAAGATATAAAAGACGGCAAACCTGTTTTTGGTAAAATCGTTTCAATAGGTAAATCGGAATCCGTCTCACAAGTAAAAAAGATAATAGGTAACAATTCTATTGAAAAAATTCAGAAAGAAAAGTAAAAATAACTCGTATTTAACAAGTTTGATACGATATAGAAGAATATACATGATTCTAACATATAAATAATTATTTCTTGGTAGCCGGAATAGATTAAAGTCCGGCTACCATGTTGACCCATTCAGTTTATTCTCTGCCTTCCGCATTCTTTTGTTGATAACTTTGGCATAAATTTGATATTACTAATTGATTTCTCTTTTCATATTTGAGTTGTTTTTTTGATAACATCAATCAAAAAAGTTGCCAAAAATATTTTCTCTATAGAATAATTTTGTAATTTTGCAGTCGAAAGTCGTTCTTTGTAGTTAGTGCAAAATGATGTAAAAAAGAGTAGTTTGCTCGTTTCTAAATCGTTACCTGTTGGAAATTTTAGCTTTGTAACTAACTCGCTTGCAGATAGAAAGAGAAATGAGTATGTCTTCCGACGTGGAATGAGATTTTCTTTTTGACACCTGCCGAAAAAGCCCATTGTCGTAATTGCATATTAACGTAATTGCCGCTCGGAAAGTTGAAAACCGTATCGGTATCTTTTGCTTCGCCTCTTTCAGGCAAATATTTTACAGCCGACTTACTGATTGGCAGGTATTCCTGTTTTGCGGTTTTCTTCTGAACATAATTGATAAACGTATTTCCGTTGTTATCCTTTTGCAATTT
>Ga0209629_10001715_pt1 | contig 14186 bp, 10 predicted proteins | sample TergutCu122P5_FD_187286 | JGI IMG/M metagenome (GOLD analysis project Ga0209629, IMG submission 187286) | Cubitermes ugandensis P5 segment gut microbial communities from Kakamega Forest, Kenya - Cu122 P5 (SPAdes) (version 2) | ecosystem: Host-associated > Arthropoda: Insects > Digestive system... | reverse complement strand
TTCTTCAACCTGGTGCGGACTTTGGCAACCAGTAAGTTGTGGTCAGAGTCAATATCTGCCCCAGGCAGTGTCTGCACATCCTTCACACTGTTTCTGAATCGATGCTTCATAAGGATGTAGTCCAACAATTGATGTTGACTCCAATCTCCAGGTGCCTTCCATGTGTACAGTCTTTTTGGCTTCTTGAACCATCATATTGCATATCAGAAAATAAATATACTTGGTGACATCTCAACAGGGACAGTGAGGAATATATGTAAGATGTGCAAATAATTTACGTACACTTCATCAAAATATAATCAAGGTAGTTTCTTCTCTGGCAATATTCAGTATTAATACAACAAAAAAGTAACCTGTCACTTTGACTAAAATTTATAAATTAAATCCACTTAATGTTTTATATATATATATAAATATAAATATATATATATATATATTTTAAAAAACAGAAACGTTTTAAACATATGTCAGTGCTTTGCTCTTACCTTCAGTGTCATTTAAAATATTCTAGTTCTATCTGGACAGAAGTAGATCTTGGTATTACAAAAGAAGCATGATCTGTATGACGAGACTTTAACCGTGACTCCAAGAGACAGCAGCTTCATGACATGGTCAAATACATAAGCTGCCCAGGAGACATGTTTCACTAACGGTGTTCAAAATGTTTTGTATAATGAACCAACAAATGCACAACTGATCAACAATTTATTTTACTGCTCTTTATTATGCTGCCCCTACATGTTCCAATGTTATTGCATCATCTTCAGGGAGCTCGTAATCAGTACCTGCTAAGTAGGTGCAGTGTAATAAAGAGCAGTATAATAAACTGTTGATAGTTGTGCTTTTGTTGGTTCATTATACAAATAATAAAGATGCATGGTACAAATTTTAAAATAGTTAAAATAAAAAAAATGTTAAAATAAATTAAAATAATGTTCAACATTGGTGAATATCATATATACAATGAACATAGATGTTTAAAAGTGATTGCATTCTGCTGCTGGGAACTTGCTTTTCCTAATTAAGGATAATACTTTCACCACTTAAACCAGCATTTCCCAAAATTATTCTGCCACACATCTGTCTTGGGCTTGAAATATACAAATGGAATGTAAAAGGGGTATGGAAAATAGTACAGCAAAAGAAAGCAAATTAAACTTTATTCATACCAAAAAATCCCCACGTGTAATGCTCATGCAAATGTATGATTTGTCTCATGTACACTGCTTTCCTATGTGTGTGGTGTTGAGCAGTCAAAAGTATTCCTCTTTCCCAAATTCCTATCATAATTGTGTTCAGACATCTGTGTGGGAAGTTTCTGGTTCGCTGGTTGGGAAGGAACAAGTCATAACCAAGTAAATGACTATGTTGTTTGTGAATGTGGGCAGGGAAAATTCTGTTATTTAAATTTTCTTATTGAAGCATAGCTTGGAACTCTAGGGCTCCACAGAACACAGTTTGGGAAATTCCGACTTCAAATATGAAAGCTTCTTTGAACTTGATATTTTTATGCAAACAGATATTACATGTTTATGAGGCCTACCAGGCTAATCTGAAGAAACGCTTAATTACTGTCTTCACAGTTTTCCTCTTGCCCTTCTTGAAAGAAAACTTTGTGACTGTCCTAATCTGAGGCTGTAGTATCTTTGGGATGTTTTGTTGCACAACAGCACTGAAAATGAAACATGAAGAGCAATTAATGTTTGACAAGTTAAAACATATTATGCAGTGTTATATTTTTTATATGTAAGTTTCAAAAAGCAATGCCATACCTCAATAACTGCGACTTTGCTATCTCAGCAAATAAAATATTGTAGTTCACTGAGTATTGCTGTAAAGATCTGAATTGTGGACACAATGTAACATATGTTTTCTGTTCAGAAGTGACCACATTTGGTGACAGGACAGCAGTTACTCTCTTTCCCGACACTCCAACAGTCCTGGCAACTGTAAATTCAACAATGTGGGCACAATACTCATAAGTAATGGAAACTGGAGCATAGCAGTATTACCTTGAAGGCTTATAACTGAGTCATACACTGCCACAGCCTTCAGAATTCAAACAACCATACCCGAAACTTCCTACACATCGCACCGTGGAATGGATATATGTAGCTCTGTAGACAAATTTGGATTCAGCTTTTCACTAACCTTGTTAACTTAAATTACAAAATTATATATTTCAATATAATACACTTCGCTAAAAACTCAGCATTCTAGGGGTGGTAAAGTCAATCTTAAAATGTTTGTAGTGTTTTATACCCCAGTATGCTCGGAAGGGAAGTAGGTTAGGTTATGGGAATAGTGAATGGCATAATCGTAACTTCCTAATATTGCCATACAGTTGAGGATTCAGTCACAATAGTCTGTATATAATAATTTCCACAGACATGAACACAGCCGGTTAAACTTCACATATTTCGTATTAACCTTCTGCATTATTATTTTACTTCCACTTCCAAACTAATACATCGGACAATTTTATAACAGATAGATAAATTCAAATTAAGCACAATAAACATTCTGCAGCTTCACTTAAATGAATCTCGAAACTAACCTCCAATAATCAATCGCAACATGACTTCATCGCATCATTCATTACTGTGCACCATATTGGACACATGATGGTAATCTGTGATCAGTGGTAACACATGTGGTTCATTGTCGGCACTCCTTTTTGGTCGAATTTTGGTCAGGCCCTTAAAAATGTTTCGAGTGGGAATTAAATTTCCGTATCACGGATTACCACGGGTATGTATGATATTTGTGAAAGATCATATTGTGATATGTGTTAAATATGATTATTCTATTTGTTGGTGTCAGTGTTGTCGTCTGCGGCAGTTACTTTCTTGGTTAAGAAAGTACTTCGTACAGTATCAGGTCTTATATAGTGAATTAACTCACTAATAAAATAAACTTAATAACAACCATTGTAATTGCTAGAAATTAGGGTACAGACTTGTGAAATATGTACATGTCAACACAGTTTTGTACTTTAAGTATGACCTTTTTAATTGGAGTACTCTATGACTGTACCAGGTAAGCAGAATCTTGAATAACCGTGCAGATGTATGTGTCCAGAAGATCCTTCTTGCCATTAGTTTTGAAGAGCGTGGGTTACCTGTATTTCTGGGCATAAATTAGGGTACTATGTACCAGCTCTGTGATGTGTTACATGTGCATGTGGCCACCCCCTTAAAGCTCAAATGAGAACACTATATATAAATACATAATGAGACACACTTCACTCTCCATTGTATGTTGCGATCTGATGGTGGCACCACTAGCGTGCCAGAACATGTAACCGGTTAGGTGTGTGTGTCTGGTTCATTGTAACCTTAATTTTACTGTTCTAACAGTATAATCAGTGTTCAGTAGTAAGTATGTTCCGTACATTTTAGATTGTTTTTAGAACTACAGCTATGGTAGGAAAACTATACCAGCTGATGCATAGAAAATGTCGTATTGAAGGTGCATGACCTGAGACTGTAATTTATGAACCACTCGCTGGTCTTACTTCTTTTCTGCTAGCTACCCAGGTGAAGGTGTGTTTAAAGAGGCCATAAGACATACACACCAGCTATTAATCTATGTGATTACTGACAGGAAGTTTGTATATTACAGATGTTAGATTATAAGGGACACTTTTGGTAATTTTTATGATAAATGTTTAGTACAGGACTAAATTTTGTTCCCTACTTCCATGACTGACTCACTGAAAAGGTTTTGTGCTGGAAGCCAACTGAATTTGTGCATGATGTGAACAGTGTGTTAACGTGTGGAAAAGAACACATTACCCTTAATTAAAATAAGGGGAAGTGTTCATACACATTAAAATTAATGCCACCAAATGAATTTTAGGATAGAGTGGTGGTTTTTATTGTTTGTGCAAAATCCAGTCATTGTATAAAGAGTACCTAAACAAATTTTTTAGTTTGTTTGACTATTATGTTATGTATATTAATTGATAAAATGATGTGCCTTTTTGTTTGTAGATGTCACGACATAATCCCTCAAGATTGTATCTTATCCCACGGTATTATGCAAATAAATACACTGAACCAAGTAAGAGTAAGGTGTGAGTATATTTCTTTATCTATTTAATTTCTCTAAAATTAATTGTCATAACCTTTAATCACATTAATCTAGTAGTAATAAACATGTTTTGCATTTGACATAAATTATTATCACTGTCATTGGAATGATGTTGATGCTTTGACTTGATTGAGTTTGGTAGTTGCAGCCATGAGTACTTGTTTTATATACTGACTTTCTTTTATTACTGATTATGTATATCTTAGTATGTTTTTAGTGTACACTTAATATATATATATATTTATTTATTTATTTTAGCTGAAAATATAGTTTTATTTTATGTAATATGTTCAATTCAATTTTTTCTTCAGTGGAACAGGTTTGAAGTATACCATTGGCACATTGGCTGCAGCTACGGTTGCTACATTTGCATACGCGGCTTATGACAGAGACTTTCGAAGATGGATGGGTGACAATGTGCCTTACACAGAGGAGTTCCTCAAAGTTGTGTTACAAGAACAGACAACATACCTTGAACAGCTTCAGGCCATGTATGAAAGTTTAAAGTCCGTGTGAGTATCTTCTGCTACCCAAAGTTTTGTTCCCCTTTGTGTGTACTTTGCATTTATTCTGTGTACCATACTGATGTTGAATGTAACTAGGTTATTTTTTACTTAAGCTTCTACTTACCTTTTAATTTTCTTTTGTCTTTATGTCTTGTATATTAATAGGTCATTCATTAGCTGAATATTTCAGTTTTAGAAATCATAAACAATAGCAGTGTGAATGGTTGTTGCAGGGTCTATGATAACCTGTTTGGGAAAAAGGAAGAAAAAAAGGAGGAAGAAAAAGCAAAGGTAGAGATTAGAGAACCACCGAAGAAGGAATATAAACGTAAATATTTAGGTCATTTTGCTCCAATTATTTTCTTAACCCCTTGAGCAGTAAGTTTCACTTCATGTGTCAAGACCTCTCAGCATGAACTTAAAGACTACTGTCTTTGATTTACTTTGTAAGCAGACATTGTGGAATTCCCATAGTCCTTGCTGTGATGTGTAGGACATTAATGAATGTCTATTCTCTGTCATTAGGTCCTTGCAGGAACATGGATGTGTGTTCTTGTTGCTCACAGGGTTATTGGTTTCTGTAATTTTATCTCTTATTTAGAAACAGCATGTGTTACCATTTTGTCTTAAACTTTGCACATTGTGGAAGAATTTGTGCATTGGATGTATGTGGAAAAGGGAGAATTTGATATAAAACTACTGATAAATGTTTATGAAGCACATATGATTTCAAAATTTATATGATTAGTTTTGTTAAATTATTTTTAACATTACTTGTGATGACATTTTTAGTGTATATAAAGATAAATGTGTTTTTTTTTTTGGCATTATCCCAGTATATTCTTGTTGGCATTTCATATATGCAGTGTGTTATGTATGTGCAGGAGTGCCAGAATCTTGGCAAAGTTTTCCTGTCAAACATACGGCTTGTCATTTATTCTGAGTTTGTTGTTGGACGCAATGAATATGGGTTTTTTGATGCCTTAAACTTTGATTTTTAGGCACCCTTGCATAGTCACAAATGGCACCTGTTAGCTGTGTCATGTCCACCTGTCTGCATATATTACAGTAACTTTGATATTTGGGATTTCTGTGAAAATTTATCAAGGAAGTTAAAGTTTGCTTAAAGTTGGGCAAAAGTGTCAGGCACTGTACATGAAGACCTAAGTATTTTTTTTGTCATTGCTGGTGAAATTAAATTGTTATAAATGCACTCTGTTCAAGTGGAATGGCCTCAGGCTGTTACACCATCTGTCCTTCTGTTGTCTGCCTGCATTTATGAGTGCAGCTGCTACAGGACACATGTCCATGAAATATGATACTGGGCTCTTCTATGAAACTTTGTCAAGAAAATCCAAATTTGTTCAAAATTGGCAAAAAATATCGGTCCCTTTATGTGGAGACCTAAGTACATTCTATTGCTAGGGACAGTAAATCACCTTAAAAGTGGTCTATTCAAGTAAAATGATATCAGGCAATTAGGATAGCTGAGGAAATATAAACAGTGCATGAACATGCCACATTGTTATGTGTTACATGGATTTGATTGTTCCTGTTGACTTTCTGAGTTAATAAGTGTTGTAGCTATAGGGCAAACAGGTGCAAGGGACTGTTTGGTACAGGTGTTCTCAATGTGTTTAAGGTGTCTGTTGTCCATCAGTTCCTACCCTTTGTACCTCATTCCTGGAGAGTATGGTGCAGGTGCAGTCCCATTCACAGTTAACGTGCTTCCTTGTTCCCAGGTTGGCTGTGGAATCGCACCACCATGCCAACCAATGAAAAGTTTTAATTACGTTTAATTTCAATAATTATTTCTTTGGTGTGTGGTCTGATGGAATGATTGACCAATTACTGACCAGGGAGCTTTCTGGAATATGGCAAGGGGAGGTGTGTAAGTTACTGATAGGAGGTGTGTGCGTAGGCTCCAGGTTACTTGGTTACATGATGATGAGTGAATTTTTGTGTGGGGAGGTTACTCGGTTATTTGGTTACTTGCTTACTTGGTTGCTTGGTTACTTTGTTCTAGTGTTACTTAGTCCTTGAGGAAGCCAGTCCTTGGTGAAGTCACTGAGTGGTGAGCTCTGTGTCAGACTAAATGGGCTATAATTATTATTGTCATTACAATTCCTGTTGCATGAGAGAGCGCACAGTGTACATCAACTGTGTCGTGGAATAAATTTATTTTTTGGACACTGCCAGTTATTAGACGAACCCAAACAGTATATCAACGACCCTGAGATATAATTCAACATCACCCTGGATCACAAATCCCTGTGAGTACGGAAAATACAGGGAAGCCCTTCAACTGAAGCAGTCTTTGAAATCCAGTGCACATCAGCTGGACATTTGCGTCCTGTATAGTGTACACTGTCTGTCTTGTTCAGTCATTGATAAGGGAATGGTTTTTATATTTACAGCCAAGTGATTATTATATTTGATAGACTGTGAAGAATGTAATTATATAATTTCATATTACACTACTTTGAAAATTATGTTAGAATTTTCCATAATTATGTACACAGTTGTTTAAAAAAATCATATCACTGTGACTGTTGATTAGTTGTTCCACAAGATATTTGTTGTCTCTGCTAGACCTGAAGCAGTAGAGTAATAGTCGTCACTAGGGCATATAGGTTTTCCTTCATGCATGACCGACAGGCTTCTGTTAAGCAGGGATTTTGTTGTTCCACATACTTGAATGGTGAAATATATTGCAGTATGCTACACATTATTATCCACTCATCTGTTTGGTTGCCAAGTAATGCCTTGTCCTCCATCTCTGCACCTGAATTGCCATTCATGACCACTCATTGATGCATAAGGATTTTATTGGTGTATTTAATGTATTGTAAATAAACCTAATAAACAGTCTGCTTGAATTATTGATGTTTATTGCACGTGCATTGTCGTATCACGTGTAGGGCTCATTGTTGCATTATCGTAATGGTACATGTGTAAGGCTGGGTGCTGTGTTCTTATGACCATGCCTGTGTAAGGCACGGTTATAATATATATGCTGATAATACCAGTTAAAACCTAGCTGCCCATCCCACAGTTCTAGGCCATATGTGAGTGCTTATCTTGTCAGAATGTACTAAGGTTCTAATATTTGGTAGCTCCAGTTGCCGAAGTTGACAAGCCAATTCAAAAGGATGTCAAGAAACCTCCAGAAACACAGCCAGTGAATGTGGCAGATCTAGAGAGTAAAATTTCGACTTTAGCAATAGCTGCTGTTGCAGCCTACAGTGATGCAACGAACACAATCAGAGGTTCGTAACATAAAAGCGCATTAGTTGTAATTCCTCTATACTGTTCAAGTGTCATAGAGTAATATGAGTTAAATGATTGATTGTAGTTACTGTTTTATTAAGATTGAAAATATTTTGTTGTTACTGAAATATTGCTTGTAATGGTTTCTGTTTTTTCCCCTGAGAGTGATTGTAATTCATATAATTTATTATTTATTCATGTTTTAAAAGATTCATGTTTAATGTACGTTTTATAGATGTTGTGATTCAGTTCTTTGAGGACCAAAAACAAACAAGACAGTTTTATACTTTATAATTTAAAACTGTATTTACATTGTGTCAGTAATTCTTAACCTTAAAACACTGTCATTTTCTTACAAAACATTTCAGGGTAAGGTAGTTTGATAAGTTTTATTCTGAACACTGCAGTAATAAGCAGTAACCTTCTGACATTAGAAGCGTGAGGTTCATTAACACAGAATTCTGCTGTCTGACTGTCATCCCAACCAATTTAATTGAGTTTTTGCATTAGATGCATTTTTATACTTTTCTCCCATCCTAATTCTGTTATTTCAATTGAGAACTCTGTGTGATGTTTCTGCATCAAAATACTGTATCTGTTAGTCATTCCAATCAGAGTTACGTGTTCTGTATTTTGTTGTGTCACTCTATAAATTACTCTTTATCACTTTTAATTGATGATAAGTGCTATAACACTAATATTCAATGTATATGTGTATTCTGAAGTTTTGTAAGATTTGAGATTCTCACAGCATTACTACAGAGATTCAGGTTTTCTGGAATGTTATGCCATGTTGTCTGGTAAACATTGATGTTTGGAAGGATTGTAGTGCCTTCATCTTCAGAGTCAAGCTGTACTCTTGTTTGACTGTGAACATGCCAGAAGTCTTCAATTATTTTATATCTTTCTTAGCACTTGTTTGAGTTTCCAACACTTGTAACAAACAGTATATGTACTTATAAAAATTTATTTATTATTGCAGACTATAGTCACAACATTAGTGTCATAATTGATGATTCAGTAGAGAAATTCGATGCAGATGTGTGGGATAAGTTGAAGAAACTGATAAAAAGAAAGGATGAAGCAGTAGCAAAAGCCGAAACTACAGCCAAAGAAGCTCTGTAAGTGACAGTAGTAATATGGTGAAATATGGCCTATATCAGAATTTTAATATGTGTTTGGGGATGCAAAATGTTGGTTCAGAGGGTGGTGGATTTTTTAGGGATCTCAGAAATTAAAGACCTCCACTGTCTCGTATATCTTCAGTGTGTGGTGCTTACATACTGGAACAGCTTTGCCCCACTTGCATGTGTGAGAATCAGGCTTTTCTCTTCACCTATGTATCTTTTGTACCCAATATATTTTATAAACTTATTCCAGCAATCACTGTAGCATTTTATCCTGATAGTGTAAAAGTGTACATTGTATTTGATATGTAATGGGTGCTGAAACTACAGCCATAGCAGTCATGTAGTTCAATGTTTCAAACTTCTTTATTCATGAGGGAAAAACATGTAATTGAATGCCATGCCCTGGTATTACAGCAGGGATTTATCGTGTGAAGTATTGTGAGATTTTAGGTGCTCACAATGGCAAATATAAAAATTACTGCTATCATGTAGTCTGGTAGAAAGGTACTGCTGTTCCTTCACCTTGACAGTGGGGTATCAGGTTTGTACCATATTGCATGGTATCATATCAAAAAAGATCTTTATGTTGGAATAGGCTGTCAAAGCTCCTGTATAGTTAATACCAAACTGATGAAGTAAAATCATTCATGTAGGCCATGTTCTTAAATGTTCTGATTTCAGAGACAGTATTGAGAGGATGAAGAATGTCATAAGAGATGGGATAGACAATGTATCCAGTGAAGTGTTAGAAAAGGCAAATAGAAATGTTGAGAGAATCCTTACAGCAGTTACTGATGCCAAAAAAGAACTGGAAGAAGTAAAAAGAAAAGCAAATGTCACAGAGAAGTATTGGGACAAAGTGGAAGCAGCTCGGAAGTTTTTTGAAGTTAGTTCTTTACTTACTAGACAGTGTAGAGAATGTGTCTGAATTAAGAAAGCTTTCGATTCACTTGTGTTTAACCTTACTTTGTCATGTACACTGTATGGATAAGCAGTCATATTGAGACAGCCGTAGGGCTGAGGCTTTTTGTGACATGCCAGGGCTTTACAGTTATCTGGTGATGGAAGGCCTTTTAACTGTGCCATGTGGATTTCAAGTTATATCAGCATAATATTAACCAACATGGCATAGCAAGCAAACAGATTGGGGTTTCTTTTTAAATAATCTAACCAGACGCACTAATTATCCAAATTTATTCTGTTATAAAAATTCTACATGTTTTGGGCAACCTCTCTGCCCATCATCAGGAGTTCTCTACCGTACATTCGGCACTGGTAAGTTTCATGAAGGTTTTAGATGACCATTTCCAAGCAGAGCCAGGATGGAAATGGAACAGTTCCATCCTGACTCTGCTTTGAAACGGTCATCAAAAACCTGCATGAAACTTACCAGTGCTGAATGTACGGTAGAGAACTCCTGATGATGGGCAGAGAGGTTGCCCGAAACATGTAGAGTTTTATAACAGAATAAATTTGGATAATTAGTATGTCTGATTGGTTATTTAAAAAGAAATCTATTATGATGCACAGTAACATGTATGTAAAGATTGGGGTTTACACAGTAGTGAAGTTGCAGATACAGAACACTGTAGAGTGGAAGCCCATTTCATGTTTCTTAGTTGAAGGTTTTGTGCCATTTAATGGTCAGTTTCTTTTGTCCAAAATCAACAGTCTTTGTGTTACATTTTCTTTAAAAATTTTTTTGCCACAATGTTCAAAAGTTGCTGATCCCGAAAGTAACATACAGTAAGGTTTTCTCTGCATCAAATTTGGGGAACAGTGGAAAGCTTTTAGTTGTCATTTATTTTGTTATGTTTGGACTTAATTAATTTTATGTGGCCCTTCTTTTGCAGGACGAATTGAAAGTTTTGTTTCCTGGCATTCGGATCAGTGAAAAACAGATGGTACTCAATGAGGGCGATATTGACCTTTTTCTTGTATATGCTGTTTCTACTGTATTGTACTACCAGAAAGAACTGAAGAAATTGGAGGTATGATGTATTATAAATTGTGTGGTCTGTGTGCAGTATGTGCTGTCACTCCCTGGTTGCCATAGCAGCCATTGTTACTGAGTTGTGTTCCCTGGGAGGTAGGTTTTGTTGTGAATAAACAGTTTTTGTAATTTGGACAGCCTGTATTTGCCATGAGGTGGGTGGAGAGGTGGAAGAAACAGTTAAGCATTGAACATGTGATTCAACACAACACAACCAGATGGCAGGACTCTGTTAGATTAAATGAGTGCTTAGTTTCGTCTAAGACTAAAGTCATGAATGATTTCATGTAAAAAAATATTTTTATTATGCTGTGAGAATTCATGTTGTCATTTGTGGTTGGTTTAATGATTAACAAGGAAATAAACAAGCTTATTTTTTTAAAAATTAATATAATGTGGTAGAGGTTTAAAAAACTGAAGATTCAATGGAAACTGATCACAGGATTTTATTCACCTAGCATTGTTGCCAGATTGGACCAAATGTCAGTGAGGCACAATATTTTTGAGTTTTTAGCTGTGTGAATGTGAAAATTTGAGGAAACTTGTTCAAGAAATATATGTTTTACCAAAAAAACATAATTTCATATTTGGCATAATTCCACCTTAAGTATATGGACTGTAAAATTTGTTGATAAGCAGCTAACCTACTGTGCCTAGGACTGTTTAAACACCTGTCTGATACAGTACAGAAGTTCTTACTATGCAGTCTGAATTGGCATTTCTCACAAAGTCATGGTTTTGTAATTCTGTGAAATGTTAGTCTCTGTCTTTTTTTATAGTGTGGAGGTTCGTCCATAATTCTTGTAATCATATGATATTAGAACTGGTGAAATCAGCCTCTTGGGATTGAGTGTGCTGTTTTTCTGAAAGTTGGAAGTATCTGCTGGTCTGTTGGTTTCAGACAATTGGAGAGGAACGTATAAAAAGGGCTTTGGAAAAGGTACATTCAGAAGATGATGCTGAATTAATTGCCGCTAAAGTTCAGGCTCAGATTGACAAAGAACGCAGGGAGTTGGAACTGGAATATCAGAAGAAGGTAAAGTAACTCACAGTTTTATGAAACTTATGATTTTTTCTCTTTTATCCTTCACAGACTTACTACAGTAATTGGAACAAGTGCTCTGAATATTGAATTCAGAGAACCATACTAAAAGTACAAGACAACTTAATAACCTTTATCATCCCATTACTAACCTTACTGTATACCAAAGGGGGTTACATTATATGGGCATTAGGATTTTTAATAATCTCCCCCCATACATTAAAGATATATCTAACAACGTTAAGGAATTTGAAAATTGTTTAAAACGATTCCTACACATACATTCCTTTTATTCCCTAGAAAAATATTTTCAACACATTTCCACTCACTATAAATGTTGACATTCGTATCTGACAAGTTTCCTCTGTTTGTAATGCTATTGTAACTATGACTGTTCTTTGTATCTTGTTATATAAAGTTTGGTTCCTTGACTGTATCCTATAACACTTATGTATGACTTGGAGTCAGTTTGATTCCAAAGACAAATGTATTTTATGTATACTCTGGACATGTTCTATATCCTAAACTTTGCAATTGCTTGTGGATCTGTGGAACGTTAAATAAAATGAAATGAAATGAATCACGTGGTGATCATGCATGTGAAGGTTTTTTAACCCTTCTGAAGACCTCATTTAAAATGCATCTCAACATATGCAATTTGGTTGCCGTACTGGGTATAGCAAGAACATGGGCTGTATTCAGCTTTCTTAGAGTAGGAAGTGATGGTGGCCTCTGATGTTCATTATTAACCATAGAGGTTCTGTTATCAGAAAACTGGCTACAAATTAGGAGTAATGTGTGATCCATGACATCTGTGAGAGCCTGTTGAGTAAATGGATGAAAAATTTTCATGTGAAAAGCCCAAGGAGGATGGAATGTAGATGGTAGGATAAAATTCAAAATAGATCTTAGGTAAATAAAGGCAGAGTTGATGGAATGGATTCAGTCAGCTGAGGATAGTGTCCATTGGTGGGCCTTGGTGAACATATATAGTTACAAACCTTCATGTTCTATTGTAAGAGGTAATATCTTGACCACCTATCTAGCTGTAAATGTTTAAGGAATGCTCTTACTAAGAAATGAATTTGATGCAAAACAGTGGTACAGACTCTTAGTGAAATAGCCCAACTTTCTTGTTACTTAGATTTCTGTTCCAGCATCTGTTTCTGTGTTATAATTATTATTGTGGTTTTCTGAAAAACTTGAGTGCAGATTATGTATACATTAAATTTGTTGGATATAACTTCAGAGTTTTATGTGTAGCTGTTTATGTAATTGTAGACTTATTTGCATAGTTGTAGATGTGTCAGTGACCTAGCTTTGTACCAAATTCATGTGCCTAGTTCTAAAGATTCATTAGTTACTGCCATAAAACCAAAAGCCAAGGAATGTTTTTGCAGGGCCACCACATTGTTTCACATTCCACAGAAATATAGGAAGTAATATGTATCACTGGACTGCATTTTGCAAGGCAGGCTGCATGAATGGGTACTATGCAGCAAAGATGTCCACTCTGCATAGAGCAGCCCAGTGATAAGCAATTCCCTGTAGTACCTCAGCATATGTTGTTTCTTTACACAAGCTCTGTTACTATGTACCACTTCAAGACCCTAAAGCAAGTGGCTCCAGTGTTTCTCCTGTACCACAAGTTTATGTGTCCACTACATTGTTATTACCACTGGTAGGAAATTGAAAAGTGTGACTTTGGATAAATAGCTTACAGCTTGGTAATCTCATAAGCATTCTTCATCTAAGGAAAAGAATTGTCTACTACAATGAAAAATCTTTGGGCAAATGCGTTTCATTCACATTTCTTGTAGTATCAGGTGTGGTAAGTTATAAGAATACAAAAAACACTGAAACTCTGTTTTGTTTCTTGAAGGTGCAATTTTAAAATGAAAGTAAAATAACAGAAATGAAAATTTATGTAACTGTTGCAAGTAAGTACACTAATTAATAGTGTCATTCATTCAGTATTCTGTCTGACGACAGGTCCAAAGCCTCCTCCAAAACGATGCCTCCACATAGTGCGATCCAGAGCCTCCTTCAAATGAGAATATCCTCTCCTGTCCTTAAGGTCATCCAGCAGCTTCTTACGTCTTCTTCCTCGTCTTCTTGCCACTTCCATCTCCCCCTTTATCTTTCCTTCG
>Ga0209629_10001714_pt1 | contig 14188 bp, 7 predicted proteins | sample TergutCu122P5_FD_187286 | JGI IMG/M metagenome (GOLD analysis project Ga0209629, IMG submission 187286) | Cubitermes ugandensis P5 segment gut microbial communities from Kakamega Forest, Kenya - Cu122 P5 (SPAdes) (version 2) | ecosystem: Host-associated > Arthropoda: Insects > Digestive system >... | reverse complement strand
AAAAAAAAAAAAAAACAAATCATATGTGTTTTGATTTTCTATACGAATTTTGTCTGAAACATTTTTCATTGTAAGAAGAGTTGAACGAGATATTATCATAATTGTATATAGGTCTTCATATAAAGTACCTGTTATTCTCGTCAGATTTTAATTAAACTTGAATTTTCTGGACATATTTTTTTAAAAATAATGAAACGTAAAATTTTATTAAAATCCGTCCAGAGGGATCCGAATTGTTCCATGCGCACAGACGGATGGACAGACAGACACGACGAAGCTAATAGTTGCTTTTCGCAATTTTTCTAACGCACCTGAAAACGTATTCCCTGGTCTTTCATCCCGCGGCCCACTCACGTAACCATCTAAGCTACCGATACTGTTAGCAGGTAAATGAAATTTGTCCCGTTCGACAGCACGAAAGCATGTAGCAGGAAGTAGATGCATAGCTTCCCCACTCGTTCTTAATTAAACTTGGCACATGATGGACGTACGTGATCAGCCTCCCCGTCGGCACAAGAGGCGGTCTAAGAGAAGTCTCTTGATCCTGCCTGGAATCGAACCTCGGTTCATCGTGTCCGTAGCCTAGTCACTACAGTGTACTGGCCATACTATTTCCCCTGCTACCACCAGTGTACTACCAATAATATAACTATATTCACAACCCTTTTATTCATTCCTGCATGACTTTACGTAGAATATATTTCTGATTAATTCTTACTCTTCTCTTCTCCCGCCTTTCCCGGCTGGAGGACCATCGCTTATCGGCTGTCCGTGATTGTCTTTTTAATGTATCTGCCGCCACCTTCCAGTCGGAGGTCATATGATCCATATGCAGCCTGAGAACGTTTTACGCCCTTGTGACAGGACAGTGCGATGCCTGTGGCATGCAGCAGGCGTGGCAGTGATAAAAATTGTTGTAATATTTTTATGAGAATAAAATGGCGCCGTCTGCTTGGGAAAAAGAGGCGTAAAGAGGTCGATAATATTAAAATTTGTGTTTAAGAATGTAGTAATTGTTGACTGCATTAGTGTGTGTGTCAAGGTCGCTCTCACATGACGGCAATGAAGAATCGAGTTACATCAGAGGCGCGTGTTTTTTTAACTGTTTTCTGAAGGGAGACTTTTTGCATGCAGTTTTTTTAATTGCTGTTTATTCCTGTTATTTAAAGTAACACAATAGTTTGGAGGGGTCCTAGCAAACGCCCTCTGTACAAATATAGCATAAGAACCGCCGGCACTCCCGTGATATACGTTTGTCGTCTTTCTCATATTATAAATGGAATGTCACTACCAGTGCACTGCTACTGTAGATTGAAAGTGTAGAGGCATTTTCCATAGCGTACATGGATACGTTGTGATGTCATTTTGTCACTGCAGGCCAACTTTTGAACGAACAATGTTTGGTACAGAAATTTCGCAGTTTATAACTTCATTAATGTCAGAAGTGTTGTTGTCGTAGTTTCATTTCTGTTGACTTTCACACGTTGTGATATAGAAGAGATAAACATGTGTCACACTTTATGCCACGTATACCATGCGGCCGTTAGGATGTACTCTTATTCTGGTCCACTGTCTTAACTGACACTATTTTGTGTCTAACACACGCATTTCGATGCTACCTTGTGTCATCTCCAGTGTTACACTGGCGTGTATGGTGATATATTGTGCATGTGCGTTTAGTATCCAGGTACAAACCGTGAATATGGAAGCATTTTGTACTTGTAAAACGTTGATATCCCAACTACAAGAGGGCAGCATGACCCCTTGTGAGGGATCAAGAAGGCAGAAACTGAGATTCGATGTTGGTCAGACTGGTTGTAATAAAGAGGAGGAGGATAAATACGTTGCTAACCTAACGTTGTTTTCTTACCAAGAGGAAGAACTCCCACAACCCTAGCACAGTACTTGAGAAGCTAACAGTGTTCAGATTCTTAAGAATCTTCCTGCTCCTTTATGCCATCCCGAGGTGTATTTCTGTGTTAAACACATCCCGCCACTGGGCTACATGAATCCACCCCACGTATTTTAATATGATCCTCGAAATATGCCTACTTCCCTGAAGTATTCTCGTCCCTTAAAGCTGACTAAACTTTTGTGTGCATTTCTTGTATTTGACTTACGTTCTAAACACCTCTTCCGCCCAGTCCTCTTTGATAATAATATTTGGTCCAGGCTACTACAAATGACAGTCACAGTTTTAAAGAACATTTGTGTGAAATAATACGCTAATTGGGTCAGGTTAAGTTAGGATAGTTTAGGCTGTATTACTGATGAAATATGGTTCTATTACCGGTAGGCAATGAAGGTATACAGGTATGTATTGCCATAAAGCCTTTCGACAGGCTCTGGATATTACCCATCTCCCTCTTCAGAGGGCTTAGGAAACTCATTGCCAGGGAATAAAATGGCCGAAGCTTAAAGATAACCATGTACCATTTACTGCTCGAGCTAAGAGTGACCGATTAACTGTACTTCATCACATGCCTTCGTGGCGTATGTAGGAATAACTTTGCCTTTACATTTAGGTTAGCCGAGGATAGGAAAGATAAGAAGACTTGAAAAGAAAGCAGGGAGTTTCGTCCTGTAAACGGGATAGGTTCCCGGTCCATCAGTTTGTATATCTGAGTTAATTCCACAAACCTGCCGACACAAAAAGACAGTAATATCCTATACAGGCAAGTAGTCTAAATACTGTAAATAAACTGGTGTAAAACAACATAAAGTAATGTGCAGTCTTGATTTTTTATGACTAGTATCAAATCATACTCTGTTGTTCGTAAAGGTGGCATTTGTAAGACTAGGATATCATGTAAAAAAAATTGTTTTATCACGTTAAGTATTATAGTTTGCCAAGGTGACGGCTCGTCTGTACTGTAAGCTTCGTACACCATTTGATTCCAGTAGGAATTTCATCCTTTTTCTACATAATCCCTTCACAGAGGACGTCACTCTTGTTCTCTCTCTCTTATTTTTTTTTTGTTGGAATACACACAACCATCCACCCATCCACGCACACACATACACCCGCAAGCGCGCTCGCACGCACACACACCTCCCTCCCATGAGGAGACACACTTTGCTCATAAATAATGGAACAGAATCGACGTGAAATTTACAGGACTAGTTGAGGGAGGACATTTAAACGATAGACGGGATAGGGCGCGAGGAATAGGAGTGAGGAATCGCAAATGTGGCAGTCCGCATGAAGCCAGCATACAAAAATTCGATATACAGCAGCTTTAGTCGACCTACAAATATATGCGAGTATTTTACTTTTGTAAAAAGGAATGACTGGCACGTAAAATGATGAATAATGTCACGTTTATTATTGAAGAGAAAGCAACTAGTTAAGACAAAGCTACATGAGTTCGTTTGTAAGGTTTTCTGTAAGTACCTAGTTTTTCTATTATTTTGCAGGTCACGAACCTGGCCGCAGCTCAGGGCTTGTGGAACGTTCTCCCAAACTTTTCTTCAATTTCTCGCTTGGATTGAAAATAATTCCTCCGCAGCACTTCGTGATATAGCTCATTATCAGCTGATTAAACCCCCTTTAAAATTTGAAAGGGAATAGTGTGTTGACAGAATTTAAAAAGCGAGGATCCATTGAATCGGCAGGCCGATCCTCTTATCTGGCTCATTACACCCACTACTGTAGCATCTAAATGTGACTAAATTAAACAAAGCATATTTTCTTATGTATATACTGTAACAATGTCAGTCCTGCCACACTCCCGCGTTTGAGTTTACTGCCAGCCACCAGATGGCAGGTAACGACACTACACAGAAGTTAGTGCCACGGAAGACTATAATAATGTACATAAAACGCACAAATAATTAAGTTGTCCACCTAACAACTTAAAGGTTCGCGGGGCAATAATACTTCAAGCATAGGGGAAAGTTGCTTATTATGGGGAGGTTTTTTAAAAGTTGCTATTAAACTTAGGAAAAAGTCGTGACACTTTTCAAAACACAAGCATAATTTATATGTTTAATGAAGAGAAAGTTGTTACATAAATATCACAAGTTAGGAAAAGAAAAACATGTGTAAAATTAGTTTCCGTAAAAGCTTCATATCCTCTAATTAGGCGCACACGTGTTCCTAATTTGGGAGGTGAATAATGTACACAGAAAGCACAAAAATATTTACAGACTTTAAAAAATTACAAATGATACAAACCAAGAGCAAAACGGTATTTATCCATGACAAGGCGTACAAACAGAGTGTGTGCACCAATCTGAAATGTTTTGCACACCATACCCACTCTTCTCCATTGTTGTCTTCAGAGAAATGACAATCAGCGTCTTGTTCCTCTTCTTCCATCGAAACTTCAGCGAAAGGAACAGGTAGGTCAGTGTCCGAATATGATGGATTGTGAGACGGAGTTGGATCCCGACAAACCCTTCTCTAATGTCTTTTTGAAGGATCAAGAAGAGCGTTCGACCCAAGCCGACTGGTTTTGGATTTAGTGGCCTGATTTATGTTCTTTTTCTGGGTTGCTCCAACAAATTTTCTGTAAGGTGAGTTCGATATTTTCTTCGCTGTTCCACCACGAGTATTTGTCTGTAGGTTTAGGTTTGGCACAGCGCTGATATCTGAAGCTCGGAGAGGCTCCGCAGAAGTGAACGGCGAAAAATAAACAGATCTGAATGATGGCTGATCGCTGGTATTCACCAAAGCAAGATGGTTCACAGGTGCAGCGTCTGTGTCCTCTGAGGCTAGAGGGAAATCATGTGGTCTGAAGATGTTCTTGTCACAAGGAAAGAGGCCTTTCGCCCGGAAGCCATTAGCTGCTATCTCGTATGTTGCAGCTCGCTTGTATGTATCGCCAAATTGTTCGCCAATTTAGTAGAAGGTGACGACTCGCCCGCCCCAAGTTTGAACGGAGCTGTATTTCAATTTCTTGGGAGTATAATGTTTTCAGGGGCCCCGTGAAAGCTGTATCCAAGCGTAGCATTTTGTGACTGTTGTGAGGTGGGAGGCAAATGATGTCAACATGATTCTCTCGAGCTAAAGTAAGGACCTCCAGGTTTCTTGTGTGTGAATAGTGCCCGTCCGATACTAAGATACAAGGACCTTATTTTGTCGGCTTTGTATGTCTGATGAAATGAAATCACTGGGTGAAAATCTCGCTCTGTGTCCACTCCGAGGGATGGCACGTTTCGATTGATCCAGTCGGTGTGCCATTCATCAGTTCTGGTTTCATATATTTTCTTGGAAATACAAGTAACGGAGGAATGAAGTGTCCAGTTGGACCTAAACAGGTGACGACTGTCACAAGAGATCCCCGATCTGCGGATTGGACGGATGATATCTGACGCCTTTCAATCCTAGTATTTTCGTGTGTTTGTGCTGTACAATAGTGATGTTTGTTTTGTCGCAATTGTAAAGTCTTGCAGGATTATGTTGAGTGGTGAATATAGCAGGTTTATAGATTTTAAAAAAAACTGAGCTACTGATACAGCAGTGAAACTCCCGCTCTTGTGAGTGAAGAACTTCACTGGTTGTAAATGAAATTTATTTATGACGAAGTAGGAACATTTTCAACCACTTTCTTCTAGTCTTTTAATTTCTCTTGCAAAATTGGTTTTTAATTCAATATCTTACAGCAAAATTGGTAAGCGAGGTGCACGACGTCTCCCATTGTCAAGCCCAAACGTTGCTTTGCATCACAAGACAGCGCTCAGCCAGATCATTTTCTACTTCACAAGGAAGAACTCGCTTCCAGCCCAGTTTTGTTTTATTGTTTTACTTGAGCTTTTCTGCCGTTCTTTAACATAACGCTGTAGTATTGTTTGCGTTGAGTTCAGAACTCTGGACGTTTTGTAGCTGCCCATTTCCTGGTTCCTCACAGCCTCAATAGCTGCCTTCATCCTTTCGTGGTCCCATTTCTTCCTTCGAGCCATCTGTAATTTTATATAAACCAGAAGGAATAATTCACAAGGTACTGACTTCCTAATATGGGGAGCCCCATATTAGGCTCTTCAGACCTCCCCATATTAGGCGAAAATTGGTGCTCGAGAAAATGGGTGAATAAAACAGAAGGACCTACAATTGTACCTACGAAACACCACAATGTTTTAAGATTACACTTAACAGAGAACTGAGCAATTAACTAATTTAAAAAAATAGCTTACCTTCAACGGTTTACGAGTCACAGTTTAGGAATAAGCAAAAATTTCAAAGCGCACAAAAAAAAGACACCTGTCCTACCGAATTCTTGAGCAATTGAACGTTTATGATTACAATTAATAACAATCTGCTTAATGATTTACATTCCAATGTTCAGAGCGCAGAACCTCCTGGTATGAAATAATGCACCTCCCCATATTAGGAAACCTCCCCATAATAGGCGACTTTCCTCTACTATGCATATACATTCATATATTCATACTTACATACATACAAACGTTACACACCTACGCACACACACACATTACACACATACATACACACAAACACATTATTCGCGTTTCCACCCAAAATACGGGTACTGCTACGAAAGTATAATACAGATGCACACATTCTTCCGGTTCCGAGAGTAACTACGTAAAGGGTCGCCGGGCACTAATACCACATTATAATGTACATACGTTCACCCTATTCGAGTGTCCACGCAAACTACGGGCACCACTACGAAAGTATGATGTACACACACCAATATTCTTCAGGTTTACACGGTAACTACGTAAATGATTGTGCCATGCCTGTCCGCGTCGCGAGGTATGCACGGTAACTACGTAAAAGCGTGTGTGCGCCTAGCCTGCCCGGGTCGCCTGCACCAGCAGACTAGTTACGTCATTATGTTAGTAAGCTATTCCGTTTCGTTATCACTTAAAACTTTATATATTCAGGAACCAAATCAGAGAAGGCCCGATAATTGTTATTATTATTATTATTATTATTATTATTACCCGTTATAAGCATGGCTCGTCCTCAGGTTGCGGATGGAAGAACGGCCTCCAATACGGAGGATAGCTGCGAATATATTGAATAAGCAGTCGCGGACAGCCGACCGGGGGCAGTCCTCCAATTTTGGGGCTGGAATAAATCCCTGTTTTGGAAAATGCAGGAATTTCTGCTTTCAATCTCGCTGACTGAAGGAAAGCTAGAATGCAAATCTTGCCGATACGCAACTATGGAACCATCCTCTCTGGATTGTTCCAGAACCATGTCTTTGTATCTCGATTGTAGGATTCGCCAAGGGGCCGTGTGAACCCCACGTCATGCGATTGCATCTTGTGCTCACCGTGCGAGGGAGCTTCACAGTCCCCTTTTAACAGGCATTGCCCATTGCATCGATGCTTTTTGTGTGTGTGAAATTGTCCATCCAGCAACAAGAGAATGGGATTTTCTCTCGTGGGTTTCACACACTGCACGAAGTGTTTCATCCACCGAACCAAATGTCTGTGTGGATCCATCCGCTTGGATGAAAAGATACCACGGTCCCACGCGGAGCTCCCTCGAGCGTCCTCTTTTCATTCTCTGCGAGATACAACCAAGGGAAATAATTTGTGTTACCCTAATGAGAAGCAAAATACCGCTGTTGAAAACTGGCACCTTTTCAGCAGAAGTCAGGCAACTAACCTGCCGTTTCGCACGCAAAGACATTACTTTAAGGCTTGGGCACTGATGTCACACCAGTGTCATAAATATTGTAGAGTTCTGTTGAGCCATAATTCGCCTTTCATTTACTTCACACAGTGTACTAAGAACTGTGAAACGCGTGCATTATTACATCCTATTTCCCGATCAGCTTGTATGGTTTCAGGATTCCTAAAGATTCTTTCGGAATGGCTTTCGAGAAAACCTGTGAGTCATTTGCAACCTGATGTATCTTCTCTGATGAAGCGGTGAAGGTGGGCCCTTGTCTGTCCGAAATTATGAGCTATGTTTCTTGTGTCTTTTTTTGAGGCCGAACAGCCGGGTGTCCACAATCAGCACGCGTTCAGCCAGTTCTTCTCGCTCAGATGTGAAGATACTTCAGTATGTCACACACCTGAGAACAAAACAAGTTTAAAGTGGAACTTTTGTAATACAAATTTATTTTAAATAAGTGAGAAGTACCTGCTGCATTTAATAGTAGAAGTCTGCTTGCAGTTTGTCCAGGAATAAATATGAGTATATAGTGCTATGAAGTGTTTATTGTACACATTCCTTGTCTTCATCTTATAACTGTCTTGTAAATTATACTGCGACATGTAGAAGTGCTGGGCTGCTTTCGTATGACTCAGTTTATTACTGATCATGTGGTTTAACGCTTGCTGGGTATTTTCTTCTACTCATGTTTGACAATTCGAATTTACATTATACGTTAGAACCGCTGTCAAGATTTATAACATTAGAAAAAAGGGATTTATCGGCGTAAGTAATTCACATTCTTATACTGGTGTTAGGCCGTAGTAATGCAACAGGTTCTGACCGAGCGATATAATTTTGCTAAATACAACAATTATGAGGATTTCTTTGTCCGAAATTCGTAACAATGTCATACTGATTGGAAGCTTACATAATATATTTTCTGGCTTAATGTAAAGATGCAGTAGTCAATTTGACGTTCATGTGACCGTGCATCGTTAATGTATTCTTTTTAGTACAACCAACAAGATGTAACGTTATACAACATTCTTTATTATAGTCAATGCTCTACATGTTTCGGGCGGTTTCTCCGCCCATCATCAGGAGCTCAAGAACTGTACACACAGCATCCGGTATGTGCCAGGCTTGCTTGCTGCTACCGCTAGCGTGGTTGAGTTGGAACTCAACTCAACCACGGTAGCGGTAGCAGCAAGCAAGCCTGGCACATACCAGATGCTGTGTGTACAGTTCTTGAGATCCTGATGATGGACGGAGTAACCGCCCGAAACATGTAGAGCATTGACTACAATAAAGAATATTGTATAACGTTACATCTTGTTGGCTGTACTTAAAAGAATGTAGTAGTAACTTGAAGTGCATTTTGAACCAATTCCTTATTGCGCAAAATAGACGAATGCACTGTAAATACAAACTTTTGTTAATTATGAAGAACACTAGTGACCACACGCGCGAAAAGCCTTCTATGTTCTGCTTGTACCAGCCTAAAGTATTTCTAGTGCCCTAAGTATTATGGCGACATCGCAGAGGCTGCGGAAGGGGCACATGCTTGTTCCGACACTTCTCACTGCCAACACAAGTATTACACTTTTATAAGACTGTGACGATTGTATATCACATTTGAAATACGTAGCTTATTTTGTAGACTCCGTACATTGCCTGGTGTCCATGCACTACGTTTCAGGGAGAAGGTCTATTCCCCGTTTTAGGCCAAAAATATGGTCAAAATTCACTAGGTTCCAAATTAATTTTAGTATTTAGTTGCCAGTAGCATGTTTTGTTTTTCTTCGTCTTATTCTAAATATTGTATAGAAAGAGCCAAGTTATTATTATATTCGACCTTATTTTACGTTTGGCATACTAGCTGCAGCACTGGTGGTTATAGCTTTGCAACTTTGCCTTCAATGACCTAGACTCAAGCTGGACATAGCGGACAGGTAATGGATTACATCACATCCCCAGTCATTCTTCATGCTTTGATTTTTCCGAATGATGCAAAAGCGAAAGGAGCGATCCTTTGATTAATAATTCATAAGGAGATTCAAATCTTCTGGGATAACTCCGTGGCAGCTGGTGAATATTTAGTGACCTGTCAAAGGATCGCGGTAATTTTGTCTTCAGGTCAAGCAGTCAAATCTTCCGAAGGTAAGGTGCTACCATCCTTCGAAATCAAGGGATGGCAGGTGTCATCTTGGTTGCAGTAAGCCATGGAGTTTCGGTAGCCGTCACAAACTCAAAAGAACGTCAGAGAAGAACTATTTATAACTCTGAGTTGTAGAATGCCATGTCATTAACCAGTTAAGTCCGTGTACATTGTATGTCTAATGAGGGGTACAGGACACTTCCCCACAATCCTGAAAGTACAACCCGCAGCTGACATCTTGTGAGGCACTTTTTGTTCACACGAAATATTTTTGCATATACCAAGCAAACGCCAAATATATCTCAGCTCTGTTATAAACCTTAATACCATATGTTCAGTTTTTGGCGATGTACACGTCTTCTGAAGTGAGCTTCATAATCCTGGAAAAGGCAGGCCCTGGGCGACAGTGGCCTTTAGGACCATATGGAAAAAGAAGGAGAGCTGGGCATGTAAACTAGAAGATAAAGTTACTGCATTACTGACGAGTCAAGATAGTGTAATCTGCTTATTGAGTAGACTAGGGACTGCAGTAATGAGGAATCTTTGCTCGATTTTCGGCAGTGGCAGGACACGTTCGTCTTCTCCAAAATATCACACTGTCCCACGGGTCCACCCAGCTTCCTAGTCGCCACCGTGGGCTGTGTCTTCTAGTTTAAAGCGTCCAGAGCGTGAACCTAACCGCTCACCACCATCTTTTGCCGAGGTTGAAAATAAATGGTGCAAAACATCCCAATCCCCCTCCAAATTCTTGCATGGATAGTCAGGGATAAATCTGTAGCACATAAGTTGCTGAATGTGGCTTCGAAAGAATAATATCACTTCTATTAACGAATTTTCTGTCGACAATGTACTTAACAATCAACACGAACTTTTCGGCAGCTGAATACATCCTTCTTCAGATGAGTAACAACTGATCCTAAACATTAGTAGACCATTGTATAACAAACTCATCGTCAGAATTTGCACGTGAGACACAAACAACACAGTACGAGTATATCTAAAACTATAAATTCAAAACAAGCGGACCCATATAGGAAAATAAATAACAAATATAAAATTATAAAATAGGTCTGCAAGTCATATGAAGTTGGTTTTCATAGAACATCCTAACCAGCGAAGTAGGATAAGTTTCTGGTTTTCCCCATCTTTTGTTCCTTGGGTTAGTTCTTACTTACACCTACAGAGGGTGTTTTTCTATGTACACGTATTACTATTTTAAACCTCACTGGCTCTTTGGCATCTTTTTTGAAAAGTAGCTACATATAACTTGCAGTCATATTTTATAATTTCATATTTGTTATTCATTTTGCTTTTGGGAGGTCTCCTTGAGTGGAATTTGTAGTTTTAGATACATTGTGCTCTTTCTCATTTACGCTTTGTCATGACGAGTTTTTAAAAATGGTTTTCTTATTCTTAGGATTATTTGTTTCTCACCAGAAGGTGGCAGCATTCGCTTCGGAAACGTTGAGAGTGTGCAGTGACGATGGAGAACGTCCTTGAAAATAGCATGATGTTATGCAGGAATCAGTTTACTTGTACTGCAGCACTCATCACTCAGGCAGTGCTATTTGTTACCGTCATAATTTCTTCCTATGTGTAGCTGCTGTTAATTAATAAATAACGTAATAATCATATAGAGCGTTACTGCCGTCTTCTGACCTTTATTGTACCTACTTGCTGACCTTCATGCAGGAAACACAGAACCACAGAATTGGTATTTTTCCCCAAAAAGAAAATAAGTTGCAATTAATTCAGTAAATTGGGTGGGTATTCTGGCTTGAATATTTAATATTTTCTTGATGGAGAAAAAAATGTTTATTTCCCTATGTCCAGTAAACACATAAACTATTGTAATAGATTAGAGGAAATGGAGTGAAAATTATGGTGCATAGCCTGCAATACTGTGCGAGAGAAAACGCAGAGCGTCCCTCAGTTGCGGGAGTGGAAGAGAGGAAAGGGGTGTTAAGGTAATTCGGAAGTGGTTTTGAAAGAAGTACAAAAATGTTAAAGACGTATGCCTTCTGGTATATTACGCCGTGCCGCTGAGAATATAGTTTCTCAAGTTTCGATGTGCCCTTGTGCCTTCGAAACGTGAGAACTATTTACCCAGCAACACAGCATATCCTCCCTGAAGATTCGACTCTTCGGTAACACCACTGTTAATACTTTGACCTCGCACAAATGGTTTGCTACTTACTGGAATGAGAAGCTGGCGGGTAAAGGCACAATTTAGAATGGAAATGGAAAAGGGTAAAATGTTGAATTTGAGAGGTGGTGGAGTTGAAGGGAAGATGAAATTTAATGATCTCACACACACACACACGCAAACCTTTAAGCCGTCACTGTCCTTATCCTGTGCATGGCCAGATGCTAGGTCAGTTGGACGTCGGGGTCTTTCAAAGTGGGTTTCATTCAAAGTTGTTTCAGACACGCTAACATCAGTTAACACTCTCTAGCAGAAGCACGAGCACACAAAACACGCAAATTGATTTGGAACTGATTCTTGGTGTGTATACATCTTATACAAGAGATACATGATGACATCTTACTCGTTAGGCGCCTTCGCATAGTCGCAAAAAGCGACTGTTAGCTTCGTCACGTCCATCAGTCTGTCTGTCCGTCTGCCCTCATGTCTCCCACTGGACAAATTTCCGTGAAATTTTATGTTGGCTATTACGGAAACCTGTTGAGAAACTTCAAAATTTTTTTAAAATCGTACAAAAATATCGAATAATACGTGAAGAAATTAGCACGTTTTATAGTTTCTGGCAACATAAATTTGCCATAAAAGCATTTTTGAACAACAATGGATATTTTTATATTGTTAACAGTGACATGTGGCTCAACAATATACAGAACGCATTGTTACATTTCCATTGGAACAGTGGTTACAACAACGCTCCACAATGTTACGTGCTACGCACCTTTAGTGTTTTTAAATAATTAATTTCTAACGTAATCTGAATTCCGTTTGTTAGTGTAGTGCCCTAGGCAAATATCTTAGATCTGTCTCAATCCTACTTGATGTACTGCAAGGTTACAAACAACTCCAACATCCATTTTCACTTTCAAAATATCTGTCCCATCTGTGGTTTAATTGTGTTTCCTTTTTCGGGTGAATTAGATTTTTCTTAGGAAGGAATCCGCTTGAGAGTAGGACGCTTTTGAAGGAAGTTCAAGTTTAATTTTTGGAAAAGCACAGAATAATATAAAACACCTAAAAGATATGACACCGCATGAAAATATCAATGCAGAAACATGCAAGTTGATGATGTGATATTTCCGAGTATGTCAGATAGGACCCCGTGCATTTTGGTAAGTAGGTACAAGAATTTATGAGAAACCTACTGCCCCCATCTTCAGTCGACCTTCTCCTCCCCCTCCAAGAATCATGGAAAATGTTTGAAGATCGATTATTTCAGAAGTTAATTTTGAATTTCTGCAGATAGAAGAACCTGAATCGTAAGGGTGGCTGCGCACGAGCGATTTTAAACGCTGCGACAATCGTAGCAGCGATTTAAGACGCTGGCGACTTTTAATGCGAGGCCGCGCGCTAGTGCTTTGTTGCTTCGAACGCGAAGCCTTTAAAAAAGAAGTTTTCGGCACATCCAATAAAGAGTCAAAGATTGCTTAAAGGAAAATTCTACTCCGTGCACGAAGACCTGAATTCTCATCCTCAAATGTTTGTTTAGATATTTGATTAGATTTGTTGAGATATTTAATTTATATATTTAAACTACTGGCTTTGCTTGTTCCAAATCTTACGTTTTAAGATACCAATATGAGAAAGTCCGTGCCAAAAGAAGAAAGATTAGCAGTGACACTAAGGTAAACGAAAATTTCTGTCTTGTTTTTGATACAGTTCCTATTCATTAAAGTTTTATCTGGAATAGATCGAAGAATTTAGAATATTAATTTTTCATTACGGTTTTGTCTATCGTGAATCCAAAAATTCGGATGAGTGATTGGATAATGCATCCGATATATTTGGGGAATTTACATTCCTGTTGTTTGGTATATTTGACACTGTAGATGTGTTTTGGGGTTAGAAATTATAATCATACGTCTGTGGTAAAGAAGTCGTTGCGGTAAAACACCAAGCATACTGTGGCTGAAACACCATAATTTTTATTTCCCTCATAATGCCTAGCATTTCCATCTTTGCCCAACACTTCTGGTCATCGTTCTGGTTGTAAATGTTGGTGTTGTATCCTGCACGGTCCCGGTGGGGAACGTATCATGGATGTTGTTCCAAGAGGGATGGAGCTCGAACTTCAGTTAAGACGGGGAGTTGGGCAGGCCGCACACATTTGCAATAATCTCCACGTCAAGAGTACAGAAGTTTATTAGGCATAAGCAGTGAAAAGCTGTTACAACTGAACTGTATTGTGTTCTATTCCCGGGATCTTGGATCCCTTCATTAGCACTGATAATTCAGCTTCGTACAAAAC
>Ga0209629_10001713_pt1 | contig 14191 bp, 14 predicted proteins | sample TergutCu122P5_FD_187286 | JGI IMG/M metagenome (GOLD analysis project Ga0209629, IMG submission 187286) | Cubitermes ugandensis P5 segment gut microbial communities from Kakamega Forest, Kenya - Cu122 P5 (SPAdes) (version 2) | ecosystem: Host-associated > Arthropoda: Insects > Digestive system... | reverse complement strand
GCCATTTCGAGGCGTCGAATAATTGGACCTTTGTTTTTTGAAACCAGTATAAATGCTGAAGCCTACCAAGAACTTATCCAACAATTCATCGCATTGCTGCAAGTGGATGAACGTAACTGTTGGTTCCAGCAAGACAGTGCAACTGCTCATACTGCTGTCTCTACTATGGTGATTCTGCACGAATTTTTTGGTGAAAACATAATTTCTAAAGGACTTTGGCCACCAAGATCCCCTGATCTTACTAGTCCAGACTTCTTTTTGTGGAGTTACTTGAAAGACACTGTTTATCGGAGCAATCCGCGAGACCTAAAGCAGTTGAAGATGAATATTACTCATACCATCAAAGAAGTAAATGAAGGAACGCTAAGAAAAGTTGCGAGGAACATGGTGAAACGTGTCAATAAGTGCATTGAAATGAATGGACATCATTTCCAACACTTACTGTAAATACAGGTTTGTTGTGTAATATAACATTTTGTATATCTTAGTAAATAAATTACTTATATTAAAATATGGTCCACTTTTAAGTTGAACACCCAGTACATGCCATTTCAAAGCATATGTCATAGTGACAAAGAATATATAAATTCAATATGAGAAATTAACTTAAAATCAATCCAATCAATACAATATCTTAACATATGGAACAACAAACTGTAATAAAATTATCCAACACAACATATTTACTGAATTAAAACCTTCTACCATGGTAAAAGAAATATGTTAATACTACTATAAATTGCTGATGACAAATTAAAGTAAAAATATAAAACATCAAGATTGTAGAAAAATTTATAAAGTAAAACCAAATCCCTGACCTTAGAACTATTAAAATACTCATCCAGGGTATAAAATGACTTTACGAGAAGAAAGTCACATAAGGCCAATCTAAATTGTTTAATATTTTGATACAATTTTTATATGTCAGAATGGAGATTATTAAAAATCTTGATGCCAAAACAGTAGGTCCCTACATGATACATTGTTAAGTTAGAAAGTGGTTGGTAATGGTTGGAGTTTTACCTGGTATTGATACTGTGAATCTCAGAATTTAGCTTATATTGATCTTTATTGTTTACTACAAATAGTAAGAGTAAAAATATATATTGTGATTGAAATGGTAAAACTTTAATTTTTCTAATAATTCTTTGCAAGAGTCCCTGGGTCTTGACATGGTGATAATTCTAATTACCCTTGTATATAGTCTGAAGACATGAATACTATGTGAAGAAATTCCCCGTAATATTATTCCACAATTCATGAGAGTGAAAGCAGGAATAGTGCACCAAGTTTAGAGCACCTTGAGACATAAATGGTTTAATGACTCTAACTGCATAACAAGCTGTACACAAATTAGGTATCTACTGGTTTATATGAGTTTTCCAAGATAATGAATTTTCAATAACTACTGCAAGGAGGTATAAGAGGTCTTGTAATAATGTTATTATTGTAACCAACAACTATGTTAATAGAAGAAATCCTTTTAGTCATGAAATGTATGTAATGTGTTTTTGCATAATATAAAAATAATGAATTAGCATTAAACTATTTTTTTAGTTGAACAAATGCAGAGGTGATATCTATTTTAAAATCTCAAGGACTGGGACTGGCATTAGTAATAATTAAGCTTGTACCATCTGCAAAGAGGACTGGTTTAGAGTTAATTTTAATAATTTTTGGCAAGCCATTAATATAAAAAAGGAAGAGTAGTGGTCCACATATAGATCCCTGAGGAACACCATGTTTTACCTTGTCCCAGTTAGCAAGATACCCTGATGACAATCCTTACACTCTATTAATACTCTCGGATATCTATTTTTAAGATAAGACTTAATTAAATCATTAACTTTATCTCTTACTCCATAAAATTCCAATTTAGATAATAAAATGTCATGATTAACACAATCAAACGCCTTTTCCAGGTCACATAATACGCCACCAACCTTTTTTTTTTTTTTCAGTGCATCTAGTATTTCACTAATTAAATTAAAGGTGGCTTTTACTTTTATGACTTCATGTACGTGCTGCACACCCACATTTCAATTGTTTGAAAAATATTCATCTGGAATCTCTGCCACATGCTTGGTGCAGCCAGTGGACAATGGAATTGTAAAAATTTAAAGACATAGTGTGGAGAGTTGGTAAATTATATCCTTGACGAAACGGAAGTAAATCTGCTGACACATCATCAACAGCCAGGGAAGTTAGTGCAAGGGTTAAACTTTTGCAAGCAACACAATCTGTAGCCAACAATTGGCGAGAACTAAGCAGCAAGACGTTTCAGAACTGCTTTGTTCCCTGTGGTTTTAAGCATTCAAGCTTGGAGATGCCAAACATGGCCAATATTGAAAATGAAGCCATTTTGGAACTCCAACGCATAAGAAACTACGAAGAGTTTGTATGCATGGACAATAGTCTTCAATGTTATAATGAAAATAAAGATTATGAGGATGCAATTCTTGTACAAATTGCAGCAAAATACCAAGAGACAGCAGAAGACAAGGAAAGTGATGAGACTGACACACCTGAGCTTGAACAAGTAAGTAGTAACCAGTATGACAGGAATTACAATGCTACTTCATGCAGGAAAGCAATCAACATAGTCCTTTATGTGCGCTAGGTGTCTGTGCTGATTTTGTTCTAAAGCAGTCAGTCAAGAGAACACAGAAGTGTATGCTCGATAAATTCCTTCAATATAATCAACTGTCAGGAACCACCTAGGTGTTTAATACATACTATATATATTACACTAACACTGTTTTTGGCATAAATACATACATACATAAATGTATTTATCTCTGAATGGTAGCATTTGTTTTACAATTCAATGCAGTATTTTTGTTGCTCAATAAACAGCAGTTTGTCTCATGTTTTAACTCTGTATATAAAATTGCATAACTGGGGCAGCCATTTACTTGGGACAAAGTGTTCTAGTTCCAGAATCTACTGTAATTATACCATACTCCTGGCAGTTTTCAATTGCTAAAAAAAATTAAATTCACTTTCTGCAGACCTCTCTGTTTGGACTGCTCACTTCTTTCTGTGCATAATGTATCTAGAAAAGTGCACACATTACATGATGAAATTTAAAAACCTGCTAACTTTTAGGACCACATTCTTCTGTGATGTCATACCATGAAGATCAGTAAATATATACTGTTATCAAACCCCGAAGATGAAGGCAGTTCATTCCTCTGAAACAATGGAATCTATCAAACCATATGGTGTCATCACAGAAAACCAAACCATTATCTTAACACTCACCACTGTGAGAACCCCAAATCTGCCAACTTCTGGATCAGAAGTGCCTTTCAATTAAAGGATGCATAAAGCCATTAAATATAAATTTTGCAATAAACAATAAATTCAGTCAACAGCTTGTTAATACTGATATCTGAAAAATTACTCATCACAAAAAAATAATGCTGCTCACTTTTACACTGTCTGTCCTCATTGGCTGATATGACACCACAATGTTACCAATACCAGACACACAGGTCACTACAAAAGAGACCATATTTGTCTTTCACATACTCCATTCCGTGCATTATAACTCAACTATTGCAATTACAACCAACAAATACACACAATTTTATTAAAGTCACAATATTACAATGCACTAGCTATAAACAATAAACTACAAAATTTATAACTTTCAAATAACTTTTGTAATATCATGTTTTAAATTTCATAGTTTTCAGTGCACAACTTGATCTCCCGTTACCAGATTTCCCATCTTATCCTTACATGTCCCTATTCTTGGTTTATAGCCTTTCCTAATAACATTCACTTTCCTATAAAACTTTCTAGTTTCTTTTTGTCTACCTGCTTCCTCTATATACTCCATCAATCTCTACCATGCTTCCCTCTTCTTTCTCCATGTATTTTCTTTTCTTCATATCTCTTTCTTTGATATTCTTCCCTTGCCCCTCTTGTATTCTTCCTGGCTATCATATTTTTGTATGCCTTATTCTTCAGAGAGGTGCTTCAGCACACTCGTCATCAAACCAGTCATTCCTTTGTGGGGATCCTTGCATCCCTATGACAGATTCAGCTGCCTCCTTCATTACCTTTTCACACGTAGACCATTGCTTTTCTATTCCTTTCTGACTCTCTTCAGCAGCAGTGGTGCTCTCATTTAACTCTATAATCTTATTTCTGAGGGCCTGTTTAACCTCTTTGTTTTCCAAGGACTGCACGTTGTATTTTTTAACCTTTTGCCCCCTATGTGTTTTAGTCATTGATATTCTAGCTTGAACCTTAGCCATTACCAAATGGTGATCTGAGTCGACGTTAACACTTTGCTTACACCTAACATCCCTCAAATTAGAGGAATGCTTTTTTTTAATCAGAATATGATCAATTTGGTTCATAGTTGTTCCATCCAGCGACCTCTAGGTCGCTTTGTGTATATTCTTATGGGTGAAGATAGTTCCCCCAATAATCATATCTGTTGTGGCAGCAAACTGTACCAGTTTATACCCATTTTCATTAGATTCCTCATGCAGTCCATTTCTCCCTGCAAAGGGATGATTATTTTCTTCTCTACCCACTTTTGATTTGAAGTCCCCAAGAACCATTTTAATATCATGCTTGGGGCATCGACTGTAGATGATTTCAAGTTCCAGATAGAATTTATCCTTTCTTTCATCATCTTTATCTTCTGTTGGGGCATGTACATTAATTATGCTATAATTTCTGAATTTTCCACGGACTCTGATCCAGCACAGTCTGTCACTGACAGGTTCAAATAGCAGAATATTTGGTAAAAATCTTGAACTAACATAAAAACCAATGCCTAATACATGCCTCACAGGATTACAACTATAGAATATTGCACAGTTCTTCTTTTCCAGGGTATCATTCCCCAACCATCTTATCTCCTGCAATGCCACCAGGTCCATCTGTACCTTCTCCAATTCCTGTTTTAGAATATTACTTGCTCCGGGTCTACATAATGATATGACATTCCAGGTTCCAATCCTCAAACATTGCCAGGGTCGTCTCCGTTTACAGTTTTCATTCCTTCCGAGGCTCATTCTTTGAGTTTTCGTAACCAGATGACCTGACGAAGGCAAAGGCAAAGAATATGACCGACAATGGAAAAACTAACGAATGTCTTTGACAAACTAAACAAGGCTTATGCTAAATTCTATAATCACTCAGAGCATTTGGCAGTGGACGAGGTAATTGTAAAATTCAAGGGCACAGGTATCTTCAAGCAGTACATTCCAAAGAAAAGAAAATGTTTCAGCATCAAAATTTACAAACTCTGTTATGAATCAGGGTATACTTATGACACGAGAGTGTACTTGGGTACAGACTCACACTCCACCACTGACGACATGACTGCAACACATGAGACTGTTACACATTTGACTTGCAGAGTTGAAGGTTTAGAACACCAAATGTTTATGGACAATTTCTTTTCATCCCCAAGACTTTCTTATGACTTGGACAGACGTAAAATTAAATCACGCGGGAGAGTACAGCCCTAGAGAAAAGACATGCCCCATGACTTTGGACTAAACCAACTGAAATTAAAAAAGGGTGAGGACTAGGGGAGGTTTGACCACATTAGTATGGAAGGACAGATGAGATGTTTACATGCTGACTAACATGGACCCACCATCAGCAGAAAGAAATTTTTGTGATGACAGCAACTGCCCCGTGAAACCTCACATCATGGAATGGTATAACTGGCACATGGGTTATGTCGACAGTTCTGATCATATGGCTAACAGCTATTCGATGAGTCAATGTACCTTCACGTGGACCATGAAATTGTTTTTCCATCTTCCGGATCTAACAGTAAAGTTGGGGTACTGATTTCAGGTGGAGCTAAATATAACCGCCGAGATATCAGACTCCTTCTGGTGAGGAATTTGATTGAGGAGTTGGAAAGAGCCAAGATCGCCCCACCCCCAGACAGGTTGGAAGACCAAGTGCAGGTGCAAAAAATGTTTTGCGACTCCAGAGTGTTTGTTAACACTGACCAGTGAAATCATCCACCAAACTGCGCTGACGTCTGTGTTCTTCTCACAGCCAGAGAAAGGGATCAGTGTATAAATTCACCAGATGTGATGTGGGCCTGTGTGTGGTACCTTGTTTCACGGAATATCACACCAAAGTAAATTTGTAAATCACCCCAATTGTGAATACTGTGTGTCGTGATAAAACAGTGATCCAAGGTGCCACAGACCTGCAGCAACCAGAATTATGTGAGTAATGAACTATTTACACTACATTTTATATAATGCATGCGAATCACAAACCTAAATTTATTATAAAAATAGGGTGAACATTTTTTCCCGGATTAACCATAAGCAGACTGCAAAATTTTATTTCATTAAATTTGAAGAAAAAGTCTATGAGATATGCTTTTTATTCCAAAGAGTAAGCAAAAAAAAAATTAAAATCCCCAGTAAAAAAACTCAGCAGCTGCCATTGCACAAAGGGATTTAATTCCATCGTTAAAGGGTTTACAATCTTTGTTAATTAAACATAACCTTTGTGTGTAGTCCTGAAGATGATTACATACTACACAAGAAACATGTTGGAGTAACAAGCATATTGTATAAAGTGTGCAAAAAGCTGGAATAAATCTTATCTTTATATTACTCATTGCACAGAAAACATACGATATTAAATCTTTGTTAATATTTTAGGCCAAACATATAGTACATGCTGACTCACCGCAACTGAGGATTTAACATGGCATGGATAGCTGCAAAAGTTGTATTATCTGATGAGCGATGACAAGAAACAAACCAACTTTCTAATAGAAAGGACCTGCAACAGGACCACCCCCCCCCCCCCCCCCAAAAAAAAAACTTTCTTTCTAAGATCAAAACAGGTTATAAGATAAAGATACAGTTCAACAGATGAAAATTCCACGACACTGCGGACTGAAGCACAGCCACAGGTGGTGCTGAAAAGCATCATGGAACAGAAATTCCAGAGTTGCTTCCAGAAGTGGGACAGGTTCTAGGCCCAGTGCATGAAGACCAAAGGAGACCATTCTGAAGGGGACAATACACTTATCTATAACTATGGTATGCTTAAAATTGTTGAACTGCCCCCATCCAGAAACTTTCGGTTCACAACTCGTACAAATTCTATGTATCACTGATTATATCATATATACTGGACATGGGACTATCCATTCAAAGACTCTGAATACATTAAATGCTGTTTCATGTGTTAGTATTGTATCCACAAGCAAATATTTTGGAGGAAAGATAGTTCTACACATTGACAAAGATTCAGATAAGCATCTAAATGGTGACAGCAGCAAAAATGAAGTACTGATGATAGTGCAAAAGCTGACATCACATACGAAGTACGTGGTACACACAAAACATGGAAGGAAGGAAGACACAAGAGTGGGCTGCTACGATTTAAAGCCTAATGTACAAATCATTCTTTCTAAGGTTATCAAAAATACCATAATACTTACTCACTTACTTACTCCATGGAGTAGAATCCTTCTTGAGAAGCTAGCCAGTTCTCAGCTAGTCAAGAAATTCCCTGCATTTTATGGAAACTGATTGTTTATTACCACATTCACCCAAGTGCCCACCACCTGTCCCTATCCTGAGTCAGATCAGTCCAGTCCATGCCATCCTAACCCACGTCCTCACAATCCATCTTAATATTATCCTCCCATCTATGCCTGAGTTTTCCAAGTGGTCTCTTTCCCTCAGGTTTTCCCCACCAAAACCTCTCCTACACCTCTCCTCTCCCCCACATGTGTTACATTCCCTGCCCACCTCACTATTCTCAATTTGATCACCCAAACAATATTTGGTGAGGCTTACTGTAATACTCCAATACTAGTACAAAATTCCTTTGCGACATCAATATGCATAATATTTCATGTGAAAATGCGTAAATGTGACAGCCACTATGATACAAACTGTGAATGCAAGTTCTCTGTAAAAAGAGCAGCAAGTGCACCTTACATTAAGTCGAGAGCACACTGCCACCAAGTCTGATCTTACAGTCATGCAAGTTTCATGTAAACAGGCTGCAAGAGCACCTTGCATAAATGCAAGAGCTAAACACTGCAGAGGCTCAGTAACATGAATTTTCAGTAAACAGGATGCCAGCACACCTTAATTAAACAGAAGAGCACAGTTGTGTCCAGTTTCAAATTACAGTAATGCAAGTTCACGTAAAGAGACAGCTATTGCACTTTACTATTCCACGATGCACACTTATGAAACTAAAGTTCCGCATTCATAAACAAATTATGCACTCTTTTCTGAATACACTATTAAACTTATGCTTTCACATTATTCACTATTCCATTTTACATCCATTTCAGTTACATGTTGCACTTACAGACAGAACACTCACCCATAAAATGTTTACAATAGAAATCTACATACTCTGCTAGGCATACTGTTCATTTTTGCTTTCAAATTCTGCACTTATTCATATTTAAAGCAATTAGAGGTTAGCACCACATCTCTGAGGGGAGAATTTTTAAATGTTCTCTGTCTGCAGAATAAGGTTCCTATAACAAATGTCCTCTGTCTCAAACGGCATGATCTGATCTCATGCTTTACAAACTCTTTAGGAGTTACTATGAAGACATAAATTTCCTTTCTTTATTTTCCTGTTGCAACATACAAAATTGTGGTTGGACTCAAAGTGCAGGCTGGGATTAAGTCCAACAAGTCCTGTGACATACTGCTGACGCAATAAAACTCATCAAGGTGGAAGCGCAGTGGCCTGCAGAGTAGCAAACAAGTGAATGAAAACTCACTCACTTGGAGGAAGGTCAGCCCATAGTTTAAGACATAATAACCAATATGTTCTAAAGATAATAAGGAGTAGAACTGCCACTTATTGGTGATTGACCAAGTGTATAGGAGGGTAAAATGTTGTAAATGGATTATACTAACAGAATATAAAATAAAAATTACACCAGATGGTGAAGCGTGAGACTGATACAAATTTGTGTACAGCAGGAACAAAGATGAATTACTAAATACAATGATCAGATGACACATCCAAGTCTGCTAGGAACACAATGATGAACGAAGTGTAAAACCTTTCCATCCAGGAACATGCAATTATGAGGCCATGGGCCATGACCTGAATTTCTTATTACATTATAAAGACCCAAGCATTTGAATCACACACTGCATAAACAAGCAGATATGGGGATACATGGAGTTTTGTTTTAATTTCTGCCACAAAGATGTACTAGAGTCTATGGAAGATGAAATGAAAAATCACATGTTAACGTTCAGTAAAGCATCACTACTTAAAGAAAAGATGTCTGAAAGTCAAAGTCTGTTCTTACCACTTGCATCTGAAATGGAGAGAAACTGCAGAAGAAGCTGAAAAGTTTTCTCACTGACACGTGTTTGGTCATACAAGGCAACTTCTCCCAAAGTGTGCAGGTGGCAAAGAAACTGATCTTTGTCAGGTGCCTTTGTTGAATCAGGTTTCAATGTATCCTCAAGGTACATCTGTGATCTCTGTAAAATTGTCAGTACATTTTAGTGCACAGTGCAGTTCACTGCTCTATTTACTTATCGCAAAACAAAAAACTATAGTGAACCAATATGGCAGACATAAATGCAATTCATATCTAGTAGCTTTATGTGATTCATGATACATGCATTATTCAGATATATACAATAATGGTACCAACAAATGCATGCAAGTATACTAAAATTAGTTTATACACACACGGTATATATAAACTAGTTTCAATATAGATTACTTGTGTGCATTTGTTGATACCATTATTGAATATATATTATCTAGTAATTTCTTTCAACATGAAACACAAACAGAAGCAAATTAACTGATAGATATACACTCTTTTATGAAGAGTTCATACATCTCACCTGCAAGAGTTCACCAGTCCAGGTCCTAACTTTCTTTGCTGCCTGCTTCTTTGACTCTACCAAATGATACGTAAGCTCAATAGCTATCTCCACATTCAGTCGGATCAGCTCCTGCTGTACAGTGAATTTAGACAGACTGTCCACTAACTGATTAAGCATATCCTTCTGCACATGATGAGGAAGGTAACCACAACATGACAGCAGCACTTCCAGGACAATCACCAGTAGGGACACTGATGCCTTTTATACAAAAAATAAAGCTCCAATAATACGATTCCTTCTGGGTCACACATCATACTCTCCCATAAACCTCTGTGACACTACAAACACATCTCTCGTAACAACAATAGCTACAAGATTAACCAAACATATGGAAAAGAAACTGCATCAATTAGATTCATCCTCTGTAATCATTGCATACATCACTTTGGTCTACTAAATGGGATGGTGTGATGCAACATTGAGTCAAAACAGAAAAGCTACTTTTTGAGAAACGGTTTAAAATTTTATAAAATGTGGAAAATTAAAAACGATATTTAAACACCCGTGAAAAATACAACACACAGATCAAAACCTTTTCCATAACTGAGTACACTTACAAATTTGGTTCCTTTATGTATACGTCCAAAATGAAAAAGGATTGAGTGTTCATTGTTTAATATAAAAGTGGCAATGATTTGTTTCCATAAACAGTTCAGCAATTATAATCCAAGATAATCACCACTTCAAGGCCTTCTATGCATTGCTTCAAAAATTAACAACAAATTAACAGGATATGTAACCAAGTCAGATATGAACAGGGTTCACAGCCCTTACACCATTTCTGCTTAACATAGAGATATGAAGAGTTCTGGATCTGATTATGGGTACAACTCATTTTGGCCAAATTTGCAGGTTAACTCCATGTCACACAACACCATCCAAACATGACTGTAACAACCTGATAGCAATCAAAATAATAACAGCAGTTGCAGAAAATATAAATTTTTCATGAGATCTGCACTCTTCTGGGATTTTATGCAGCGCTGAATGGTAGTTTGGTACCGACATTCTGGGACAACCTTCAATGTTCAAGCAGTCAGCTGCTGGACAATTGAAGATGAGACCAACAGACTGTAGAGTGTAACCACCACTCAGACAATTTTCACAAAACACATGCTTCCTTGACAACGTTCTGCCAAAACTCTTCTACAGAATTCATAAAGATATGACAGAATGATTAAGTCACTAATCCGAAGCCACAGAAAGACAGATGGACAAACATGGTAGCCATGTAAATTCTTTCTTTAACTTCATAAATTCTTTGTTTTTGAAAAGTTATGTGATGGCTCAGCTGACATACATAACCTAAAACATCTATCACATCAGAACAGAATACATCCACTTTGTTGGCAAGAATAAACCACAGTAACATGCCTGAATTTCTGCACTTTACAGCAGTTCACATAATCTGTATTTCTGAGTATTTTAAGTCCCACATGAAACTTTTAATGCTCCTCCTGTTCTATTTATTTCATATCACAAAATGTGTACCCACATGTACATTCACATGGTTCAGACAGTTACACTTCCAAGAAGGCTGGCAATGTACGTATAACTAGGCAATTTGTGCTACCATCGTTGCAGCAGAAAAGGAATAAGTATTGCATATTCTGCATGTGTTTAAAGCCTTACATATCCAGCATGCCATGCTCATTCTCCATGTTGTCATCTGTGGCCTGTCTGCCTCTAGAACATAATCCCACATTATCTCATAAACAGCATGATTTTTTAAAAAAGTTATTGACCATATGTGTGTTCTGATTTTCTATACACCTTGTATGTGAAACATCTCTCATTTTATGATGAATTGAGCAAGATATGATCAAAAATGTATAGTGTTCTTCATGTATAATACCCATTATTATTGTCAGATTTTAATGAAACTTGAATTTTCTAGATAGATTTTTTTAAAAATATCCAATATCAAATTTCATGAAAATCTGTCCTTTGGGCACTGAGGTGTTCCACGTGAAAGGATGGAGAGATATAACGAAGTTAATAGTCACTTTGCACAATACTGCAAATGCTACTAATAAAAATCTAACTTCTGCCACGAGACTCAGTCGTATTTAATCATCTCAGACTCAAATTTTCCAGACCTCTGTATGTTAGACTCCACTTACTACCTGTACTTACCTCATGTGAAACAACATTTCTTTGATAATACTCAACAACAAACAAAGGATTCTTGAAATGCATCTGTGTTGATAAACAGTAGAGAACAATCCATGCTGGAACATTATTTTCAGTGCCCACATGAGTGCACACATCCTGTACCAAATTATTTCTAAAAAAAAAAAAAAAAAAAAAAAAAAAATAGGCCATATCAAAATGCAAGTTAAAATATGAGTGATTTAATAACATAAAACCTGTACTATTTTTAGATTTCAGTTTCAAAATGCTCACAGTCATGACTGAAATTCTGGGCACTGTCATCCATCAGCACAAGTTAAAGGACTGACAATGCACCAGAAGCTGGATTTGTCTCTGTCTTCAGGTGGAAAAAGGAAAGAAAAGAACCAACTCTCATGGACCTATCAGAAACAGCTAAACACAATCCCTACCCAGGGACTGAGACTATCTCTTTAAAATGAGCCCATCAGCATGGGTTCTCTCCTTTCATCAACTGAAGGATGCATATTCTGCCTCTCAAACACTGTGAGTCTTTTAGATGCTGTCACTGAACAGCATGCAAAATGTCAGTCATACCTATGGCCATATACCATCATAGCTGAAGTTCTGATACACTGGTTACAGAAATTACAACATTGAACCTTCAAACACAAATTAAGGGCAATATTAACAGCATGAATTTCCTTCCAGCACTTTCAATTCAATACACAGGCTATAATAGATACCCACTAAAAGTTTTCGGCATAATCTCACTTCTGCACAATGTAACATCTTATTAATTTTTAATGTATACAAACAGCACAAATCTTCAAACCAATTTCTACACAACGGTTCATTACTTTTCAACCAATGCTAAGTAAGGGAAGTGGGAAAAAATATAATTCCATTTATTTAATAATTGATTTAATCCAATTCCTGACAAGGGCAAAAGATACTTCTCCTTATCAAAGCACCCAGAATGCTCTGGGTCCTACAAAGACTCCTATTCAAGGTGTTCTGACCACTCCTTCTTCAGGGTAAAGGGGCCAAGGAATGAGGCTATCACTTACCTCCATCTACTACTCAGGTTCAGAATGCATAGAGCTGTACCTTCACTCTCCCATATGTCATTCATGTCATGGTGCTAATTAATGGATGGATGGTCAGTGAATATTGAATTGGAAAGGATGCTGAAGGAAGTGGTTACAGACTGATTGATGGACCATCTACACATCTACCTGAAGAAACTGAGGAACACCAGAGAAAACCTGGACCATGATTTGAACCTGCAAACTCCCAAATATGCAGCAGGAGTGGTAGCCATTCAACAACACATTTACACAAAAACACACAAATATTGTATCATACCATTATAAAATAATTAAAATAAATTAAAAATCAATGTGGTATCATAAAATTCTCTGTAAATGTTCGCTGACAAAAGTAGCACTTGTTACTTAACAAACCTGACATACATCATCTAACCTTATTTCCTTTTCCTTCACCCAGACTTCACAAGCCTTCATGAAGCACACATGAAGATGGAACTCCACAATATGTACCAGAAGCTGCCAAGGCAAAGTGTACCACACGGCATCCTGCTGCTGGCTATACTTAGTCAAGTTATCCATAATCAGCACACGCATGACCTGGAAATATTTTGTCTACAGTATTATGGTCTTAAGTCCAACATATGCAAATAATAAGGTCTCTCATCACCAAGGCATGGCCTGACAAGTTGCGGAAGGTGGACGGTCCCTAGACATGGTGGGTAGCTGCAAATATAGTGAATAAGAAGAAAAATGGGGACTTCTGTCTTAGGGATTTGATGGAAGCAAACAAATGCTTACCATGAAGAACCAGCATATGTACAGAATGTAATATGCAGGACCACAGACTTGGATGGTCTCTTTTGAATGACCTCACACATATACAATGGACATAAGATCTGCCAGCAGCAGGCTTTGCAAACAAATAAGCTGGCATGTGGAAATAAAATGCCAACTAGATGCAACAGAGGTTTTTATTGCAGATCTTATTGTTTGCTCAACATGTTTCGGGCATCACCATGCCCATCATCAGGAGCTCAAGAGTATTATACAGTGGTTGCTGCGTGTGGTATTTTGTGCTGTGGTTTTTCAAGTAGCTGGTCTGGTGTGGAGCTGAGG
>Ga0209629_10001712_pt1 | contig 14191 bp, 10 predicted proteins | sample TergutCu122P5_FD_187286 | JGI IMG/M metagenome (GOLD analysis project Ga0209629, IMG submission 187286) | Cubitermes ugandensis P5 segment gut microbial communities from Kakamega Forest, Kenya - Cu122 P5 (SPAdes) (version 2) | ecosystem: Host-associated > Arthropoda: Insects > Digestive system... | reverse complement strand
GTTTTGCAGTCATTACTCAATAAAAGATAATTTATTTCGTCACCGATAACCAGCACATAAATTCCTTCTGAAACAATATCATTGATATCACTTATTTTTTCTTCCCGTATAGCTTCATTTGGTTCATCAACGGGAATCCAGTTTTCAAAATCAAAAAGCTTTAATTGATCTTTGGTAATGGGAACCGTTCCGTATTGTTTATAATAGCCAATAGTAAAACCGTCGTTATATTGATCGATAATCGGCGGTATTTCCTTTAAGAAGTCACGCGCTGTTTCTATATATTTTGGAGCGGGTGTTATCGTCAGTATCGACTTTGATTGAACTAGGGACGCAGAACCTGGCGCGGCAATTATTTGAAACGAAAAACTCTTATCCGGCAGATTCTGCTCTTTCTGGATTTCTTCCATCACGTCTCGCCAGATATCCAGATGGAAATGCTGATTCGTAAAATTCATCGGCATTATACCGGCTCCACGCTCACTAAGAATTTCTTGATCGGTTATCTCATCATAACCCGTCCATATGCCGGCGACGTAATATGGCGTGTATCCAACAAAATTAAAATCCTGATCTGAAAAAGTAGAACCTGTTTTACCGGCAACCGGCGTTTTTAGATCCTTGAAAGCGGCTGCCGCCCCTGTTCCATATGGCGCGGATGTGACGCCGCACATTATATCGGTAAGGCTATTCGCTGTTTCTATCTTTAAATCTGTTCGCTGGAAGGTTTACTCTGCAACAAGTCCTTCCCTTCATTGTCACAGATTTTAGTATAAAAGACTGGGGCATTATAAGCGCCGTCATCCGCGATAGCGCCGTAAGCAGCCGTTAACTCTAATAACCTCACACCATAGGTTAAACCTCCAAGCAACATGGCCGCGGTCTTGTCCGTAAATGTCTGTCCATTGATATTTTCATTGTTAACTATGGTCGTGAAATGAAATTTCTGTATATAATCAAAACACTTGTCTAATCCGGTTTCCACGCCGACTTTTACAGCGATTACATTGGCTGATTGAGCGACGGCTTGCCGAACCGTCATATCACCCTTATACGAATTTCCCCACCAGTTCTGAGGTTGATATCCGTCAACGGTAAAAGGTTCGTCAACAACGGTGGAATCCGCGTTTAACAACCCCAAGTCTATTGCCGGGGCATAGCCAGCAAGAACCTGAAAAGAGCTGCCCGGTTGCCGCAATAAATCCGTTGCACGATTAACGCCGGTATAATCTTTATCCCTGCCGCCGCTTAACGCCTTCACCTGGCTGGTATGGTAATCCATAATTACCATTGCCGCCTGTAGTCCCGGCGCGGCTTCCGGTGGATAATAGGAGGTGTCCGTAATTACCTTTTCCATTATTTCCTGCATATCTTGATTCATGGTCGAAAATATACGGGTGTTACGGTTGAATATTATGTCTTGCGCCTCAGCCTCAGATATCTTTAATTCCGTTTGCAAATCCACGTTAACCTGTGAAATCATTGCCTGCAGGAAATAGTTAAGATTGTCCCGCGCCTCGCTGCCGCTTGAACAACGGGCAATTTCGTTTCTTTCATCATCGAAAATCTCTAATCCTTTATAGTCGTCCATCCATGCCGCCGGGGTAGGTGTCGGCTCGCTATTTGTAGCCGCGGCGGAAGCGGCAGCCGGCACTGGCGTGACCGGCGAATCCGTTTGCGCGGCCGCGGCTGGGGATTGGGAATTTATTGCAATCTGCTGGCTTTTAGCGGCAGAATTTTCACAGCCGGTAAAGGTCAGCAAATTGAAAACAAAAAATAAGCTGAGCAAAAGCCTATATGACTTCATTTTACATTATCCTTTCTTCGTATTATAATCTTTTTAAAGAGCAGCGTTCATTATATTTCAACAGTGATTTCATCTGTTTGTTTATTCCAGTTTGTCTTTGCATTGAAAATATTAGTTAGACTGTCTAACGGGACTAATAATCTATTATTCTTAATAATTCCACTATAAATCTCTTTCATTTGAGGTTTACCTGAAATTTTATAAATGTTTCCCTCTGCGGTTATTATGGTGCAGTTTTTTTGTTGGTTATCCCAGATAACTGACGCGTGTGCCATTTCCGCAATGAAACGGATCGGCATCATTGGGGCGTTTATTGATTTATCTATATAAGGCACAACATCTAAATTAGCTTTTTCTTCGTTTATTAACACCTGACGCTTATTCACATTCATTTTGGTGTACCGAAGCTGATTAACTTGCATTTTGATAACCGTTTTTAAATAATTCTCATGATCGTTGCCAATAGAATAATTTAAAGTCAAGATATAATCGTCGAATTGGCTGCCTGTGCTTTGCCTTGGGTTTACCGAATTATCTGATTCTAAGTTTACGCAGATAGATTGAAATACCATTGTTTCCTCATTATTTTGATTCAGTTTTACCAAAATAGGTTCCGTATATTTTTTTTTCATGGAAGAAAATATGGGATTTTGGCCGTCATCTGTATAATAGACTGCCGAACCATCCGGCGAAGATAAACTTAAAAGAACGCCGTCAGAAATATTTTGCACCGATACTTTTATTTTCGGCGGCGACGATATAAAATTGATATTTTTTATATCCCATAAAGTCGCGTCATCGCCCATAATAGAAACCGGGTTATTGACCACAGGGCTTGTTGTGGCATCCGCCTTTAAATCGTTATCCCTAATGTCGGCAATACCCATTTGATATGCCGGCTGTATTTTTGGGCTGATAGTGTACATAACCTTATCGTCCGGCTTTGCTTTATTGCTGCGTTTTATAATCCATTTTTGATTATCATTATCGTTGTTTTTTGCTAAAAAAGCATCTTGATCATAGAAAATCATTTTTAAATCATAATGCTCCAAGGGCGCAATTTCATAGTAACCCTCCGTGTCTTTATCAATCCGCCAGATATATGATGTAATTGCTTTTTTATATGGATAAATTTCCTGAATATATGGTGTTTCAATATTATAATATCCGTATATGTTAAGTTCATTTATATTCCCACAGAGTGCCCCGTGCCTTCCTATTAAAAAATAATTGCATGGAAGCATTTCGTTATTGTTAAAATTATTTTCCTCGGCAGAAACATTCGTTCCTATTCCTATCAGTAAGCCGGTGATCATCATCACGGCCAAAACACACGTTTCGAGTCTTACAAAAATGCCCTTCGTTAACCTCACTCCTTTACAAAAGCATCTGATTCGCTTAAATACACTATTTTTATACTATTTTTATACATGTATTTCAGCGCCTGTTTCGACACCAACCACTTTTAGTGTACCATATGGATATAAGATAGTCTGAGTCAATACGATTACCTTTGCATTAAATTACAATTATTTACATAGGGTAAACCTAAAATTAAAGGCCCCCTGAAACAAGGAAGCCTTTAATTGTTTTTTTAATTATACTCGGTACTGCGGTTAAATTAAGACTGCCAAGCAGGTATATAATGGGAAGCGCGAAGGTTATTTAATTAGCTTTAATTCTACATCCAGCGGTTGCCTGTTTTCATCTAAAATACGAACTGTAACGTTTTGTGGTTTCTCAAAATACAACGTGGGCATATAAATGAAGTATTCATTCCCCTTATCTGTCTTTTGCGGCCAATAATAATCAGTGACTAATTTTGTCATTGAACTGCTCTCAGACCCATCAGGCGCAATTACTTTGGCTGTCTCAAATAATTGTTCTCCATCCGCTATAACAAATAATTTTTGTTCCAAAGGCCATTTGTAGTAATGCGTTTTTGGATCTTCAAAAACTGTAAATCCTAGATCGCCCGTAGGTATCTGAATCGCATTTTTACTGCTGTCAAATGTTACCGCCAACCTGGTCGCGGTGGCCGTGGAGTAAAATTTATCTACGTAAATGCCGTTTGCGTTGCAGTAATCAAGGTTGGTTACTTCATAATATAAAGGCTTTACGTTTTTAAACATATCATCCACTGGTAAACTAAATGTCCATTGACCGTTTGTTATATCCGTGTTTGCGCCGGCGCCAATAGTAATACCGCCAATTTCGATTATCAGGATATCGGGTATTTCCAGGGTGTGATCTCCCCAATTGCTGTTATTCTTCTCGCCAACAGCCATTTCCAAAAACTCACCTTCAGAGGTTTCATAAAAATCGCTTATAAGCGACAGGTCTGTATCAGAGTCGAATATTGTTTTACCATTCCCATCTTTCAATTTAAGTTCGATATCTATAGGTAAATTACCCATATTGCTTGTGTACGTGCCGGCTTCCGTATCATATTTCGTTGTTGTTTTCCCTTTGGGCAGCCCGTTCACTTTAAACAGAAGTTCTGTACGTTCCCCTGTTAAGATATAGCGGGTTAATGTCAAAGTAAGCCCGTTGTTAGTTGAAACAATCGGTTTATCCAGTGTGATAAAGAAGTTGTTTTTATACGCTTCATCCATAAAATCAGTGGTATAGCCAGTATTAAGGGCAAAAAAAACCGGTATGCGCTGTTCATACGCCAATTGGGAAGCGTCCGCCGAAATCACCTTCTCAGCGGAAGCGGCAGGTTCCGATTTCATCTCGGCAGCAGGGGCGGCCGTGGGCGCGGCAGTTTGAGGCATACTATCCGGCGCCGCGGAACTCGTACCTACTTTTACGGTGTCTGGCTGTTCGCTGATGACAACGTGTATTTTTACCGGCCCGTCCACAGACACCCCTGCGGGCAGGTCAAAGTGCAGCTCCGTGTCATGTTCGCCAACGCTCATGCCGGATAAATTCAACTCCGCGGTAAGATTGGAATTCGTAATGATATTAACAGTGTCAGCCGGCCCCTCTATCTTAACCGGTATAGGTTCTGCCGGCAGTTGTATCATCAAATTGGCGTTATCCCGTATAAGGTTAATATTTTGTGTAGGAAGGGCAAGGTTAACCGTGTCCTGACGTGGAGCCGTCACATTTTCTGTTGTCCCGTTTTGGTTAGTTATGCCGGCGGATCTGTATACGGCGCAGCCCATGCTTAACATAATCACAAGCACAGCGGCTGCCGCGACAACCCACCGCGACGGCTTTTTGAAATTCAGCACGTTTATGATCCTTGATTTTGCGCTGCCTTCACCGAAGGCAAGCGGGGAAAGGCCAATCAGCCGTTTGCCGGTGGCAAGCCGCAACAGCGCGGTGGAGTAGATTTCCCTGATATTTATGTTCTCGTCACTCATTTCGTTCAAAACACACTCGTCGCAGGACATTTCCATGTCTTTGGCGAGCATGAAATAAGCCAGCCACACAAGCGGATTGAACCAGTGTATCGCGAGCGCGAGATATGAAAGAGGTTTGATAAGATAATCGCGCCGCCTAATGTGTGTCCGCTCATGCCGCAGTATATAGCCGGCGTCGTCCGCCGCCAGTCCGGCAGGCAGGTAGATTCTCGGCAGTACAAAACCAAGTACGAACGGTGAGCGGATATGGTCGGTTTCGTATATATCCTTATCGATCATTGTCGCGAACCGTAGTTTACGTTTAAGCAAGGCATACGATACAGCGGCGTAAGCCAGCATACCCACTATGCCGGCAGACCAAATCCAGCTTAAGAAGGCCAGCCGCGTTTCTTTGGAAAAGGCGTTGGAATAAGGCGTAACCGGCGTATCATCTGAGCGCGGGGCACTTACGTCGATTACGGCCGGGTTCATTGGTATGTATGTTTTATCGTCTGGCATGTTTAGCCTGCCAGCCGCGGAACCCCCTATGTTCGTTTCCTGGCCTTTCGCAATTATATCCGTGGGAATTGGATTGGCCTTAAACGGTATCAGGCTGAAGGCGCTTTCAAATTTAAACGGGCATATCAAGTTGAAAAGCACCACCGCCCATAAAGCGTATGAATAAATCTTTGGCGCGCGGCGAAGAAAATAACGGGCAACGCACACAACGGCAATGGTAAAACTCGCGGTAAGGGTCATATTCAGGATTGTGAGAAAAACTCTATCCATTTTTCGCCGCCTCCTTAATCAAACGTTGGATCTCATTCGCCTCGTCCTCCGTGAGTTTCCTGCCTTGCAGAAAAGATACGAAAAAAGAAGGAACCGAACCGTCAAACACTTTATTGATCAGCGTTTCAGCCTCGTACCGCCGTACCTGTTCCCGTTTGACGAGCGCGGTTACAATGGCGTTTTCGTTTTTGACAAATCCGTGTCCCGCGAGTTTGCGCAGCATGGTGTATGTCGTTGACTTTTTCCAGCCCAGTTTTTCAGCGCACAGTCTTACAAGCTCCGTTGAATTGACAGGCTCCGAATCCCATATAACGTTGATAAATTTGTACTCGCCATCAAAAAGTTTGAAATCTTCCATTCGTAATCCCCCCATAGGTTTGTTGTCGTAAACCTTACAAACACAGTTTACTTGAATAAACCTGTTCTGTCAACTGGAAATTTTCGGCATAGCTCTCGGTATGGACATGGACGCACTACGCTCGTGTCTAATGCTGATTGGTCATATGAACTATTTCATGCAGTCAATACGCGCATCAGATCATTTCAACCGTTAATATGCGATATACAATGTATATCGGTGATTTGTTATGCATATTGAAAGAAAATTAAGTCCATTTGTCAGTTTCTGCGCGGATATTCAAGAAGCGCGTAAATCAATGGGTCTGTCGCAAAAGGCCTTTGCGGAAGCGATTGGAATAAGCACGCGCCGTCTTGAAAAGATTGAGAATGGCGGCGCGTTGCCAAGCCTTACGATTCTCAATAAATTAATCCAGCTATTGGCCCGGTTAATGAATGAAAGGAGGTTTTTGTGAAAATTAAATTTAAATATGTGCCTGCTATTGCCGCCTTATTGATAACTTTTGTTTTCCCATCCGCACAAGCGTTTGGCGCGCATTCGGCGGTGCCGACGAGTTCCGCGGTCTTGGTTAACGGCAAACTGAAAACTTTCGATTCTTATAATATTAACGGCTATAACTATTTTAAACTGCGTGACATAGCCTATGTTCTAAACGGCACGGCCAAGCAATTCGGTATAGATTGGATGACTACAGACGGCACTATTACGCTGCGGCCGGGTTCATTATACGTGACGCTCGGCGACGAAATGGCCTCAAAGGCTACGGAGGCTAAGACAGCGTCTCCTTCAACCCGAAAGGTGTTTGTTGCCGGAAATGTCAATCAAATACCTTTTGAAGCCTACAATATAGACGGTTATAATTACTTTAAGCTGCGCGATATAGGCATTGTGATGGATATGGGCATTGGCTGGGATGAGGCAAGAAACACGATTTCGATTGATTCCACAAAGGGATATGTGGAAAGCCAGCCTTTTACCCCTCTCGACAAAGCTGTTGCCGAGGCCATACTATCCAGAAATAAGGGCTTTTACGGCGGGGGTGGCGATTTCTTTTGCCAGGCGCACATCACGCTGTTAACAGTGCAAAACGGAAATAACATAACAGACTATGTAATAGCTTTCTATGAAGAGTTAAAAAAGACAGGTAATGTCATTGTAAGCGCTGGCGGTACGTTCGGGCCTGCGGCAATTACGTTTCAGCTGAATAGCGCGGGCAATTATAAATTAACCGAGTATTGGACGCCTGACGATGGGAGTAGATACAACATCACTATACAGGATAAATTCCCAAAAGAATTATGGGACAAGGTTGGTGCTCAATTTTATGTGGCCGCGTTAATGTCGAACACAAACGCACAGGCGCGGGCGCATTATGACCAGCAATTATGAAACCGAAAAGCGCTCCTCCAATTTTGTTGGCGGAGCGCTTTCAGCTTAATTCTTATAAGATAACGAAACGGTTCGCATGAAGCCTGAAACAGACAAACAGATATAATTCGCGGTTATTATGGCGGCATCTCAGCGACCAGCCGGAAACGCTGCATATGGTTATTGATAATGCCCCAGTTTTCCGTCTATATAGGTATATAGCAGTGTATCTGATGTGTTATAGTAAACGTCATCCTTTTGACCTGTATCACTGGAAACAGCTATATGGTAATACAAAGTATTATTGATATATAATACTTCAACCGCTCTGTAAACATCGTAGGCACTGTCTGTAAACCATTTTACTTGTTCGATAGCTTTGACTGCGTCACTATCCGCCGGGTTAGCGCTTGTTATTGAGATCGTGCTTGTTTTGTCGTCCCACTGCACATTGGCGTTGAGTGATTCTGAAACAAACCTCAATGGTACATAGGTATAGCTGTTATAAATAAACGGTTCTTGATCCGTTTGTTTAATAGCGTTGTTAACCTTAATTACGATGTTCCGATAGGCAACTGAAATATTTTTGGTTCCATTGGCCGCAAACACATAGACAACGGAACCCAATAGAATCAATAGCGTACAAGCTAAAAACATAATTCTTTTTTTTGCCATGTCGATACTCCTGTTATATTTATATTTTGGATTTATTCGGAAAATTTTATTACGCATAGTTTCTGGGTTTCTTACGTTTTCATCGTTTTCATTGCAATTCATCCTGCAAAGCCAATATACCCGCCGGGTCCGTGCGGGTTGAATACATTTATGGTCGCAGGAGCGCCACCATAGTAGAGGTAAACTGTACCTGTGTATTTGTCAACCATGAATATCCAGTTAAAAATAAAATTATAAAATCTGTCATTTGTAAATTTGGCCGACAAATGTGATATAGAATAGCGGAAGGTTTCCTGTTCATCGCGGGAATCCGGCATTGTGGCAAGCGGCGAGAATTCTACGCCAAATCGTGTCTTATAAGCGATTTTAAGCTGATCTTCCAGGATTTTGATCACTTCCGTTTCAGTCAATGCTTTTGCGCCGGATGGGTAACGGCTTACCATAACTTGGCGGATTCCAATTGGATAATGTGTTTCTGTCGATGTCGGCAAGGCGTAGCCGCTGGTGTCAGTGGACACACCAGATTCATCATACCAATCGACCTTGCAATTCAAAGCTTCCGCGATAAATCTTAGAGGAACATACGTATAATCGTTAAAAATCTTTGGCGCCGCGTCAATTTGAATGACTTTTCCGTTTAGAGTCGGTTTGTTGTTGCCAATGACCAATTCGATTTTATTGCTCCCGTCTGATATCGTAACCTTTCGCGTCGCGTTATCCCAGGCGACCTGCGCTCCAAGATTTTCAGATATGAACCGAAGCGGGACGAGTGTGCGGTCATTCTCGATAATAATATTGGCGTTGTATATCGAGCCGTTTATATAGAGCATTATGGGTTTATCCGGAAGCTTTTCCGTTACGCCGTTGCCATAGGTTATTGTATCGAGAACGCTTATGCCATTTAGATTCGTCTCAGGTATATTAGAGGCCGCAGACACATTCTGCCCATATACGCTGGTGAAAACAATAGCTGATAGAACTAAAGCCGCAAGTTTTTTCATCAAGTGCCTCCTTTATTTTCAGTTTCTTATATATAGTTTAATCAAGTCAAGGTACATATTGCTCTGTGATCGAGGTTACTGTATTGCTATTTTTATTTATATTTATATGCCATATGCCCGTACCTGAGTTATTATCGACCAGCCATTTTGAAAAATCGCTTACCCGGATACTTTGATATGAGTGCATATTGTCATACCGGTTAAGCAACTGAATTATTAGGTTGGATGTGAAACTGTAAGACTTTGTACCGTTATTCAGTTCATAAACATAAAATCCACCAGGCATATCATTATTTACATCTATACCCAATTCTTTTGCCCTCTGTGGATTGTCTTTGGTAAGCCATTCAATCTGGTTAAAATCGAATTTCATACCGCTTGCTGAAAAATTTGAAATATGCCCCATTAAGTCGGTTGTATTGTTGTCAAAATAATCATGCGCCTGCTTCTGGGTACTCGCAAATAGGGCATTTGAGTAAAGGCCTTGATTGTATAATGCCGCGTTCCATAAATCCTGCGGGAATTTATTTTTGATTGAAGGTATATTTCTGTCTCCGTCTTCGGGATGCCAAAACTCAACTAATTGGTAATTACCGGCGCTGTCCTTCTTAAACGTAATAGCCATTGGCGCGATTATGGCTCCGACGTTATTTATCTCGTTTCCCGCCCTTGTAAATTGTTCGTATAAAACCCATGCGTAGACTGTGGTATTGTTTCCGCTTTGAATGGTCTTTAGTGTAATATGCGCTTGCGTTAATAATTCCGCGTTACCGAACATCCCTTTAAGATTGGCTATTATGGCATCGCCGACAGCTTTATCTAAGGCGTCAACCGTTTGGCTTTCTACATAACCTTTTGTAGAAAGAATAGAAATCGTGTTTTTGCCGTCGTCCCATCCGATACCGATATCTAAAACCATGCCTACATCACGCAGTTTGAAATAATTGTAGCCTTCGATGTTATAGGCTTCAATCGGAATTTGTTTTCCGTTTCCGGCTAGTAACACTTTTTGGTTAGATAGGGTAGCCGACTTTACAGCCGAGCCCTTTCCTGCCATCTCGCCGCCTGCCGCCGCATACGCTGTCCCAGTCTTTAGCGTCATAGCGTTATTAGCGGCGTCCCAATCGATTCCGAACTGCTTGGATGTCCCGTTCATAACATAGGCTATGTCACGCAGCTTGAAATAATTGAACCCGTTAATGTTATAAGAATCAAATGTTTTTGACTTTCCGTCCACCAAAACTGTCGAACTGGTTGGCGTAGCCGAAATCGCCGCAAATGTCTGGGCTGCCGGAAAAACAAAGGTTGCCAGCAATGCTGCGGTGAGAGATACTTTAAGAAATTTTGCTTTCATGCAGAAAAACCTCCGATACATAAATAATATAAATAATAACATATATTTCCATATTTTCTCTTTTGTAAATGAATTGTCATTATATAGTTTTCTAATTATAGACTTGATTTAGCTTTTTAAGTTCCCCCTTCATTCAAAATTTCTTTGGTTATAATGATTCGATAAATCAATTCTACCAAATATATATTTTGTTTTTTTAATGAACTGACCGGCTTAATTTAGAAAAAAGTGTCGTACGCCTCTCCTAAACGAACCGCCAGTTCTGAAGAGAATATAAAAAACACATTCCAATCGTATTATATTCGCAGCCATCGAAAAATGATTATTTTTGAAGGTGCAAAGCATGTCCACAGGGTATCCTCGGATAATAAAAAATTGAAACAGTTTCTTGTCATACAATGCTCAGATGTGTCCATATACTCAATCATACTAATTATCCAAACCCGCTCTGCCTTGACTTCAAAAATTTCCGCGCCCGCGAAACCCAAGCGGCGACGTTGTTCGCGCTGGCGCCGCCCATCCGCTCGCCAATCTCTTTACACGAATACCCCTGCGCCAGCAGGCGGATCGCCTTAATGCCCCTGGCGGTCACACCTGTGGCTTGCGCCAGGGCGGAATCGAGCATTTGCTGGATTTCACCGGCGTTATCATCGAATGAAATATCCGCGCGCAGTCCTTCTTGAACCATAGCAGCTTCATGTTTTTTACACGTCGTAGCCTTAGCAAGCGCGCTGAAAATTTCATTGCGTATAATCACATAAGCGTAGGTCGAAAACCTGCCTGCCCCTTTGTATTCGGCCGCCGCTTTGCAGAGGCTCACGCAGCCAATCTGCAATAGATCCTGATATGTAAAAATGCCTATGCCGGATATATTTCGCACTTTATCTTTGATTACCTGCCCGACCAGGCCAGTATTCTGTTCAACCAGAACGCGCTGCTCGTCGTTTAATTTCATAACCCGCCTCCCGCCGCTATTTGATGGTATTGATGTTCATGCCAGAATTTATCCAGCATCTTTCGGTTTTCAATCAGCCGCTTTGTTTCCTCGATCACGCGCCGGCAGTAATATTCGCCCAGATTGCCTATATGAGTCTGCGACAACGGCATTTGCAGCATGCACGCCAGCCACTCATAGGCTTCATTCCGGCTCATGATCCCGGTTTGAAACAATAAGTCAAAATATCTGTGAGTTTCAATCCTGAGCGCGCGCAGGGCTGTGTTCGCCAAGCTGCCGGCAGGGGTTTTCGTGCCGGGAATAACGCGCACATAGGAGTCGCAGGCGGGATATTTGGAACAGACATACAGCATAGCGCCGGCGCTGTTGTTTTTATAAATGCCGTCCGCGCTTCGCAGGATGGCCGGGCTGCCGCAATACGGGCAGCAGAAAATTTTGTTTTTCTTCAAGTTGACACCCCCTTTCTTTGCAAATTAACACAAAAAGGCTGGTCAACCGCCCAGAGGCTAACAGACTAAGACACGTCAGGTTTACCTGACAGTCAAATAATCCGTAGCGTTAGCGGCTTTCCAGCCATTTGTCGGAGGGATTTGAGCAACATTCAAAGAGCCCTGTTTCTCTATTTCAAGTTTACGCCGTGTGGATCTGCTCTGTGTGCGCAGTCCGCAGCGATTCCATACCCCGCTTGGATATGTCTGACGCCAGTACGTATCTGACGTATCGAAGCCTGAGCGTAAACCTTGTTACTGTTTAAGCTTACCATATTTGCTTCATAATGTCAAGAAAAGAGAAAAAACCGCGTTTTATTGAGAAGCTCGTAGTGCTTGTTTAGCGCGCTTGCTTGTGGTAGACTGTCAAAGTAAAATAAAAAATATCGAAAGAGGTGGACGAAATGAAAACGCTAACTTTATATTTTTCTGATAAAATCATTTCGCCCGCGCTGGCTTGACATTTGTTTAAATGTTAGCAGTTTTTTTGCGCCGCTGAGGTTTTATCAGCGGCGTTTTTATTTTGCCCGCCCATACAAGGGGGCATTGGTTGAAAAGGCTTTTGTGGTACCTGAACCAAATTACAGACAGCGACACGGTAACCTTTCGCTATACCGTGGCGATGGACGGGAGCCCGGCGCAGAAAGAGATATATGACGGCGAATGCGCTGTCATATACCTGAAACCCGGAGGGGAGCGCGACGGTGACCGTGAGGGCGTGCGCCGCGAGCCTACGTATTGGCAAAACGGCATTGCGTATACGTTCGAGCGCACGAACCGGATGGCGCTTGACAGGCCGACCATCACGATAGCGATACCCATTGAACGCCTGGGCATTACGGATTGCACGCCCGCCACGGCTGATTTCTGCCTGCGCGGGATAGCGCCTTACTTTGAGCGCGTGAACGCGGGGTACGCGAACAAAGCCCGGCCAGACAGCGACAATGGAAAATTCTATGTCTACGCGCCGGGCGGTGAAGTCCTTTTGCGCAACGCGTCCTATTTTGCTTTGCGCCCCGCGAAGGACTATGAAAACGGGCGAGGGGCGGAAATATTTGAAACCCGGTATGTAGAGCCGCCGCCCAGCCGGATGTGCCTGTGCATACGGATCGAAGCGCAGCTGCCGCACGGCAAGCTCAAGCGGATGAGGAAAATGCTTGTGGGTAACCTGCCGGACGAAACAGAACGGTTTATCCGGGAGTTTGACAGCGCGGGGCTGGCTTCGGCCCTCGCGCTGGAAACAGTGCAGAATGAAATACGGGCGTTTCTGCGAAAGGGGGAATACTGTGCGTTCGTCGCAAACGACAGCATCCTCGCACGGGAAAAGGGAACCGATTTGCCCATGAAAAACGCCCTGCCGTTTCAAAGTACGCCGGAGGGCGAAATTGAAATCGCAGGCGTGCGCGGTATGGGCATCCGGCGCGGCGTGACCGTTGTCACCGGAGGCGGGTATTCCGGCAAATCCACGCTGCTAAACGCGCTCTCCGCCGGCGTCTACAACCACGCGGCGGGCGACGGGCGGGAACTCTGCGTGACCGATAGCAGCGCTGTTACGATAACCGCTGAAGATGGGCGGGCTGTGTCATGCCTGAATATTTCCCCGTTCATCAAATGGATCCCCGGCGGTGACACGCGCGCCTTTTCCACCTCACACGCTTCCGGTTCCACGTCGCAGGCGGCGAACATCATGGAGGCCATCGCCGGCGGCGCGAAACTGCTGCTGATTGACGAAGACCGGAGCGCAACGAATTTCATGATCCGCGACGCGCTAATGAAAGAACTGATCGAGAAAGAGCCGATCACACCGTTTACAGCCCGTGTGAGGGAGCTTGCGGAAAACGGGGTTTCAACGGTGCTGGTCATTGGCGGCAGCGGCGAATACCTCTCTATTGCCGACAAGGTTTACCTGATGGACGACTTTATAATCCATGACGCGACCGCGCGTGCGAAAAGCCTAACCGCCACGCCGCCCCCGGCGATGGAAAAAGCCGACTGGGCCATAAGCCGCGTTTTACTGAACGACAGGTTCACATCTTACCCCGAAGG
>Ga0209629_10001711_pt1 | contig 14194 bp, 9 predicted proteins | sample TergutCu122P5_FD_187286 | JGI IMG/M metagenome (GOLD analysis project Ga0209629, IMG submission 187286) | Cubitermes ugandensis P5 segment gut microbial communities from Kakamega Forest, Kenya - Cu122 P5 (SPAdes) (version 2) | ecosystem: Host-associated > Arthropoda: Insects > Digestive system >... | reverse complement strand
ATTGGTCTGGCTCAGGATGAAGACAATTTGTGAACCTTTATAAACCCTGTAATGAATATTTTGGTTCCACAAAATGGGGGGATTTTTTTGGCTAAATGAGAAAGTAAGATTTCTCAGCACTCTGCTCTACATTACTCAGTTCATAAATACATATATCGATCCTGTATGTCCGGACCGTCTAACATTAAGTTACTGTAGCTGTAACACTTACCTGCTGCACAGGCGAGCAGAGCTGAAAGCAGCACCAGGCAGTACATGATTGATGCGAAACTGGACGTTTGGCAATAATGAGCCACTGGCAGTGTCTAACTCTATATCTGGAGTCATATCTTATTGTGCTTAAAACGAGCGAAAATAATTAACCTTTGTTTGATGTTACAGATTGTTTTGTACTGCGAATATTATCTGTGAGTTTTTTTACACAATTCACCTTCAATTAGTTATCGTGTAGCGACTGTGTAAACGAAGGCGAGTCATTTTATTGTGCCTATTATAGAATCGATTGCAACTGCTTTCTTGTTATTCATGCAGTCTATAAAGATTAAAATCACTTCCTTGCAATCAAAGTTGTCAGAATTTTCCCATGCCATTTTTTTACTGATTCTGCAGTGACAAGTTAATTTAAACTGCGAATTTGAAATTTTTCCATTTGAAAGTATTAATGAGGTATAAATTCAGAGTCAAATTTAACAAATATGCAAATCCTAAATTTCCATTTGTTTCAGACAGTTTGGTGTACAGCACATTCTAATTAGTCCCTATTACGTCTTCTGTGTTCTCATTCTCTTTGGAATACAGTGTTTCGTTTTTTAGACAAATTACTTCATTTATTAACTACTTCGTTAGTAAGTATATTTTTAACATTTTGAACATCGTCTTTAAGAAGTGTGTATAAAAACAATTATTCGTTTAATTGGTTATAAATTTATGAGCCGGCAGAATGAATTCCTTCTACGTTACGTTTATTACTATAAGAAAATTAGTTTTACAACATACGAGTTTTTCAGGACGGCGTCCCTCATAAAATTCTACCGCATTGTACTTTTTCCTACCAGGTCTTTTTCTTACACTGTGTAAAAACAGGAATACGTGAGAACGTGGACGGGTAGTGTTTATCTTGCAACCACTGGAGTTCGAACCCCGGAACGTCCAGTCTGTAGCCAGTCGCCGTACCACCTGAGATTTCGCGGCCGCCGCTTAGACAAATACACGTATCTTATTTGCTTTTGTGAAGTCTGTTACAGGGACAACAGCAGCAAAGTACATTTTCTCTTTTTACATAGCGTAAAGACACATGGGTGAGTAGTGATATTGCTCCACACATTCATAATGTCGGCACTAGATAGTGGTGAATGGTCAGTTTCATGTACTTGCCACTGTACCCTGGGGAAAGACGACAATGTGCCCAAAGAGTACGGGGCTAGATGGTCCAATGGGGCGGTCAGGAAGTTTTGGACAAGAGGAAAATATATTTTAGTGACCAGAATCGAACCCCAGACTTTTCTTCACGTAGAATAAATAAGGTATTTTGTTTATAATTATTGTGTTACTTATTTTAGTTTAACTGGCTTAGAACTGGCAATATTGTAGTTAAATGATGAGCGGTACAAAATTTGTGAAACAAAAAATTTGTATGAAACGTATAGAACAGAGGATAGAAGATTAATTTCAAACGATAAGATAAACAGTACATATTGTTAATGTCAGTGTCAAGGGGACAAATGGCGTGACTGCTGATTGTTAATGTGTTGAATCATGTTTAAATTTTCACACTTTATCACAAGAAAGTTAGATAGTAATTTATTGCGTTTTAAGCAAAGGAATTGTAAAACAGAGAGCATAATATTGGTTGGGAAGATACCGAAGATCCACTGAGTGAACTTCAGAAAATCCAATATAGTTTGTTGTTCCTATGCGAAAAGTTTTGATTTGCTCCTTTACTAACTTAGCGATTTACGTCTACCCAATTACAACAGTCACTCAATTCAACATACAGCAGTCAACCAACCGGACAGGAACGAATTAGCTGCCACGAAATTTCCTCTGAGGTCTGCGAATGAGTTGCAGACTGATGACTGTACAACAGCAGGACGTATAACTGAGTGTATTGTGTGGATGTGTAGCTCAGTAATTATACAACAGCAGTATCCGTATCTGAGACACTTGTCTGCTAGTTTATCTGAGTAAACCTAAAACATGATTTATATATTGTCTACTAGCTTATCCAGCAATCATATAACAGCAGTACACGTGCCTTAAATTATTGTCTACTAGTGTATCACAGTAATCATAAAATAGCAGTATATATCAGCGTATTGTTTGATAGTGAAAGACAAAGGAAGATGTCACTCACACTATAACGAAACCTGAAAGTCCAGAGGGGGATTAGAGTTACAGCTGTACTCTTCTTTAACCTAGGCTTTAGGTTGTGGGGGGGAGGTTGTCAGGGTCACGTACCGGCCGCTTTTCCCCGGAATAGAGACCCGTTTCCCATTGTCCAAGAGTCTGGTTCGACACCAGGGCCAGTGTCAACGAACTCTGAAAACGTCGCCCACACCAGGGTTCGATCCACGGACGGACCAGCCTATAGACAGTCGCTATACTAACTGAACTATTTCGACTACCCTTTCCCAGCACATATTATCTAGTAGTTTACCTCAGTAATGATAAAAGTATAGTGAATGTATCGGGGATTTATTTATACCAAGAGAGACATTCGGTGCTGAAGTTATCAGACATCGTCAGATATTAGCGTAACTTGTATTCTTGCAGTTTAGCACAACAAGTATTTTTTGGAAGGTACTTGTTTTGTGGAATTTTTTATTTTTAGCTACAGTTAGCCGTCTATATAGAACCCTTCTACTAGTGACTTAGGGAAAATAAAATGGAGGCACTCAAGTTTGTCCTTCACTGCTTAATTCCTCCCTGCTTATATTTTTTACTATTTACGCCATTCCATATTTACTTGTTTTGTTTCACTTGCTTACCTTTTATGTACGGTAACTTATCATGCATGTATGTTACAGCCATTGATTACATGAAATCTTCCTCTTATCCACGTATCCGCAAGTCACATTAGATACAGCTGTACTTTGTACAGACCTCTTTAAATTCAAGCTCTCTCTCGTAACCTCAAATATCGCAATGTAGAAGCTCAATTTCTAAATTTATATTAAAAATTATCCATCATATTTGTATGTAGAATTTCAGTTTCTCTAAAAAGGCGCAAGTAAAACAATTATATTTATCACAAACCAATTGCAAATATGTCGTTTAAAATGTATGTTATTGCTTCTCCGACATGTTTGTTCTAATAAAATTAGCCATCTTCAGGGATATCTTAGAAACGTAGTATCAAAGCAGCTCGCTTGCTTCTACCATCTATCACCGACAGTACTAAAAACTGACCTAAGGGGCTCACCGTTACTGTGAGTATGGGAAGTGGCACACCCTGGGTCCCCTATGTGTGTAGCTGAGTCACCTTGTTTCTGTGTTCATGAATACGGAGAATTGGTCATCTAGGTTAGGTGGTGGGCGAGGGGCTGACAGCTTTCCCCGTAGAATATCACATGTCTCGAAACCAGAACAGAAGGTGTCCAAGGTCCGACGTTGGGCTATGGTGGTGCAGAACAGGAAGATGTGCTAGTGACGGAACTGATCTTATCAATGTTAATGAATTTCTCTTTCTTGTTTATTGCGTTTTGTGATATTAAAGCCATTCTGCCTGGATCGACCATCACCCCGAAAGAATTAAGATATTTTTAGGATTGTATGTTTATTTAAGTTGAAGTCTTCAAAATACAGGTCGGAATATGTACCAATGTCTCAGTTTAAGTTCACATAAGTTTTCTGTATTTCACAAAAATGTTCATTCTTATATGAAGTGGCGATACGAATGTTTATGCACAGAAAAATATCTTACTGTGTGGGTTGGACGGATGTTTAATAGGGTACAATTTTATGACACTTTTGTTAGGTGCAGAAAATGTAATAAATTGACATCGGAAGAATGTTTTTGATTTCTTGACTGTCATAACGAGAAAATATCTTCTCATTTTGAGGCGAATATTCCTAATATCTGAGAAGTTTTCATTTCGGGATAAGGCATTGTTTCCTTCGGAACACGCTGACTGTGTCTCACAATATTAGAGGTTTTCCTAGTGACCGTGGAGCATAGTCTGTTTTTGAGGTCCACTCTAGAGTTGTGTCCCTTTCTCATTCTACCTACCTCGAAACATGAATACATCAGAATTTCTCATACTTTCCTACTCAATTCTGTGAATTTCAATACACTGCTTTCTGCCTATTCTGTTGTAAAAAAATCACACTAACATTGCAAATGCGAAGGTGGTTATTTAGCATAATTCAGAGCATGATGTGATTAGAGCGACATATATATGTATATAAACTGCACGTGTATATACATACATATACAATACATATATATATGTATATATATGTGTGTATATATACACACACACATATTTATATATATATATGTGTGTGTGTATATATACATATATATATTATATGTATGTATATACACGTACAGTTTATATACATACATATATATATGTGTGTTTGTGTATATATATATACACATGGAACCTGGGGTAGCGTAGTGGTTAAGGCGCTGCGCCGCTATTACGACGGTCCCGGGATCGATTCCCGTTGGTGTCAATGGGGATTTTTTCCGTGGCTCCCGCCGACAAAACCATGTGTCCTGAGGTCGATTCAGCTTCTGAAAATGAGTACCAGGGATTTCTCCTGGAGTAAAGGCGGCCGGCGCGTATGGCTGACGAACCTCCACCCTCGTAGTGCCGAACGTCGAGATGATCCGGGGCCTTAAACTACCCGGAGCCCCTTGGTCAACCTCGGTCTCTTGCGGGACACCTTTACTTTACTTCCTACATATACACACACACACACACATATATATATGTATGTTTGTGTGTGCGTGTGCGTGTGTGTGTGTGTTATGGGCGTAGGTATTAAAACACGGAGATATGTAATTAAATTAAATGAAGAATTAATCGGCGAAAATGTTTCAATTTTAATTAAATTTGAGCTGTCTGAATGCAGAGGGGTGACAAATCCATTCCATATTCAGACCTATAAGAAGTTTATCTCAAGGAGATATTTTTCAACATAAATTATATCACAAAATGAAGGTGGGTGTGTAAAGGGCTGACTGGAATACAGCAAACTGTAGTGTTATGGAAGGGAGGTGACAGCAGTGATGAACAGGTTAAGGTTTGTGATATGGAGTTTTGTATTAAACATGCAATGGTGTTACCGTTTTGGAGTGTGTATTTTATTACGTGTCATAAAGAACGCGTTGTAGATATACCGCCAAATTTTGTGCAATTTGTTTTTTGCCATACACTGTAAAGACATTAACATTAACACAAACATCGGATTTCGCAAGATCTAGCGATTGTGTTTTTAAATAGTCACAGTTTTGTGCACATAATTGGCTTTCATTTGCTTTCTTGTACTGTACATTTCAGACCTCAAGGCATTGACAAAAGTTTCAATGAACTGAGAAGTTTTCAACCGCTTTGTCTGACATTTTCAGACACCAGGGTTGATCTTTATCCAGATGCGCACAGAAGGACTTTGTGTGCACTGAGTGAACATGACGGGCGCAACCCCTTTTTAAGAAACCGTTTCAACAAATTGGCTAAAAATTTCCCTAAATTCACTCTACAAGAGACAAGAATTCAGTACACTGCGTAAAACAATTTTTTTTACCACATCGAACACCTTCAGTTTCAGAGGACAGTGAGAGTCTTAAAATAGCATTAAACAGTGTAAAGCAATTTGATATTGTACAGTGCCATAGTGTGATTACAGCATAATGCAGTGTACAAAAATTTGATACTATACTGTGCCACACTCTGACTACAACATAAAGCAGTGTACAGAAAATTTGATATTATACTGTGCTACAGTCTGACTACAGCATAAAGCAGTGTACAGCAATCTTATACTGTACTGTGCCACAGTCTGATTACAGCATAAAGCAGTGTACAGCAATTTTATACTATATTGTTTCACGGTCTGACTACAGCATAATGCAGTGTGCAGAAACTTGATACAATAATGTGTCACAGTCTGTCTACAGCATAAGGCAGTGTACAACAATTTGGTACTATACTGTGCCACAGTCTGACTACAGCATAAAGCAGTGTACAGCAATTTGATACTATACGGTGCCACCGTGTGACTACAGGATAAAACAATGAACAGCAATTTGTTAATATATTGTGCCACAGTCTGAGTACAGCATAAAACAGTGTGCATAAATATGATACTACCTTGTGCCACAGTCTGAATACAACATAAAGCAGTGTACAAAAATTTGATAATATATTGTGCCACAGTCTGACTACAGCATAAATCAGTGCACAGCAATTTGATACTGTACTGTGCCACAGTCTGATTACAGCATAAAGCAGTGTACATCAAATTGATACTATGCTGTGCCACAGTGTGATTACAGCATAAAGCAGTGTACACCAACTTGATACTATACTGTGCCACAGTCGGAATACAGCGTAAAGCAATGTACAACAATTTGATACGATACTGTGCCACATTCTGACTACAGCATAAAGCAGAGTACAGCAATTTGATATTATACTGTTCCACAGTCTGACTACAGCATAAAGCAGTGTACAAAAATTTGATATTATACTGTGCCACAGTAAGCATGTGTCTTCAAAGTAGCTGACATTAAAACAAATATATCAATTGTCAGTTAATACCAAACCCTTAAATTATGTAAGTTCTACAGCATTTTAAGCTAAAATTTAGGTATTGAAATAATTGACGCCTTTATCAGCTGTTTGCTGTGGTCATACTGTTTGTGGCTATACAGCTGAATTCTGCTTGTTTGTATGTATCGAAATGTAAGGTTTTGCACATTCTGTATTTACTGGTTACGTACATTACCTGAAACAGAGCTGACCTTTTCACTGCTAGTGTTACAGTGTCTTATCACCTTATCAAATGGCTAAGGCACGGAACATTTTATATTACCATATATTTTAAGTGTACTTTTACCCATAGATTGGTTTTCAGTACTTGTTCTAACTGAAGGGTCACCGTTTTTCAGATTTTCCTCTAAGGTCTCCTTTTGTTAGCGGAGGAATTGCCATCCGCCTTATGACGACGTGTTGGTGCAGGATTTGCTATTCTACTTAATACTCAGATCTTCCTTTGTGTTCTACAACCGAGATATTCAAATAACTTTAATTTCCCCAAATTTGGTATTATTTTATTTAACTAAAATCTGTACAGAAAATGCAAATTTCATTAAAATCGGAGTAGATTAAAGTGTACTTTACATCAAGACTAATAATACTTTTTTGTCATATTTCTCTCATTTCTTTGTAGAAAGAGAAATGTTTCAGACAAGTGCTGTACAGAATATCAATACCCATATTTAGTGTTCAGCAACTGCTTGCGAATTTCGTGCTGTTTATGAGATAATGTGAAAAAAATATTGTATGTTGGGGTAGGCCACAGACGACAATATGGCACATCGTTATTGCGTATTGGGTAAGTAAGGCTACATATACACACGCGTAATTTATCCAATACTCATTGCTTTTGCACTGTAACAATGGTTGCACTACCGCACCACAATTTTACATTACGCTTGCATTGTCTTTCTTGTTATTCTATTAATTATAAACTCTAATTTCCCTTTGTAATGATACTCCGTAAATTTTAGAACAAAATCTTAAGTTTTCTTTTGCAAGTTATACGTGAACATTGGAATTCATAATTTGCTTCAGAATTTCACATATTTTTTGTAGTTGCTCCATAGAAATATTAATGCTATGTATAACGGGAGAAAAAGTCGAAGTAAGTTCGGTCTGGTGATTGGGGAGGCAGGTATTGGGGTTCCTCACGACCAAACCAACTGTATATATATAGCACTGCCACGGATAATCTATTACTTGTCGACAGGGAAAAAAAACTATTATGCATAAATAATTTGACATCAGCTTTTCATATCTTTTCTTTCAACTGTACCCAAATGAAAATTATACATTATGGTTTTATAAAACCGTCTTTTTTAGCCATATTTGTACCCTGCCCAGCAAAGTAACATCTCTGAAAATAGTTGGTTATTCCTTCTGCGGGAAATTGATGTATTTCAGCTCTTTGCTCTTAAACAATTCGATGTAATTAGCCTGCGTGTAATGAAACTACGATGCAGTTGATGAAGCAACAAATAAAACTAAAGAATCAACAGTTTTATTCTGTTTAGTCAATGATACCTCCACTTTCCTTTTTAATGTGTTTAACGACTAAAATTGTTTGTCATCACCAACACAGGCGGCCTCTTTTGTTCAAATACTACAAAATTATCGCAACATTTAACAACATCGCAATGGCAATACCTGGTACGGTAACCGGAAATATCTGTTTCGGCCCAACAAAAATCCATTCGTTTAGCAATGGCGTTTTTTTTAGTGTAACGCCGGAAGTAGTAGCAAACATTTTCATTACGAACTCCACAGTTTACTTATCGTCTGTGCACATATAAGGACCTTAATAATTTTTTATACTTGTTTGGGGTTTTTATATTTTCAGTTTCTTCGTAGCGTTCTGAGCAGATTCTCTCTCTACGGAAAATGACCAAAAGGAAGTAAGGCCTTAAGAAAAATTATTTTGTTATGCTGATAAAATTTCAAGGCGTCATATTTACATCATATATTTAACTTAACTTCCTGTTTCCATTATTAACTTTATAATGTCATTATGTCATTTAACTGCTTTCGCCTTCAGTTACATTTTTGTTCCGAAGATCGTTTTTGTTGTGACGATGTAAATTGTGTTCTTGTGGCTCAACATGGCGATAAGTGGATTGCTGTTGTGTGCAGGATACTGGAATATTGCTTTGTCAAAAATGAAAGGGAATGTTTTGACGGAAATGAGCGGCTGTGAAATTCTTGAAAATATATTCTTCATGCAGTTGGTCATCTCTAACACCGTTAGTGCTGTACCTAATTCCCATATTTAAAGAGATATAATCTTATCTTCTCCCATAGCGATATTGTTTTTCCTGGAGAAACGTAAAAAACGGATTTTACTGGAAAGAAATAGAAGTGGGTGGGAGGATAATATTAACACGTTTATTTAAATTCCAGTAGCAGGAAGTGAAATCGACTGGTTTGTCTCAGTATGGAGAAAAGTTTTGGACTTTTGTGATCACGGTAATGAACATTTGATTGTACAAGTGTAGGTGGCGAATTTTTTTACTTTTATGGAAAGCAATCTTTCAAAGGATTGTGCTCTAGGTTACTCAGTTCATAAATACATATATCGATCCTGTATGTCCGGATCGTCTAATATAACGTTACTGTAGCTGTAACACTTACCTGCTGCACAGACGAGCAGAGCTGAAAGCAGCACCAGGCAGTACATGATTAATGCGAAACAGGACGCTTGGCAATAATGAGCAACTGGCAGTGTCTACATATGTATGTGGATTCTTATGCTGTTGTGGTTAACCCTTAGCCTACTAACGTGGAGAATAAGGTGAGCTCTTAGTAATGCCAGCAAATTTAACACGTATTATTTGTGACCTAAGTTAGGCAACACTGACAGCCCTCCTTACTTTGTCTGCACAATGCCTCAACACTGAATCAACCGTGAAATGCGTCCTCTGTTATATCTGTGTGCAAACACGTAGCTACCAAAGAGACACTAATTACCTATGAATGCATAAGCGTCATAAGCTTTGAAACCGTAATGCGCAGTTAGTTTATTCTTGCATTCATAAATGGACTGGAATGTTTGGGTTATAAAACCTTATGGTATTACCAACAGGTAGCTGAGTAACGGTTCTTAGGTATGGGAAGGAAATATTTCCCCAAAATACTTTGCAGTAGTTCCGAATAATTGCGCTACAATTTTCCTCAATGCAACGTGAGGTTTCGCGTGTCAAACGGGCTCCTCTGCTGTCTCAGAATGGTAATGGATTCGGACAGCGACAATAGAAGTACTACACATCTGAAGACACGGAGGACGAAGATGAGCCACGCCCACCCTTATAAGAAAGACAATGAGACGTTCTGGGCATGAGCCACGAAAATCCATGCCTGTAGGGAGACCAGCCACAACGTCTACAAACATCGGATGACTGGTCACACGGCACAATAAGCACTGGCCTGACCGCAGTATCACGAAACGGCGATGTCGCGTGTGTTCAGCGACGAGTGTGACGCGAACGGTAATGTTCAAAGGTGTCAAGTGTGACGTAGTGGTTTGTGTGGACGGAAATTTTTTGCGGATTACCACATAAAAGATTCTTATAAGACATCTTTTCTTCCGTCTTCCTTGCAAACAGATGAAGCCTCGACCACAATACAATTAAAAAAGATGGATATTTCATGGTTTTTAGAAACCCATCTTCTTCATTACGCAATAAGGACATTGCAGCATTTTACATTCATTCTCAGCAATGTCTGTTTCCTTCCCCACAAAATTCTTTTTGTTTCACGAATTTATCCTGCTTAGTTCTCGAAATATTCAGGTTTTGCGAAAAGCATGCACAAAATTTAAATACCGCGCAGAATAATTCGGCGAGTTGGGACATAATGATGGGATTTAACTCCTCATAAACGAGCGAAAAATATGGAACTGTGTTTGAAGTGGTAGATTGTGCTATATTAAGAATATTATTTATGAATTTTCTTCACACAATTCACCATCAATCAGCTATCTTGTAGTAACTGTCTAAATGGAAGCAATTAACCTTATTTTGCCTAATTTAGACTCGAGAGTAACTACTATCTTGAAATACATAAAAACTTGGAAGATTAAGTCACTCACTCGGGGGTCAAAAGTGTCAGAATTTCCCCTTGCCATTTTTTCCACCGACTCTACAGTGATAACGTAATTTATCTTGCGATTTTTAAATTTAGTGTCATAAAAATATTAGTGAGGTATAAATTCATGGGAAAATTGAAAACAAATTCGAATCCAAAAACTTCCATGGATTAAGGCCAGTGGATAGATATGTCGTTCTGTGGCGGTATTGCTACACACAGTCATACTTTCGGCACTAGGTAGAAATAAATGGACACTTACACGCTCATGCCTCTGTACCCTGAGGAGAGGAGACTGTGAGCTCACAGACTAGGAGCCTGGATGGGCCACAGAGGCAGGGAAAGGTTTTGGAGAAAAGCAAAATTCTTCGTGTTATCAGCATTGAAACACAGAATTTTAGCACGTAGAATAAATACTGTATTATCGATCACAATTATTGTTATTATTGATTTTAAGTTAACAGATTTAGACCATTTTCCAATTACAACATTCACTCAATTCAATATGCAGCAGTCAACCAGCCGGACAGGAACGAAATAACTGCCACGAAATTTCCTCTGAGTTCTGCGAATGAGTTGCAGACTGATGACTGTAAAACAGCAGGATGTATAAGTGAGTGAATTGTGAGGTGCTGTAGCTCAGGAACAATACAAGTGGTGCTATAGCTCAGTAAAAATACAATAGGTGTTGTATCTCAGTAACAATACAACAGGTGGTGTAGCTCACTAACAATACAACAGGTGCTGTAGCTCAGTAACAATACAACAGGTGCTGTAGCTCAGTAACAATACAACAAGTGCTGTAGCTCAGTAACAATACAACAAGTGCTGTAACTCAGTAACAATACAACAGGTTCTCTAGCTCAGTAACAATACAACAGGTCCTACAGCTCAGTAACAATACAACAAGTGCTGTAGCTCAGTAACAATACAACAGGTGCTGTAGCTCTGTAACAATACAACATGTCTGTAGCTCTGTAACAATACAACAGGTTCTGTATCTCAGTAACAATAAAACAGGTGCTGTATGTCAGTAACAATACAACATGTCTGTAGCTCTGGAACAATAAACAGGTTCTGTATCTCAGTAACAATACAACAGGTGCTGTATGTCAGTAACAATTCAACAAGTCTGTAGCTCTGTAACAATACAACAGGTTCTGTATCTCAGTAACAATACAACATGTCTGTAGCTCTGTAACAATACAATGGGTGCTGTTGCTCAGTAATCATAAGTTAGCAGTAAAATATTGTCTGTAAGTAAAAGGCAAATAAAGTAAATTTCACACTCTAAAAACCCACAAGTCCCAGAGACGGAAAAGAGGTACAGTTCTACTGTTTCTACAGCCTAGGCTGTCGACGCGTGGGGTGGTCTATTCCATACCCAATCCGCATTCTCCCGGTGAAAAGCCCCGTTACCACTTGTACAGTACAAGAGGCTGGTTTGTACCCAGGAGCAATGTCTGCCTTTGCTGAAAAAGCCGCCAGTACCGGGATTCGATCCACGGACGGACCAGCCCGTAGACAGTCGCTATATTAATTGAGAATATCTGACTACGCTCTCCTAGCCCATATTGTCTATTAGGATAGCTCAGTAATGATAAAATTAAAGTAAATATATGTGGGATTTATTTTCGCTAGTACACACTTCCGATCCTGAAGCTATCAGAAATGCTCAGAGATTAGCTCAAGCTGTATGCTTGCAGTTTAGCACAAAAAATTGTCTTTGGAATGTACTTGCTTTGTGGAATTCTTTACTATGAACCACAATGACACGTCAATGTAAGAACCCTTTACTCGTTACTTAGGATCAATGCAAGGGGCACTCATATTTGTCCGTCTTTCGTACTTCCTGTCTTCAGCCATTTTGTACTATATACGCCATTTCATTTTTTTTAATTGCTAACATTTCGTGCACCATATCATGCACGTATGTTACAGCCATTGTTTTCATTATGCATCCCTGTTGTCCACAAAGCCTCCAGTCAGATTCGATACAACTGTACGTACTTTGCACAGACCGCGTAAGTTGCAAGTCCTCTGTCAGAACCTGAAATGTCGCACTGTAGAAGCACACTTTCTAAAATTACATTAATAATTATCGATTAACTTTGATTGTAGAAATTGATTTTCTGTAACAAGAGGCAAATAATTCTAATATATTTATTTTCAACTAAATTCACATCTGTCGTTTATAATATATGTTATTGATTATCTGATATTTTTCGACTAAAAATAATAACCATCCTCAGGGATATCTTTGAATAGTAAAAACAATGGAACTTGCTCGCTGGCGTCTGTGATCTCCCTGAGGATGGACATTGTTATCAGCCGAATCATTTCGGAGAAATTAATTTCTCTCTTTTAAAGATTAAAGAAAGAATAGAATATTATTTACATATAATACTATTCAAAGGGGAAATAGAAGAAAATGAGAACTTAAATGTTTACTGTGAAAGGGTAAGTTTAAAATCGTAATGATTGCTAATAATGTCGTGGGGAAGTAAAACATATAACGAAAGAACTGTCCTTTGATGCAGAGTGTGTTGATAAAACTGATGATAAATAAGGCAAAGCAGAAGATGATAGAAGGGGAAAAAGAAGAGACTCTTTGTAATGGTATCAATATAAAAGTGGTATTGACATAAAGTGCACAGAAATGAGGGAAAATGGATGAATGAAGAATGTGAAAAGGTGAAAGGACGTAATGTTCTTCGTGTAAAAGGGAAGATTTAAAAATATGTAATGTATCACGTAAATATTTTAAACCACCAGTAAGTTAGTGTAAGGTGGAGGAAGGCATAATGAGTTGAAATTTTGGAATGTTAACAGCAGAGATCAATTACGTTAGCAACTTGCCTAACTGGATTAGTAATGCAAATTCTATTACTGGCAGAGCTCTAAGTATAGAGACCAGAAATGTTGTCAACTGTTTATAATGTATCATGTAAATATTTTAAACCACCAGTAAGTTGGTGTAAGGTGGAGGAAGGCATAATGAATTTTAAATTGTTAATATTAACAACAGGGATCAATTAGTTTTTTTTTATATTTGAGTTTCCGTGCATCACAAGTCTATAATATATAATAAACCAGCAAGATTCAACTCTGGCAGTATTGTGTTTATTCACAACTACAAGTATGTTCTACATGTTTCGGACGCCCTATACAGGATTTATTCCAACCCAACACATGACAAACGCCAGTGGCTGCTGTTACAGTTCATAGTGCTCCTGATGATGGACGCAAAGGGCGTCCGAAACATGTAGAACATACTTGTAGTTGTTAATAAACACAATACTGCCAGAGTTGCATCTTGTTGGTTTATTATATATTATGGATCA
>Ga0209629_10001710_pt1 | contig 14198 bp, 12 predicted proteins | sample TergutCu122P5_FD_187286 | JGI IMG/M metagenome (GOLD analysis project Ga0209629, IMG submission 187286) | Cubitermes ugandensis P5 segment gut microbial communities from Kakamega Forest, Kenya - Cu122 P5 (SPAdes) (version 2) | ecosystem: Host-associated > Arthropoda: Insects > Digestive system... | reverse complement strand
CGGCGTCGCCTGGCCTACCCGATCAACAAGAAGCATGAAGGCATCTACGTCGTGCTCAACGTCACCGCCGAGCCGCACGTTGTGCAGGAGATGGACCGTCTCATGACGATCGACGAGCAGTTCATGCGCACCAAGGTGATGCGGATCGACGAGAAGAACCGCGTTCCCTTGAAGGAGTCCGCTCCCGCGGCCCCGGTTGCCGCACCGGAGAAGAGCGCCCCCAAGGCGCCCAAGGCCGCACCGGCCGCCCCGGCCGCCGACGAGCCCGCTGCCGAGCCCGCCGACGTCGACGCTCCCGAGCCCGAAGAGCCGTAAGGCGTCGGGCAGTCCCCACCACAGATTGGATAATGACATGGCTGGTGAAACTCCGATCACGCTGATCGGCAACCTGACCGCCGACCCCGAGCTGCGCTTCACCCCGAGCGGCGCGGCCGTGGCCAACTTCACCGTCGCCTCGACCCCGCGGACGTACGACCGCCAGACCGGGGAGTGGAAAGACGGCGACGCGATGTTTCTCAGCTGCTCCGTGTGGCGCCAGGCGGCCGAGAACGTCGCCGAGTCGCTGACGAAGGGCATGCGGGTGATCGTGTCCGGCCGGCTGCGCTCACGCAGCTACGAGGGCCGCGACGGCGAGAAGCGCACGGTGTTTGAGGTCGAGGTCGACGAGGTCGGCCCGGCGCTGCGCTACGCCACTGCGAAGGTGACGCGTACGACGTCCAGTTCGTCGGGGTCGTCCTGGCAGCCGAGCGGCGGCCAAGGCGGCGGCTGGGGCGGCGAGTCCAGCGCCTCGCCGAGTGACAACTTCGGTGGCGGAGCCGATCCGTGGCCGAGCGCCCAGAGCGACGAGCCCCCGTTCTGATCCACCCAAGGGGGACGAGCGTCCCCCCCGATTCCGTAATCCACCAGGCACATTCCGGCGAGAGCCGGGCCCGCCCGCCACACATGGCGGGATCAGCACGACACGAAGGAGCACCACAATGGCCGGTCCAGGGCGTAGGCCGATGAACAACCGCAACGCCAAGAAGATCATCCCCGTGAAGCCGGTCCACTTGGACCACGTCGACTACAAGGACGTCGCCACGCTGCGCAAGTTCATCTCCGAGCGCGGCAAGATCCGCGCCCGTCGGGTGACCGGCCTGAGCGTCCAGGACCAGCGCAAGGTGGCCATGGCCGTGAAGAACGCCCGCGAACTGGCGCTGCTGCCCTACGCCTCGACCGCACGCTGACGAAGGAGAGATGACCGTGAAGCTCATACTGACGGCCGACGTGGCCAAGCTCGGCATGCCGGGTGACATCGTCGAGGTGAAGGACGGCTACGGCCGCAACTTCCTCCTGCCCCAGAAGAAGGCCGTGGTGTACACCGCCGGCTCGGCGAAGCAGATCGACGGCATCAAGCGCGCCCGCGACGCCCGCGACGTCCGCGACGCCGACCATGCGCAGCAGCTGCGCGAGCAGATCGAGGCGCTGAAGGTGTTGGTCGCGGCGCGTGCCGCCGAATCCGGCCACCTGTTCGGTTCGGTGCCGGTGGCCGATCTGGCGCTGGCCATCAAGAAGGCCGGCGGCCCGGCGGTCGACAAGCGCGCGATCTCCGTCGCCAAGCCGATCAAGCAGCTCGGCCGCCACCTCGTCGGCGTGAAGCTCACCGACGCCGTCACGGCCCACGTGCCCGTGGAGGTCGTCGCCGCCTAGCGGCCCCTGCTCCTTGCGCTTGCCGCAACCGACGGGCCGTTGACGTCGGTTGAGCCCATCCATGCCGAGTGGGGACGCTCGTCGGAACCGCCGAACCGTCGCCCCTTGCAGCGATGGTTTCGACAGGCTCAACCAGCGTGGCGTTGCCCTGCGCGGCGTCGACCGTTCTCAGACGGCGCGGGGATCGTTCAGGTCGCCGGGCGCCAGGCCGAGCGCGCGCTCCACGTCGGCGGCGCTGGCGTAGGGGTCGAGTCCCGCCTGCTGGAGGAACCACACCATCTTGCCCATGACGGCGTCGAGCCGGTCCTGGGCCGACCGCGCCGAGATGCCGAGCCGCCGCGCGAGCCCATCCCACGCCTCGCCGCGAGCTCGGGCGTTGAGCACCTCCGTCTGGCGTGGGGTGAGCTCCGGCAGCTGGCTGCGGCGGCGCAGCAGCTCGGCCAGCTCGACCATCGACGACGGCACGACCATCTGCCCGGCGGCCACCCTCAGGAACGCCGCCTGGTTGTCGGCGAGGCGGTCGGACTTGCGCACCAAGCCGGAGGCGCCCGCCGCGAAACACTGCGCGAGCACGAGCAGCCGCCGTTCGTCGGTGTAGAGGCACACGCGGTACGGGTGCGCGACGAGCTGCGCGATCGCCCGGGGCCCCTGGAGCCCCGGCTCGTTCAGCGTCGGGCTGAGCATCAGGTCCAACACCACGACATCAACGGACGGCATGGCCCCCAGCAGCGCCTCGACGCTCGGGTAGGCGCCGACCACATCGAGCGCGGTGTACGCCACCTGGAACGTCTCGCGGGTCTGGCTGGCGTCGTCGACCACCGCCACCCGCGGACGCGGCGGCGCGGCCGGATCGATGTCACTCGTCATGATCGGTTCGCGCACCCCCTCACCTGCGACACGGCGTCACTCGGGGGTGCAGGTGACTCGAAATATGTCGCACAGCATAGCGCATTGCGGCTGATGGCGACCAGCTCAACCGATGTCCGACGAGGGAGTCTGCGCCCGTCCGCGGATCACGGCGCAGGTGCCCTCACCGGGACGGGACCGCAGGGTGAAGGTCATGCCGACGCGCCGGGTGGCATCCATCACCTGGCTCTGGAGCCCGAACCCGTACGGGGTGCGCTCCGGGTCGAAGCCGACGCCGTCGTCACACACGGACACCTCCCAGTCGGGGCCGTCGTGGTCGGCGTGGACCACCACCTCCGTGGCGCGGGCGTGGAACTGCACGTTGTACAGCAGCGAGACGAGCGCGCTCTGCAGGATCACGGCCTCCACGCGCTGGAGCGTCACCTCGCGCGCGAGCGACGTCCGCACCTCCAGCGGCAGATGCCCGAACCCCCGTACCGCCAGGGTGACCACCTGGCTGAGGGTCATGGTGGCATAGTCGCCGATCCCCGACCCCACCACGGGTCGCAACGCCTCGCGGCGCAGCCGGTTCGACTCCTCCAACGCCTGCGTTCGCAGGGCGGGCAGCACGTCCGGGGGAGTGTCGTCCCGGGCGAGACGGGCCAGCAGGCCCGTCGCGTTGTGGATGTGGAACTGATACCGCGCGTGCTCCAGTTCGCCCGTGAGCCGGACCACCCGGGCGGCGTTGACGTCCGACTCGCCGGCCACGCGCCGCAGCGCCGGACAGATGACAGCGCTCGCACCGGTGAAGACGAGGAAGCTGACCGAGTTGATCACGGCCGTCGACAGGGCAGCCACATTGCCGGGAAGCACCACCGCGAGGTACACCCCGGCGATGAGGGCGGCCATCACCAAGGAGCTGGTGCGGGAGCGCAGCCAGGCGGGAATCGTCGGCGCGACGACCGCAGCGTAGGCGTAGTGCCACGCGTGCCAGCTACCGATCTGCCAGTCGCGGGGAAGGGCCAGCCCGACCACGACGAGGACGCCCACCGCGATGGCGACGTCCACGACGCCGAGCCAGGTCGGCAGCGCCATGAACGTTCGGTGCCGCCACACCACCACGAAGTAACCGACCGACCAGGCCAGAGCCACGACGCCAGCCACCCCCGATGCGACGGGCAGCTCGCCGCGGGCCCAGTACGTCACCGCCGCCACGACGAGTTGGCCCACCACGCCGATCCGGAGCACGGCATACACCACGACGAACGCCCGTTCCACCATGGCGGTCGTGCTCATCGACCGGGCGTCCCTGGTCGCGCTAGGAGCCTGGAACTGGTTCGTCACCTGGCCCATTGTTCCCTGTTGCCCGGCCCTCCCGCCACCGGGGACCCCGATCCCGTGCCGCACCCTGAAAACGACGGGTCGGAAATTGCGGTGTTGACGTCATGGCTGATGGCCGTAGTCTCGGGGCACCACTGCTGATGCGTTCCCGGATGCAGGAACCCTGCGCGGATCAGTGGTGGGCGCGGATTCGCTTCGCCCCAAGAGGGTCCGCGCCCGGCCCACCCCCGTCGTCCTCACCCTTTCCCTCCGGGTGGGATGACGGAGCCGACCGGCTGCGCCTGGACGATTGCCCGCCCCGCATCGCGGGGATCTTCCACGCCGATGCCGCAGGGCTGGGCGCCGGCAGCCCCGTCACCATCATGACGGGGCTGCCTTACCAGCGGGCCGCCCAGGGGCCCAGGAGAGCCCGCGGGCTGCCTCCGCAGCAATGCTCTGACCAGAGTCGCCGTGGTGACGCCGCGCTGCGCGGTAACGACCGGTCACCTCCGTCAGCCGTGATGTCGCGCCACGCGACCGGCCTGATCAGGGCCCCCAGGAGGGCAGCGGGGACGACGGCCACGCCGTGCGGCCGTCTGTAGGCCCGCTCTCCGGTGGTCAGAATCACCTTGTCGATCACCGTGTCCTGCGCGCGCCTAGCCAGCCAGTGAAGCCGGGCGGCAGCGGCGGGACGGACCGCCGCTGTCGCGAGCGTGACCTCGATCGCCCCCACCCGCCGGGCCGGGCGTTCCACGGAAAGGCCGACCTCGTGGTCGCCGTCGCGGGTCCGGACATGCGGCACGCTCGCCCCGCCACGCGCCGCCGGTAGTCCATGCCGCTACCTGATCATTCGCCGATGTTCTGTGTGCTCATTCTCGGAGACTACGGTTGGGCATTCGCGGGAACTCTGTCGCGGGATTCGCGGATGCGACGCCCGACGCTCAGGCAAGCGAGGTGAACGTGACCGACAGGCTGGCACGGTCGACCACGACCATGGTCTCGTCGGCGATCGGCTCCCAGCCGTCGGTCGGCAGCCCGGACGACACCAGCGCGACGTCGTGGTCGCTGCGCCGCACCGCGAGGCGGTAGTACGCCTCGGCGTGGTCGCGCGGCAGCGCCGAGGTGTCCACCCCGAGCGCGGCCCAGCGGTTCAGGTCCGGGCCGCGGCCGGCGGCCGCGTGCAGCGCGACGATCTGGGTGGACGTGAGCAGCACGGCGTTGATGCCGCACGGCGGGGCGAGCGCCCGGATGGCATCGTGAGCGCGGACGCACGCGTCGGGCCAGTCGGCTCCCGCGGCGTGGTAGGCGCGGACGAGCCAGAAGTAGCGCTCCGAGTCGCAGGTGCCGCCCCAGGTCGGCGCCTCCCGGCCGGCCGCAGCCCACTGGCGGCGTCCTTCTTCGGTGAGCTCCGGCGTCCAGTCGATGCCGCCGTTGTGGGCGAACGCCGCCGCGTCCTCGTGCGGCGTCGTCAGGAACGGATGCTGGTTGTCCAGTACCACGGGGATGCCGGCGCTGGCCCAGCGGAGATGGACGAGGGCCGCCGTGCCCGGATCGTTCCTGACGACATCGGCGAAGACGGGATCGTCCCACGCCGCGCGCGTTGAGCGCACGCGTGCCACGGGCCCCACGGCGTCAGCGGCGGCATCCGTCCCCGCGATCGGCGGTAGCGAACCGTCGCCGTCGCGAACCCACGCCGCGCCCCACCCGTCGCCGTGCAGGCGCGACAGATCGGTGAACTCGGCGATGTTGGCGACGCCCATGGCGTCCGCCACGGTCTGGGGTTGGTGGGAGGCGAAGGCGAACAGCCGGCACACGGGCGTCCCTCCCTCGCTCACGCGGCGACGACGGGGGTGCCGGCGACCGCGACAGCCACTGTACCCGCGACAGCCAACGGGCCCCGCCCGAGGGATGAGACGCCGGGGCGTCCGGAGCGTGGGCACTAGACTGTCGGGGCGACAGGCGGTGCGCCGCATCGGGAACCCGTGGGAACGCGGGGCAAAGTTCCTCGCCAACAGCACGTTGGTGGTCCATCCGGTGCCGGCGTGACGCCGCCATCGTCCCGCGCCAGCCGACCGCTGGCCGACCGAAGGAGACACATCCATGACCACTCGACACCTCATTGCACGCCGGCTCGCCACGGCGGCGACAGCGGTCCTCCTGGCCGTTTCGCTGTCGGCCTGCTCCGGCAACACCCCATCGACATCCGCCGCCGGCGGGGCCAGCACCAGCGGCGCCGGCAAGGGCACGTTCAACAGCGGCCACGCCGAGTACGACGCCATCATCAACGCCGGGCCCGTCGCGGGCGCCGACGCCATCGCCGGGAACAAGTGGGCCAGCGCGGTCAAGGCCGCCGGCACACTGCGCCTCGGCGGCACGCAGACGTCCCAGCTCTTCTCCCTGCTCGACCCGGCCTCCAACAAGGTCGTCGGCTTCGACGCCGGGCTGGGCCAGCTGCTCAGCCGCTACATCCTGGGCGATGTGAACACCACCTTCTCCCTCACGACGACGCCGACCCGGGAGCAGATGATCCTGTCGAACCAGGTGGACGCCGTGATCGCGACGTACTCGATCACGGCCCCGCGCATGGAGAAGATCAACTTCGCCGGCCCGTACTACCAAAGCCAGGCGGGCATCCTCGTCAAAGCGGACAACACGACGATCAACTCGGTGAACGATCTGGCGGGCAAGAAGGTTGCCACGCAGCAGGGCTCGACGGGCGTCACGACGCTCCAAGCCGCCGCCCCGCAGGCCACGATCGTCGAACTACCCGATGACGCCCAGTGCGTCGCGGCGGTCGAGTCGGGCCAGGTGGACGCGTACGTGATCGACCAGACGCTGCTGCTGTCCGGCCTGCTGACCAACAAGAACGTCAAGATCGTCGGCGACCCGTTCGGCCCGGTGGATGCCTACGGCATCGGCGTGTCCAAGGACAGCGACGGCAAGGACTTCATCAATCAGTTCCTGACGGCCATCGAGAACGACGGCACCTGGGTGCAGCTGTGGAAGGCCACCATCCAGGCCAAGACGGGTGTGACGCAGGTCGCCAGCCCGCCCGCCATCGGATCGGCCGGCAACTGACGCACGATCGCGATGGAGCCTGTCGGAGTCGGCGCACCCCGATTCCGGCAGGCTCCGCTTGCGTCATGGTTGAGCCTGCCGTGACCACCGCAGATCACAACACACTCACTTGATCCTGCCGAAACCATCGGGTGACGGGGGACGCGGTTTCGACCAGCCGAACCGACGTCCGGGGCGCGCGACTAGGCTTGATTGTCGCCGCGCGGGCACGATGAGACGAGAGGAGGGGTGCCGATGATCGACATCGTCCGGCACCACCTGCTCACGCTCCTGGGTGGGCTCGGGCTGTCACTGGAGATCACCGGGGTAGGCGTCCTGGGCGCGTTCATCCTCGGCAGCATCATCGCGATCTTCCGTATCAGCCCCATCGCGCCGCTGCGCACGGTGGGCCTGATCTACGTCGAGGTGTTCCGCAACATCCCGATGATGAGCCTGATCATCCTCATCGTGTACGCCCTGCCGAAGCTCAACATCATGTTCGGCTTCCTGCGCTCGGTGTTCGTCGCGATGATCCTGGTCGGCGCCTCGTTCGTCTGCGAGGCGCTGCGCTCCGGGGTGAACGCCGTCGGCTCCGGCCAGATCGAGGCGGGACGGGCGATCGGCCTGACCTTCGTCCAGCTCCTCCGCAACGTCGTCCTGCCGCAGGCGTTCCGGACGGTCGTCCAGCCCCTGTTGACCGTCGTGATCGGGATCTTCCTGTCGTCCTCGCTGGCGGGCGTCGTCGGCCTCATGGACCTGACGCAGACCGCGAACCGCCTCAACACGCTGTACGCCTTCGGCCTGCTCATCTACATCGTCGCCGCCGTGTTCTACGTGGCGGTCGCGCTCGTCCTGGCGTGGCTGGGCGGGCGCATCGAGCGCGCGGTGAGGATCGTCCGATGAGCGCCGTCACGGCGATGACGCCGCCGAGCCGGACGCCGGTCGTGCCCCGGCGCCGGGAGCCGCGCGCGAAGCTCATGTCGGCCGGGTCGCTGTTCGACGCGCCTGGGCCGCGCGGCCGAGTGATCGTCCGCATCGTCACCGTCCTCAGCCTTCTCGCGATCGCCGCCGCGATCGCCGGGGCGATCCACCAGTTCTGGATCACCGACCAGCTCTCCGCCGAGCGCTGGGTGCTGTTCGCGCAGTGGCCGATGCAGCGCTACCTGCTCCGGGCGCTCGGGCACACGCTCCTGGCCGCCGGCGGGGCCGCGCTCATCGGCCTGCCGCTCGGGGTCGTGCTGGCGATCATGCGGTTGTCGAAGCAGATGATCATCCACGCCGTCGGTGTCGCGCTGATCGAGTTCTTCCGCGCGGTGCCGCTGCTGTTGATCATCTACATCTTCTTCTTCGCCCTGCCCACGTATGGGATCAACCCGTCCCTGTTCTGGAAGCTGACGATCCCGATCGGGCTCGGCGCCGGGGCGACCCTGGCCGAGGTGTTCCGCGCCGGGATCCTCGCGGTGCCGGGCGGACAGCACGAGGCGGCCGCCGCGATCGGGCTGAGCGACGCCCAGACGTTCCGGCTCATTCTGTTCCCCCAGGCCATCCGCCTGGTCGTGCCGTCGATCGTGGCGCAGGTGGTGATCCTGCTGAAGGACACGACGCTCGGCTACGCCGTCAGCTACGCCGAGCTCCAGAACGGCGCGCAGCTCCTCACCGCGATCAATCCGCAGAGCCTTGTCCAGACGTACTTCGTCGTGTCGATCATCTACGTGATCATCAACGTGGCCATCTCCCAGGCCGCCGCCTACCTCGACCGCCGCTGGCAGACCGGCGCCCGCCGCGCTCCTCGGATCGAGGCCGTGGCCTGAGCCTCGCCCGCGCACGGGTCAGGTCTCACGCTCGGCGTAAAGCACGATGCGCTGGTCGTTGACGCCCCGCGGGTGGCAGGACAGCAGCGTGATCATGTCGCGACCAGGGACGATGGTGATCCGGTCGACGTCGTCGGGGGAGATGATCACGGACTCGACCGCGCGGTAGACCAGGCGCTCGCGGAAGTTCGTGACCACGATCTCGTCGCCGGGGGTGATCTTGTCGAGGTCGCGGAACATCACGACGACGCTGCCGCGGTGGGCGGCGATCACGGCGTTGGTGTTCGGACCGCCGATGGGATAACTGGTCTGCGTGAGATGGACCGCGCCGCGCTTCAGGTGGTCCCGGGTCGCGCCGAGGCGGATCGGGAGGTCGATCCCGATCGCGGGAATGGTGAGGAACCCGATGCGGTCGTCGACGATGCCGTACGACGCCAGGTCGACCGCGACGGTCTCGTACGCGAACGCGTCGGTCAGCCCGGCCTGGCCGGTGTCGAACAGGCGCTCGTTCTCTGCCAGGAGGTAGCGGTAGAGGTCGTCGCGGGACCACCCTTCGGCGGCGGCCGTCCTGCCATCGGGTTGGGCGAACTGTTGGCGCAACTCGGCCACTTCGCGGTCGTAGGCGAGGTTGCGGGCCGCCGGCCAGGCCAGCAGCGCGAGGCCGATGAGAGCGATCAGCGCCGTCGCCCCCCAGCGCAGCGCTCCCCCGGGCCGCGCCCCCGCTCGTCCGCTCATGGCCGCCTCCGTCGGGGCGTGTCGTCCCGGCGGCGCCGGACGAGAGCCACGAGGATGACGAGGCCCCCCATCACGCCCGTGCTCACCACCGCCGCCCGCCGTACCAGATGGTCGGTCGCCGAGCCGTGGATCGGCGCGATCGCGGCCCGCGCCTCGGGCTGGTAGTCGACCCGCACGCCCCGAACGAGCAGGCGGTGCGAGTTGACGCCGTACGGGGTGCAGGTCAGCAGGGTGGCGTAGTCCCTGCCCTCGAACCGCCGCAGCTCCGCGGTGTTCTCGGGCTGGACGACGAGGATCTGGTCGACCTGGTAGGCGAGCGTCCGTCCGAGAACGCTCAGGTAGAACTGGTCGCCGCGGACGACCTCGACCAGATCCGTCAGCAGTCGGGCGTGCGGCAGTCCGGTGTGACCGGTGAGCACCGTGTGGCGCGTGAGGCCGCCGATCGGCAGCGTCGCGCCCTCAAGGTGGCCGATGCCGTTTTGCAGCACCGCGTCGCTCGTGCCGTGGTAGATCGGCAGGTGAACGCCGATGCGCGGGATGTCGAGGTAGCCCATGATGCCGTCGATGTTCAGCACGTCGCGGTAGTCGTCGGCCATCGCCATGCCGCTGCCCGGGACGAAGGGATCGTGAACGGGCGATCCGGTGAGCGACTCGTTGTACTCCTCGGCGGCCTGCCAGGCGGCGCCCAGGGTGGCGCTGTCCAGCGCGGCGACGGTCTCCGCGTACGACTGGATCGCCGCCGAGCCGTGGCGCTGCGCCAGGTAGCCGCTGACGCTCGGGTACAGCAGCGTCGCGACGGCGGCGAGCACCAGCGCGACGATCGCCGCGATCCTTCCCATGGGGTCCTCCTCCTCGGGGGGTGTGTGGGCGGGCGTTGGTGGAGTGAGTGACCTGGCGGCGAAGCGTAGGTCCGACAACGGCGCATGGTTTCGACGCGCTCAACAACGTGCCGGGCCTGCTGCCTCGACACGCTCGGCCGGCGTCGTCTCGGCCGGGGCTGGGGCCGCCACCCCTCCGCGGTGACGGCCCCAGGCTCGACACGGACCAGGGTTCAGCAGCCCTGGTCCTCCATCCGGCGCCGGCGTGTGACGACGAGCAGCAGCGCCGTACCCAGCAGCACCACGCCACCAACCGTCAGGCCGACGGTGCCCACGCCACCGGTCTCCGGCAGGGTGAACCCCTGGGAGTTCTTCACGGTGAGCGTGAGCACATGGTCGTAGTCGGCCCCGGCGGCGGTGGATGCCGCCTCGAACGACGCCTCGACCGGTGCCGACAGCAGGTTGTACGTGGCCGGGGCGACCGTCTCCACGACCCAGTACGTCTGCCACGCCGTCACGCCATTCGCCTCGATGGCATCGCGCAGGCCGGTGAAACTGGCCTGGTTCGCCGGGGAGATCACATAGTCGGCGGCCTCGCCCAGCGTGGCCCATTCGGGGGCGTCGACGTCGTACACGACCTTCGAGGTCGGGTCGAGCCGCAGGAACTTCCCCGCCGCCGCGTTCGCCTGGCTGCTCGCGATCGCGAAGCTCGCGCCGTTCAGCGCCTTGCCCGCCTGGTCGACTTTCGTCACGGTGACTGTCGCGGTGTACACCTGCGACTCCTCGCCCCCACCGGAGTCGGCGTGGAACTTCGTGCCGCCCTCGTTGGTGAAATCGACCGTGGCGGTGTTCGGCACCGCGCGGCCGGGCGCGCTGAGGATCGAGGAGTTGATCGTCGTATCCAGCGTCACGACGACGCTGCCCGCGCCGCCCAGCTTGACGAAGCCGCTCGGGGTGAACGCGATCGTCACCGTGCGGCTGGTCGGGTCGTAGGTGATGTTGTAGTCGGTGTTCTTCACGAGTGCGCTGCTGCCGGTCAGCTCGGGCAGAGTCGCCACCGTGACCGTCGCGAGATCGAGGTCGAGTGCCGCGTCGAGCTTGTCCAGCACCGCGAACGTCTGCGCGGTCGCGATGTCACCCGGCACGGACACCGTGATGGTGTAGCTCACCGTGTCACCGACCGCCGACGAGCCGGCGGCGTCCACGACCTTGTCGATCGTCAGGGCCTCGTTCTTCGGGTAGACGTGCACCGGGCTGAGCCAGCCGGTTCCGTCCGGCGCCGTCATCGGGACGGCCACGACGAACGGCGCCGCAGTCTGGCTGATGAACAGCGGCTCCCCCGTCGACGCGTTCGTGATGGACGTCGAGGCGGCCGCGTTCTCGACCACCAGGTACAGGCCCTGCGGCAGCCCGGCCGCGGTGGCCTCCCCGTTCGCCCCGGTCGTGACCGAGGCGGGGGAGGCGGCCGTGAGGCCGTACACGCCGATCAGTGACGTGCCGGAGTAGACCTCCAGGTTGCCGGTGTCGGCATTGCGGACGAAGCGCCCCGGTGAGGGCACGTCCGTCCACGGGTCGGCCGGCGGGTCCGGGTTCACCGGCGCGCCGACCTGGTACAGGTCGAACACCACGCCGCTGGCCGGGGTGACGCCGGTCCATGCGGTGGTGTCCAGCTTCTCGCCGGTGCGCTCCTGGTTGCTCACCGGCGCACCGATGAACTTGTGGATCACGAGGTCGCCGGTGGCCGGCGGGATGGCATCGCCCAGCGCGGCGTAGGCGCCGATGGCGAGCGAAGATGATGTCAGGGCGGCCAGTCCGGCGGCGAGCGCCGCCTTCAGCCACGATCGGGTCTGCATGGTGTTTCTCCTTCTCTTTGGGGTGTGCAGAACTGTTGGGGTGTCGATCTCGGCGCGGAGCCGGTCAGGGAGGTGCCTCTGGAGCGTCACGGACGCGTCCCGGTGACCGTCGCCCTGGCCTCGGACGCGGGTTCGACGAGCGCGACCGGCGTTTCGGGTGGCGCCATGCCTCAGGCGTGGAGCGTCACGGCCTCCTCTCCCGGCCGCCGCGATTCGGCGCGCGTCGACGGAGGGAAGACCCTCCGGCTGCGCCCGTCGAGACGAACGGATTCACTGGGACGGCGGTTTCGACAAGCTCGACCGACGTCAGCGCGCTGCGGTCTCCAAGCGCCGGCTCAACGGACGTCCGCGCGGTGCGGCCTCCAAGCGCCAGCGCGGTCGCCAGGAGCCCGAGCCCGGCGAGGATCCAGGGGATCTCGCCGGCGCCGCCGAGCGGCGGGATCGCCATCTGCCGGTAGTTGGGCAGCAGCCACCGTCCGTCGTCGCCTACCTTGAACGCCGGCGGCGGGACCGCGGGATCCTTCGGCTGCGCGGCGATCTGGGGGTCCGGGCCGGTCCCGACCACGACCCACCACTGGCCCTGGGGTAGCTGGTAGCCGGGTTGGGTGCTGGTCTCGACCAGCACGTACGCGCCCGCGACCAGGCCGGAGAACGTCACCGCGCCGTCGGCGCCGCTCACGGTGGCGGCAGCGTCACCGCCGACGCAGACCACCTCGACCAACCCAGGCGGCGCCACGTCGTCCGGCGCGCACGGCCGTAGCTGGAAGGCGACGTTCGCCATCGGCGCGCCAGTCTCGTCGACCTTGACGAACGCGACAGCGAACGAGCCCACGTAGGTCAACGCCAGCGTGTCCGTACCCGACTCGTTCGTGAGAACGAGCAGCACATGGTAGGTCTCGCCGGGCGCCAGGTCAGTCAGCACAAAGCCGGCGATGCCCACCGGATCGAGGCCATCGACGGAGGTGGCGAGAGTGGCGACGTGACGTCCGGGCGCCGGGGACGTATCGGACGGACCGACCGGGGACGTGCTCCACACGACGGTCGCGCTCAACGGCTCCGTGCCGCCGTCGAAGGCGGCCTCCAGCGTCGCCTCGCCCGTGGCCGGCCCCCCGACAACGCTGCCGGAGGCGATGCTCGGCCAGGTGACGACCTGCGCCACCGCCTCCGAGACGAACGTCTGGACGCCCGCAGGCACGTCGAGGTAGAGGTCGACGTCGGCCCTCAGGTAGGCGACGACGAAGTAGCGCGTGTTGGGCACCAGTGGCGCGGCCGCGGGGTCGTCGTGGGTGTTGCGGGTGACCGGCGCGGAGTCGAACGCGATGACGCCCGACGAGAGGTCGACGGACTGGGTGGGGTCGGGGCGTCCGCCGGCATCGGCCAGGGCGGCATAGAGGAAGCCGATGCCGACGAACTCCCCTGCTCCAAGGACGTGGCCCGTGCTGGTGAGGGCCGCGTCGTGCGCGCCGGTCGCTGCCGCCGACGGAACCCCTGCCACCGGCACCTGGCGCAGCGTGAGCTGAAGCACCCCGCGGCCGCGGGAGGTGGCGGGATTGTCGGCGTCGTATCCGGACAGGGTTGCGATGGCGTACACCGGCTTGGCCCGATCCTTCACCCGCTCGACCACGCGGAAGTCGACGCGTCCAAGCGTGGCGCTCGGGCCGAGATCGGCGTAGAGGTTGTCCGCACGAGACACGCCGCCGGTGGTGTACGCGAATCCGCGGTAGCTGGCGGGCAAGCTCAGGGTGGCGATCCGGTCGGCCGGATCGCCACCGGTGTAGCCGTCGGGGAACACGAGCAGGTCGAGCGGGCCGGTCACGGCCGATTGGCTCAGGACGGCGTTCACGAAGAACCCGTCGCCGCGGTTGCCGGCGGTATCCATGTCGATCGCCGACTTCGTCCCCGGCAGGTTGGCCGACAGCGAGTACGCGGTCACGACGGCGTCCGCCCCGATGGTCAGCGCCGCGGCCGGGCCGCCGGCGCCGCCGCCGATCCCGGCGCCGAACCCGCCGGTCGCCGTGACCACCCCGCCGGTGATCGCGATGGTCGCGCCCCCGCCGGTCGCCCCGCCG
>Ga0209629_10001708_pt1 | contig 14199 bp, 7 predicted proteins | sample TergutCu122P5_FD_187286 | JGI IMG/M metagenome (GOLD analysis project Ga0209629, IMG submission 187286) | Cubitermes ugandensis P5 segment gut microbial communities from Kakamega Forest, Kenya - Cu122 P5 (SPAdes) (version 2) | ecosystem: Host-associated > Arthropoda: Insects > Digestive system >... | reverse complement strand
GGGGTTCCCGGTTTGGTCACGGCGGCCAGAGACGGCATCCCCTGGAGCAAATCACCCCCGGCATTGTTGCTACCGTCACTGTTGCCGCCGGCCGGCAACCATCGCAAAGCCTGTCCGGCCGGGGTCATCTGCAAACGAAAACGGGATTCCTGGGACGGTTCCCAACGCACGGGGAGCAATTGCCCAAGCCGTTCATTGATTTGCGAGGTCGGCGAACCACGAAAGCAAACCAGCGAACCGTTTTTTTCAGTGAGCCATTTTTTCAACCGGACCAGGGCTGTTTCCGAAAGAAAAATTTCCGCATCGCGACCCAGGACGACAATCTGGTATTGATCAAGCTGTTCCCCGTCCGCCAAAAAACGGTCCGCCTGGGTTTCAATGGCCCAGTTGTCGGTTTTGGCGTTGGGATTCTCCTGTCCGTCTTCGGTTGCGGAAACGATTTTTCGCCGGTGCAAGCGACCTTCCGCCACACGAACCACGCTGGTCAATTCAATGGAAGGGTCGGCGGAAAGCGTGCGAACCAGATACTTCGTGTCCCAATACGGTTTTCCTTCCAAAAGAAGGACGCGGACCGGTTCTTCAACGACGCGCAAAATCAGTGTTGCCGAATTATTGACGATGGTCACTTCGCCGTGGAGCGGTTCCGCGAAAAATTCATAACGATACAAGCCGCTTTTCGGCTGCATGACCGTCCATGTCGTTTCGACCGTGCCGTTACCGGGAATCTCGACATCGCGCTCTTCCTGCATTTGATCGTCAAGTTTGAGTGAAACGTGCGCTGTTGTTGCCGAAGTTCCCCGTTGCCGCAAATGAACGGTCACGGGAACATGTTGCGCGGCAAAGGCGATTTCCTGCGAAAGTCCGAGTTCCAATTCCAAATCGTTGACCTCGCTTGTCCCGGCAAATGTCCGCGTAAAAACCGGGGTCGCCATTGCCCTGGCTTTTGCCAGATTCTCGCGCAGGCGCGCAAGCGTGCCTTGATTATGTATGCCGTCGCTCAAAAGGAGCACGAATTGTCCTTGCGGCTGCTCGGAATCGAGCGATTGTTCCAGTGCCGTTGCCAAATCGGTCGTCGTTCCCTCCGGTTTCTGCGAAGGCAAGACATCCGGGGTTGTCTTTTTCAATTCCTTGTCAAAACCGAAAAGCCGGACTTCGTATTTCGATTCAAATTGCTTTGTTGCCGCGGCGGCCAGTCCGGCAGCCTCTTCATAACGGGACCGCCCGCTGGAAACGTCCCGGGTGTCCATGCTTGCCGATTGATCGACAAGGATCGTCAAGAGCGGTTTTCCCGGCGGCGGAGGCATCGGCTCCACCCAGGTCGGGTTGAGCAAAACCGTCAACGGCAAAACGAACGCGACGCTCATCAGGATCAGTATCCCCAGCCGTCGCCGACCGGTGATTCGTTTGCGGCTCGACCACCCGTACCAAACCATCAACGTTCCGGCAGTTAAAAACAGCGGAAACCAAAGGCTAAGCGGAATCAAAGGATCGAAAATGATTCGGGACATGTTCGTTGTTTCACCATTAACAAATTTTCATCAATCACGGAACGCAAGCATGGTGCCGACTTCGCCGATCATGCACAACACGCAACCGGCGGCAAGCCAAATCCAGAAATCATCCCGGCGTTCTCCGCCGTCAGCGACATTACGGTAATATGTTGCATGTCCGCCGGCCAAACGGGGACCCAGATTTTTCATGTCGAGCGATGCCAGTTCGCTTTCTTCCGGCGGGATGGCCACCGCTTTGGCGAAAACAATCTCTTCGCCGCGTTTGACGCCGTAAACGCCGGGACGGTCGGGGCTGTTCCAATGCCATACCGTGCCGGTTTCTTCATCGACCAACTCCCCCTGTTTTTTTTCATCGGCGACGGTTTGTTCATTTTTTTGATCGTTTTTCATGCCGGCCGTTTTTAAGTCAAACACGTTCAAAAGATGAGCCGGTCCTGCATTGGCGGGCAATTGCACGAAAAGCGGTTCGCCGCAATTGGCCGTTTTGTTTCCACGTTCACGATCCATTAAACCCCGCACCAGTTCCTCGATCAACGGCACAAACGCCCCGGTTTTCGGCAAGTTCGATTCGTTCAGGTCGGCGTTGATCACCGTCAACGCACCGGCGTCGGACATGACCGAAACAACGCTTGCCGAACCGTCATCGTACATCGCCAGCACATCATCGTCGGGGCGGCCTTCCCATCGCCGCGACCCAAGTCCGCCTGAAAATCGCAGTTGTCCCAGGACACCGTTCAGGTGGTCGCCAAACACATTGAAGGGGGACCGATCGCGTTTCACCGAGATCAACGTCAAATCACGACGCAATCGACCGGCCAAAGGGGGAACAAATTCCACCGGCAATTGCACGCTCCCGCCGACGGCCTCGAGCAGCGATTTCAAATTGACAGCATCCTGGGATTCCGAGGCGACATAAAGCACCGGCTTTCCACGTCGAAAAAAACCGGCCAGCAACTTGACGGTGTCATCCGAAAGTTTGCCGGGGTGATCAATCACGATCAAATCGGCGGACGCCAAGGATGCCGAATCGATTTCCGACGGGTCCGTCCGGCGCACGGTTGCCGGTTTCCCTTCCGCCGTTTGCCGGAGGGCAAGCGCACATTCCAAAAAATAAGCCGACGACGGTCGCATGTTTGCCGGCTGTCTTGTCACGAGCAGATAATTCGGTTCCGCGGGGATATCAACGGCAAACGGGCGAACATTATCCGCCGACAAGGCGTCGTCAACATCATTCTTGTCAAGATCGACCAATCGGGCTTCACCAGCCTGCCATCCCGTCTGTTTCCACGGAATTTCCTGGGTGAGCGTCGTCGTGCTTTCGGGCGGACATGTCGCTTTCAAATTCCAAAGCGATTCGCCGACATGCAGTTCGATTTCCAGTTGTCGACCATGAGGCGTGCCGTTGTAAAGATCTATTTCGCATTGCGACGAGCCGCTTGCCAGTTCCCGGGCGTTCACACGAACGTCGAGAATGGCCAGATTCGGCAATGTTTCGGACGGAGCGACCGATTCCCATTGAATTTGCGTTCCTTCGGGGAGCGAAGTGAAATCCGCTTTGGCCCAACTCGACCGCTGAAAATCGCTGACGATCACCAACTCGCGGCGGCGATGGTCTTCCGGCGAAACGGGGGCCAGTATTTTTCCTGCCGTTTCCACCAGTTTTCGAACATCGACCCGTTCCGGCAACACGGCCGCTTGCGCCAGTTCGTCCCGCAACTGGTCGAAATTGACGGAAGGTGCGTCAAAAACGGCACGGGACCCGGCTCCGACCAAAATCAGGTTCGCTTTCAAGCCGGGACGATAACGAAGAAAATTTGCCGCACTCGTCCGGGCACGTTCCAAGGCGGCGACCCCGCGATCAGTTGCCGCCATACTCTGGCTGACATCCAGGGCAACCACGCGAACGGCGTCGCCGTCGGTTTGGTCGGAAATCAACGGACGCCCCCCCCATTGCGGCCGCGCAATCGCCAGGGCGATCAAAAGAACGGCCGACGTTCGCAGCAACAAAATGAGAACATCACGCAAAACATGTCGGGCGCGTCGCTGATGAACCACCTCGCGAAGAAAACGCAACGTGCTGAGCGGCAACCGTACCGGTCGCGGTTTCGTCAACAAATGAACCGCAAACGGAACCCCCGCCGCCAAAACGCCCAACAAAATCGCCCACGGATGAAGGAATGTCATCAATTTGACCTTGAAATGGAAAACGGTGTATACCGGCTCCGGGATAACCGTTTACATAGCCATATTGGCATGGACACAAAAGTTGAACCGCCACCTGATTTTTTGGCCACGAAGACCGCAGCTTCCGTTGGTCGCTGCTATCCAACTCTTATGTCCAGGTCAATAGTCCAAACCAACAAGACAAAAAGCTTGCTGAAAAATAAAAAAATAACTGTTTGTATAACCACCAGTATCGGGGAAAGTACGTTTTTTCCATGCGGACGTCGGAAAACCACCCGTAAAAAGTGAACAAGAGACAGACCATCCATAATACGAGATGGAGCCACAATGCCCACGGTTTACGAAACACAAGACCAATCAACCCTGTAAACACGAACGGAACGGTAAACGCCAAAAAAGGAATATCTTGAAACAAGGTCGGGTCAAAAATCAGCCAATTGACAAGGCAAAAAGCAGGAAACAACGTAAAAAGTACAGACAAAACAAAAGGATAAACCGGACGTGTACTCATTTTACTTTCTTTCGTGCCTCCGTGTGAAAAAAAATATGTGGAAAAAACATCACGTTGCCCGATCGACTAAAAATCCGCCCAATGTATGCAAATACGGGACCGCCGTCGAAACGAGGCGGTAGTCGCAGCCGCCGGCCAGTGCAAACTGTCGAACCATCGTCAGGTGCAGGGCAAATCGCTGTTGATAGTCCGCACGAATTTCCGCCGGAGAACAGTCGAGACGTCCTTCGTTTTCCAGCCCTTCAAACCGGAACGCCGCTCCGTTTGGCAACGACTCCTCTTCTGGATGAACCAGGTGCAACACGGCGACTTCCCAATTGCGATGCCGGAACAATTTGACCGCCGCAAACACTTCCGACAAATCGTCCATCAAAAAATCACTCATCAAAAGGAGGACTCCCCGTCGTTTGGATTGCTCGAACAGCGTCCGCAACCCGGCGGCCATCGTCGTCGAGGGGCGAACGGCGAGATGCTCGATTTCCTCATGCAGCCGGGCCAGGTGTGTCAGCGTTCCCCCCGGCAGCAAATGGTTTCTCAACCTGTCATCCAACACGGCCAAACCGACTTGATCCTGGCCATGCACGATCAGGTAACTCATCGCCGTCGCCAAGTATTGTGCGTATTCCAGTTTTGATAATTTCGCTCGCGAATTCGCGCCACCGAACGCCATCGAACCGCTGACATCCAAAGCAAGCGTACAAAGCAGATTCGTTTCGTCCTGATAAATGCGAATAAAAGACTTGCCCGTCCGGCCAAGGACTTTCCAGTCAAGGCGTCGCAAATCTTCGCTGCCGGAATATTGGCGGTAATCGACAAATTCGCCGGCTCCCCCCTGCTGACGCGACTGATGATGTCCGCTGTAGGAACCCTCGATCCGATGCCGGGTCGAAAACCGCATAAGCGACAATGAACTCAGCGTGCCGGGATCAAGAAACCGACTGGTGTAAATGGTGTGATTCACATCAGGCTCCTTTTTTTAGTTTTTTCTCACACGGGGTACGGGGACACGGAGTTTTGAAGTGATGCTTTATTGTTCGATTTCACATGTTTCATGACGGCAACAATAAATTTGGAATGACCTGTCCCTTGTGTCGTTGTAAAGCAGGAAACGAGTTCCCAACCTTGTTGACCTTTTTGATGTATTGTCCCGGACATAAGAGTTTGATAACAGCGACCAACGGAAGCTGCGGTGTTCGTGGCCAATACGGTTGGAATCGCTCTCAACTTTTGTGTCCATACCAATAAAATGTCTTGAAATTGAACACTATCAAAATTTGCAAGAGGCAAATCGAACATCAATGGGATTGAAGCCTTTTGGAGTCATGCGAAAAGACGGCTGGCCAAATTCAATGGATGTTCACCTCAAACTTCCCTCCTCCATTTCAAGGAAACCGAGTTCAGGTACAATCACCGTGATGAAAAACCTCTTCACTGTTGGACTTGTTCGGAAACCACGCGCAGGGTTCACGATTGAGTATACCACATGACGAGATGCATTCCAAGCTGTTGTTGGATCATGACGCGGGGAATTACGTTGATACGAGGGTATGGAGACCAATCTTCAATATTACATTAAAAAAGACGGGATAGTTTGGTTGGCCGGTTTCGGATGTCGTCGCACGGCCTGCAAGTGCGGCGACATATTTGAAAATAACACCGGCACGGTATCACACCCGCAAATCGGCATCGGGGGTTTGCACGCCTGTTTGCGTGTCGGCGTATCTTTTGCGGATCGGTTCAATCTGTTCCGCAATGAACTCGTCAACCTGTTCCCGGGCGCGACCGACGTACAAGTGCGGCTCAAGTTCCGCATCGACATTCACCTTGTCAAATGCAGGATCGCTCTGCAATCGTTCGATCAGGTCGTTGTCCCCCCCCTGACCTTTGACGACGGCGGCCGCCGCCTGGCTGTGCTGCCGGATCAACTCATGCAGTTCCTGACGGTCGCCTCCCGCTTCGACGGCGGCCATCAGGATGTTCTCGGTCGCCATAAACGGCAGTTCGGCCCGCAAATTCCGTTCGATCACTTTCGGATAAACGACCATCCCTTCGGCGACGTTCCGGCACAGGATCAAAATCGAATCGACCGCCAAAAACGCCTGAGGAAGCACCAAACGCCGGTTGGCACTGTCGTCGAGCGTCCGTTCGAACCATTGCACGGCAAGCGTCGCGGCACAGTTGGCCGGCAACGACATGACGAACCGCGCCAGCGAACAGATGCGTTCACTTCGCATCGGATTCCGTTTGTACGCCATCGCCGACGAGCCGATCTGGTTCTTTTCGAACGGCTCCTCCATTTCCTTGCGATGGGCGAGAATACGGAGATCGGTCGCCCATTTGTGTGCGCTTTGCGCGATCGACGACAACACGTCGATCACCTGTGAGTCCATTTTTCGCGGATAGGTTTGACCGGTGACCGCAAACGCTTCCTCGAAACCGATCTTTTCGCAAACACGTTTTTCGAGGGCGCGCACCTTGTCGTGGTTGCCGTCGAACAATTTGAGAAAACTCGCCTGGGTGCCGGTCGTTCCCTTGATGCCGCGACAACGGATGTTCGAAATCCGGTGCTCCAGTTCCGCCAAATCAAGCACGAAATCGTAAGCCCAGAGACATGCCCGTTTTCCGACGGTAGTCGGCTGGGCGGGCTGGAGATGCGTGAAAGCGAGACAGGGCAAATCGCGATTTTCCACAGCAAACGTCGCCAGACGGTCGATCACCCCGACGAGCCGTTTACGAATCATCTGCAAACCTTCCCGAAGCAGGATCGCGTCGGTGTTGTCAGTCACGTAACAGCTTGTTGCTCCGAGATGAATGATGCCACGGGCCGTCGGGCAAAGATCGCCGTAAGCGTGAACATGCGCCATGACATCGTGTCGCAGCTTTTTTTCGTACTCCGCGGCGGCCTCGAAATTAATGTCGTCGATATGGGTTTTCAGTTCGGCGATTTGTTCCGGCGTGACGGCGAGTCCGAGTTCTGATTCAGCTTCGGCCAGTGCGACCCAGAGTTTCCGCCAGGTGCTGAATTTGCGTTGCGGCCCCCACAGTTCACTCATTTCCCGCGACGCATAACGGACAATCAACGGGTTGTCGTAATTCAAATAATCAGTCATGATGATTCAAGGGGGCAGTTGTCAGGATTCCATTTTAGCGGCCGGGCTTGCCCGACATTTCAAAGAATTTCTTTGGCGAATTCTTTTTTCAGCAAATCACACGCTTTTTGCGAGTCATTTTCGTTGACCATGATGTTGATGCTCCGCTCGCTGGTGCTGATGATCGTGACGTTGATGTTTTCACTCGAAAGAATGCGGAAAATACGGCTCGCCAGCCCTGTGTGACTCCTCAAACCGGTGCCGCGAACGACGATCTTGGACACTTTCGGATTATGCAGCGGGGCGTCGCTCCTGAAGTTTTTCGCCAGTTCCCCGGCAATGGTCAGCGTTTGCGGCAATTGCTCGCGGCTGACGGTGAAACTGATGTTGGCGCGACCGTTTCGTCCGACGCTTTGCACGATCATATCGACGACGATCTTGTCTTTCGCAATCCGCTCGAAAACGGACGACGCGATCCCGGAGGTGTCGGGGAGATTGTTGAGCGTGACGCGAGCCTGTGCATTGTCGAGCGAAACGGATTCGATGATGATGTCCTCCATGCCGGTCAAGCGGGAAAGGTATTCCCCTTCGAGCTTGTCGGGCGAAAGTTTCGTTTCTTTGGAAAGCACGACCGGCCCTTGTGCGTCGTCGGGACGAACCTGCAACGCAAACGCTTCATGGACCGCACGCAAGGCATCGGCACCTTGATCCTGTGAGACGAGTGCCGAAATCTTGATTTCGCTGGTGGTGATCATGGAAATGTTGATTTCCTTGTCCGCAAGGGCGCGGAACATCCGTTGCGCAACCCCCGACTGGTGTTCCATGCCGAGTCCGACGACGGAAATCTTGGCGACACCGGTGTCGGTTTCAACCCCTTTGGCCCCGATTGCGGCAACGACCTCTTTTGCAATGTCAACGGTGAGCGGAAGGTCGTCTTCCAGTACGGTGAATGAAATATCCGTCTTGCCGTCCGTGCTGATGTTCTGCACGATCATGTCGGTCGCGACTTTCGCTTCGGCGATTTTGGTGAAGAGCGTCATCGCGACGCCGGGACGGTCCGGCACGCCGACGACCGTGACACGGGCTTCTTTTTTCGCAATCGCCGCCCCGCAAACCGACGACGTTTTCGATTCCGGAGTGGCGACGATCCAGGTTCCCGGAGCGTCACTGCCGCTGTTGCGCACAACGACGGGTACGTTGTATTTTTTCGCAAATTCGATCGAACGGCTGTGCATGACACCGGCTCCCAAACTGGCCAGTTCGAGCATTTCATCATAGCTGATCCGGTCCATCTGCCTCGCTTCGGGAACAAGTCGCGGATCTGTCGAATACACACCGTCGACATCGGTGAAAATTTCACAGGCGTCGGCGGCAAGCGCGGCGGCAAGTGCCACGGCGGTCGTATCACTTCCACCGCGTCCGAGCGTGGTGATCGCACCGTCGTCACTGACACCCTGGAAACCGGCGGCAATGACGATTTTCCCTTCATTGAGGCTTTTTCGCATCGTTTCCGTCGAAATGGAACGGATGCGTGCTTTCGTGTGCGCGTCATCAGTCAGAATGCCGATTTGCGTTCCCGTGTAACTGACCGCCTGATAACCGAGCGACTCCAGAGCGATCGCCATCAATGAAATGGTGACCTGTTCGCCGGTTGCCATCAGCATGTCCATTTCGCGGGTCGACGGTCTGTCGGTGATTTGTTTGGCGAGCGCGATCAGGCCGTCGGTCGTTTTTCCCATCGCACTGACCACCATGACCACTTTGTGACCTTCTTTGGCCGCACGAATCGCTTTTCGCGCCGCGGCAAGTATCTTTTGTGTATCGGCAACACTGGAACCGCCAAACTTCTGGACAATCAACGACATGGTTTTTTCTCTCCTGATTTTTAAACAACTTTTCTTTGCGCGACTCCCTGAAACAATCGCACGGGTGTTTCAGCAATTGTGGGCGTAACCTCTTGACATGAAACGAGTGTAGGCAAGCCTCCTCATTATCACACAGTTTTTTCCACCGACAAGAGCAAGAAATAAAAAAATCAAACGAAGCGGGAAAATCCCCTCTTCGTTTGATTTTTTTGTCAAACGGATTGTCCGGTATTAAAAATCATACCTTACTTGGCAAGATTAATCCCGTTTTTTTGCGAATCATTCGGCAATGCCGGCCTGGTGCTTGCCGGATCGCCAACGTCTTTGCCGTCATAAGTTTTGTCGGTATACGGTTTATCGGTATATGTTTTGTCGGCGTAAGTCTTATCAACGTAGGTCTTATCAACGCCGCCGACGGCAGGCCGTTCTGAAGCTTGAATTTCTGATGCCGGCGAAAGTCCGGTGCCTGCCGGCGTTTCAATACTTGATGTCGGCGACACTATCGATGGCGATACGACTGACGGCGGCACCACCGACGGAGAATTGGTTTCGGGAAGCAACATCGGTTGCCCGGATTCGTCCAGCGGAATCCGCCTTTCGACGACAAACGGCCTCAGAACCTTCCGGGTGACCGGCTGAATACGCGGCACCAGCACCGTGTACGGCTCCGTTCTTTCCTCAACGACGGTTTTGTTGCGTGTGACCGGAACATCGCGCGTGACTTCCTGCGTTTCCATGCGGTAAACCTGGACCGGCGTGGTCTGCTGAACCCGCTCCACCACCTGACGGAAAGTCGTCACGGGAACCCTTCTGACTTGTTCTTCCTGTACCATTCGCATAACCTGATACGGCTCCCGGCGGGCGATCCGTTCTTCCTGAAACGTCGTTCTCGTTACCGGAACCTGCTCAACGACCGTTTCCGGAACCAACGTTGTGACCGGAGTCGTTTCCGTCACGAGGTTGGATTGAAAAACCGTTCCCTGTCTCAATCTCGATTGCTCTTGCATCGGCGTCCAGAACAGTCCCGGAAGCTGGCGTCGCGTTGCACCGGTTGCCGGATCAACGAACGTCCCCCCTTGTTGCCAGGCGAGTCGGTTAAATGTTCTTCCCGGCTGCACGAACGTGAAATTCACGAACTGTCCCCGATCGACGACGTTGGTTTGCAGCGTCGTCACCGGCCGGTTCACCGTCATTTGACGTTCCTGCATCACGGTTTCCTGAACAGGGCGTTGGACCGTTTGCCAGACTTCACGTTCGGCGGTTTCCCAAACCGGCCGGCTGACCGTGACACGTTCTTCCCGTTCCGAAGTTTCCGGCACTGTTCGAATGACATTATAACTGGTGTCGCGAAATTCCGTTGTCCAGACCGGACGCAGCACCCGGAAAGTTTCCTGCTGAACGGTCGTTTCCGGGACTTGTCTGATTACACTGAACCTTCGTTCGCGAACTTCCCTGTCCCAAACCTGTTGAAAACTCGTTTCCTCTTCTTCGCGGAATTGTGTTTCATTTTCAATACGAAAGGTTCGCGTCGGAACGGGATCAACCACCGGAAAATTTGCCGAACGTGTGACCGGTCCTGAGATGGTGGTCACCGGACCGGAAATGGTGACCGGTCTCGAAATAACCGTCGGCGGGGCGGTGGAAATGACCGTCGTTCCCGTGGCACCGCAGTTCCAGCATTGTGCCAAAAGCGTTGCCGTTGTGCCGATGAACAACAACATTCCAACAACCACGGAACAAAAGCCGATACGGTTCATTTTGATCAATCTCATGCTCATGTTGATTGTACTCATTTTCCCTTTTCGCCTCACCAGTGCGTTGTCTGCCAGGTTCTTCCATGATCGTACTTTTGAAAATCTCCTTATTTTTCAAATTTTCAACCCACGAAAAACGCAAAAAACATTGCATACCATATAACCATAATAATCCTTATGATCTTTGAATCAAGTGTTGCACATTATCTTTATTGCGTTTTTTGTCTATTTTTTCTAAATTATCAATCAAGAACAAACCCTGCTCTCAATATTACCTCCCCCCTTGAGTCATTTTATGAAAATTTATCAAAAAAAACAATTTTTCTTACATACTTTCGTCAAGAAATCAAAAAAGCAAGTCGAAAACGATCGACTTGCTTTTGAAATGTTCATGAAATGGATAATCATGATCAACGATTAAATGAATCAGTCAAGGCGATAACCTTTTCCTTTGCACTCACGATATTCCGGCTTGATTCGCTCTTTGACGCCGGAGGTTTCGAGGTTGTTTTTGACTTTAAGATTAATCGGGTCCCATTCGATTTTTTCGCCCATGACATTCGGTTTGCTGGCGGCCCAAACGGCGAGATTGCCGAGCAGAATCGTTTCAGTCAACGGACCGCCGTTTTTCGCGTAACCGGAAATACAGAGTGATGGATCATTCTTCTGAATCGCTTCATAAAGCTCAAGTTTTTGCGCCAGGTCATTGTCATTGGAATCAATATGCGAGTTTTTGCGGAACGTGACGTTCGGCAATTTTTCGCACTTGATGTACTCGCAAGTGCCGCAGTAGTCGTCTTCCGTATAGACCGTCCCTTTGTCCCCCATGACAATGGCACCGCTGATATTCGGCTTCTTGGTGATTCCGGCTTCTTCAAAGACGCTGGCATCCGGGAGATTGCCGCCGTCGTACCAGATCGCCTTGACTGCCGGACGGAAATCGTTAGCCGGGAATTCATAGATGATCTTCGAACGTGACGGGAAACTGTCGCCATTATGGCCGCTCGTGATCGCCTGCACCGAAACCGGGTTTCTCAAATCGCAAGCGTAATACGGCATGTTGAATGTATGGCAGGCCATATCGCCGAGGGCCCCGCTTCCGAAATCCCACCAGCCGCGCCAGGCAAACGTGTGATAAAGCCCCGGGAAGAAATCACGGTACTTTGCAGCTCCGATCCAAAGGTCCCAATCAAGATTGGCAAGCTGATTGTCAATTTCTTTTTGTTTGGCGTCGATGATTTCCTTGCGTTTGGCTTCAATTTTCTTTTCCTGTTCCGCCGCGGAAAGACCTTCGCGTTCTTCTTTGGTCAAGCGGATTCTCGCTTTTTCCGTCGCTTCGGTGAAAGTCTTCATGGTTTCACTCGGAATCCCCTGCGGCCAAATCGGACGATTGGTCCAAACATGGACCTCCTTGATTTTGCCGACAACACCGGCACGAACCTGGGCGACCGCTTCACGACTGGTATTCAGAGCCGAACCCTGGTTGCCCATTTGCGTGCAAACGCCCGTTTCCTGGGCGACTTCCGCCATTTTACGGGCTTCATAAATCGTGCGCGTCAACGGCTTCTGGACGTACATGTGCTTTTTCATCCGCATCGCCATCAAAGCGGCCGGCGCATGCATGTGGTCCGGCGTGCTGACCGTCACCAGATCAATGCTCTTGTCAAGTTTTTCGAGCATGTCGCGGAAATCGGTAAATGTTTCCGCTTTTTCGTATTTCGATTTTGCCGAGGCGAGAGTTCCTTTATCAACGTCGCACAAACCGACGATGTTTCCAAAAAATGCGGCGTGTTCAACGTCACCGCTCCCTTTGCCCCCCACACCGACGGATGCAACGCCCAGTTTTTCGTTCGGCGACTTGCTTTCCTGAGCCGAAACTCCGGCCGCCACCCAAAAACCGATTCCGGTTACGGCAGCCGATGTTTTGATAAAATCACGACGAGTTGTTTTGTTGACCATACTTTTCTCCTTTTGAGATGTCATTAAGTAGTTATTAAACCATCGAGTTCATTACCGCTCCCGTTGATCGCTCTTTGACGACACAGGGGCATCTGCACTTTTTAAACGTTCTATCATAAAAGAATACATTGCCAAACGATCATACACTTTCGACGAACGGGGGACAAAATCTCATGGTGAAAAATGTTGCAACAACCCAATCCGTCTCCAATTTGATAAAGACGATTTTACCACAACCTCAATCAGTTTCCAGTACGGGGGGAAAATTGTGGAAAATTTTAGGAAAAAATAAATTACGGTGTGATGAAATGTACACTTTAATGATTATTGAAATAATAATCCTGATTTTTCCTTGCATCCATTTTTATTGATCACAGTACAAAAATCACTTTTGATTTTATGACAAAATTCGTATTCCGTGATGAATTGATAATCTCAAAACGATACGAAGGTCAAGACAATTTAAAGTCATCAAATAAATCTCACACTTCGTTTCGTGCCGTGTCGGGCAACATGGCCAAAAACTCGTATTCCGACAGCACCGGCACGCCCAGTTCGCTGGCCTTTGCGAGTTTCGAGCCGGCGTCTTCGCCTGCGACGACAAAATCGGTTTTCTTTGACACGCTACCCGCCGCGTGGCCGCCCAGGTCTTTGATCATTTGTTCGATTTCGTCGCGTTTGAACTTCTGCAATTTTCCGGTCACAACGAAGGATTTACCTAAAAAAACCTGTCCGTTCCCAGCCTCAAGTTTCAAGCCTCGCATCTCCTGATTCATCGAAACGCCGAGCGTCTTGAGTTCGTCGATGACGGCGACGCCGTGTTTGCTTTTGAAAAACTCATGAACGGATTCGGCGACAATCGGGCCGATCATGTTAATTTGGGCAAGTTCACCAGTATCGGCGTTCCTCAATGAGTCGATTTTTTGATAATGCTTTGCGAGGATGTCGGCGGTCTCCGCTCCAACGTGCCGAATGCTGAGTGCATTCAGGAGCCGGGAAAGACCGCGATTTTTGCTTTCCGCGATCGCTCCGGCGAGATTGGCGGCCGATTTTTTCCCCATCCGTTCGAGCGATGCGATTTGATCGACCGTCAAGCGATACAGATCAGCCGCTGTTTTTACCAGTCGTTGCGACACGAGCTGGTCGACGATTTTCTCCCCCAAACCATCGATGTTCATCGCCTTTCGACTTGCAAAAAAAAGAATCCGTTCCCGAATTTGCGCGGGACATTCAATGTTGGTGCAACGGATGGAGACGCCCCCTTCGTCTTTGGAAAGAGGTTCGCCGCATTCGGGGCAATCGGTTGGAAACTGAAACGGCGGTAGT
>Ga0209629_10001707_pt1 | contig 14201 bp, 9 predicted proteins | sample TergutCu122P5_FD_187286 | JGI IMG/M metagenome (GOLD analysis project Ga0209629, IMG submission 187286) | Cubitermes ugandensis P5 segment gut microbial communities from Kakamega Forest, Kenya - Cu122 P5 (SPAdes) (version 2) | ecosystem: Host-associated > Arthropoda: Insects > Digestive system >... | reverse complement strand
GACCGCTCCATTCGAACTATCAACACAACAGGCGCTGCTAAAGGTATCCTACGACTTCCACATCGCTGGCAACGGGTTGTACACAATGCTGGTGACTACACTGAAGGACAGTAAAACTTCGAAACGTGTATCTATTTTGTATCAGTTGTAAATAAATAGTTGCCACTATTAAAGTTCCAACCCTCGTATAACACAGGAAGAACCGTTTTAAAAAGACAAGATCAAGAAACTATCAATATAAAATTAATAATAAAGTTGAAATGTTAAAAAAGGTAAAATCAGTAGAAGCATAGGTAATTATTCAGAGGATGGTCTGTATAAGTTTATAGTGGTCTTGCCTATTGAGCATGGAAATTTCTCAAAGAAGTAGCATTCAAGTGGAACATTCTTGTTTTGACATTTTAGACCTGAAAATAGTATTTGTTTATAGTATGTTAAAATGGTATAAGGTGAATTGAATTAGAGTTTATATGGAGGCAGAACTTTAGAAAGAACATTACTTAAGAAACTTACATTTATCAGAGATCACAAATATTTGTGCAGCTTTTCAATCTTACTTATAAAGTGATTCCTTCGCACTAAGAACCAAGTGATTCAACTGTGGGAAGAAAATGCTTTTCAAATAATAGTGATAAGCTGTAGAAATATTTATAATTTCTGATACACATAAGGTTTATAAAAAATGTTACTTCTAAAGTTTTGCTTCCATATAAACTCTAATGTAATTAACCTCATCCCATTTAATGCACCATAAATGAATTCTATTTTCAGGTCATCTAAAATGTCAAAACAAGGAAGTCCTACTTAAATGCTCTATCTTCAAGAAATTTCCACCTTCATTACAAAAGACCACTATAAACGACCACTATAAACTTATACAGACTGTCCTGTGAAGAATAACCTACTCTTCTATTGATTTTACCCTTTAACATTTTAAGATTACTATTTATTTTGTATTGCTATGTTCTTGACCCAGTCCTTTAAAACTACAACACGGTTATACAAATTCTGTTCCTAAGGCTGTTCTTCCCATATTACATATACCCACATAACAATACAAATTATGAGGTTTTGAGATCTCAGTTCCTTATAAACCATGTATATATATATATTCTATTATTCTTGTGCTCAGTCTGTTGATGGCCTTGCATGCCGAAACAGGCAGCTGAAAATAACAGAATGAATTCTTGTATTTTGACTAGAATGAGAGCACAATGGGAGTCAACTGTCTTAAAATTTTACTTTAGTCCAAGTTTAATTGGGATGTACATAGTTCTGTAGTAGAGTTTGGCTTGGAAAAGACAAGCTTGAAGACAGGACCAATCCTGTCCCTGAAATGTAGTGTGTTAAATTTAAATACATGTGATGGAAAAATTCCATTAAGTTAATGAGTTCAGATGTCACACACCAACGTCAGAACCCTAAAGAACATTAATGTAATGACTAACTGCAAATGGGATTAGAAGGATCTGATCACAGCAGTGGCAAGAGAGTTTTCTCTTCACCAGTGTCCAGACCAGCTCTGCAGCCCAAACAGCTGCCTATACAGTGAATGCCAGGAACTTACTCCCAGGAATAAAACAGCTGGTCCATGAAGCCAACAGCTCACCTCCCCCCATATGCACAAAGATTAACTATACATAGAGTTATAACTCCATTCCATCATGCAACTTCAATAGCATGTAATTAGTTAAGCAACTTAGCAGGCTGACTCAGGACATCACTGGCTCATTTATCATGGTTTCTTTAGTCAAAGTATATTCAAGGATAATAACATAAGCAAACCAAAACAACCTCCTTTCAAATTTACCTTTTTCAATTCAATATTCATTATCCAGTGATTTGATACTGTATGGTCTGAATTCTTGACTGTATTGTAAAACAGATTGCAAATAAATGACTGAATTTATGTTTTATAATTATATGAACAAAACCAGATGACTGGAAGAATATGGAAAAGTATGGTTGACGGAGAGATACAGAAATATTTTATGTGGCCTCAGTATAGTTGCTGACAGTAATTCTGCTGAACAAAAGATGCATTTAGATATAGTCTTAGTATTTATTTTCATAAAAAAATATATGTAGTCTGTTCTCTCAGTATTTTGAGGGCTGAGTTACATCGAAAATACTCTAGGAGGTTACTAAACATGAGCAATAAAGTTAACAGTAATTTACAATAAATAGTATTTTTATTTGCATAACCATGTTCCAGTCTGGATGCACTCCAACATGCTACCTTGTTGCACCAGCTGTTATTTTACTCCATCACACATTATTTGGAAGGCTGTACTGCATTACACAGTACACAAAATTCTGTACAGTGTTCTTTTGCAGTTTATTAAGCTTACTTGATACTTGTTTCAATGTAAAGCACACTTAATTTTGTCTCAGCATGGCTAAAAACTGTAATTACCTAAGAGCATTCAGTCACTGACCTGTTGCATTTAAAAATCCCTGCACACAAAAGCAGGTGCTACCAGTGCAGTACACTGATATAATTTTGAGCCATTTGCAGCTGATTTGTATGGAGAAATCATTTCAACCAAATGGGGACCTGCAGACACATTTTAAGTCTGGATAACCCAAGTATGCCAAACTCTGAAAACAAAATGAGTAGATACAACAATGCTGTTTTATAATTCTTCATTAAATTTACAGTGGTCACTGAGAAATTCTAATCCACAGATCAGTTCTAACAGAACAGTACACCACACTTTGTACCCTTCCACTAGACCTAACATCCATATCAGCATTTGCCACTGTCAGTGGTTGTTGCATTATTGAACTGTTAATTAATTTCTTGCCTCCATGTTGTAGTCTGCTGGTTATGACAACATGTAATCTGGTAGATGGACACCAATGTTTCAGGATTGCTGCCTCCACACACACTAGATGGAAGCAGCAGTATGCTGTTCTGAAGTGTAACCTCATACCATATCATAATGCAGATGACCGCAATATGAATCTTTCCGAGCATTTTTTAATTGACATAAGTTATATGTACAAACACGGTACTGAAACCAACAAATGCACATAAATGTATACAAGTATCTTATAAACACCTTACGCGTCTTTGTTGATAAGCTACTTTTATACATTAATGTGCATTTGTTAATTTCGGTACCATACCTAATTAGCGCAATGCACGGTAATGGATTATTTAAAAATTCTGCTTGGAATCTTGTGTCTTCATTTGCCTTGACGAAGGCAATAAGTCTGTCTGAAACGTCAGTTAATTTCTACCACACTATCCAGTATCACATGCCACAAGACAGTTTTTATAAGCACGGGCATGAGTACCTCGGATACCACAGTGTAATTCTTAACTGCCTGAACTCCAAGTATCATAATTTATTACACTTTCAAACGTTGTCAAACAGGCACAGATAATATTGTTGATGGGTGAACGCTGTCACGATACGGCAACTTACCACATGCAACGGACCTGTTGAAGGGGGTATTTCTTTATTAGTTCAAAATAATGCTAAAAGATGGGAGGACGGTTGAATTACCGGCTACGAAGTCCTTGATGCATGGCAGACAACACCTGACGTCAATGAAGTGACGTCACTTCGTAATGTAGGATAAATATATGTGTGTGTTTGTGTGTGTATGTGTGTGTGTGTGTGTGTGTGTGTGTGTGTGTGTGTGTGTGTGTGTGTGTAGTGACGTCAAAATTCATTAAAATAGGTCATTGGCTTTTTCCCGCGAATTTAATGATAATGTTAAAAAGGGGAAAATATGCCCTAATCAAAGGCTTACGGAAATACTCCTAAACACACGTAATAATTTAAACCTTATCAACAGACACGGGAGTTCAAAATTCATTTGTGTGCCTGTCATGCCACATAACAGTTAAATCTGAATTAAAAATAAAGAGGGAGAACTTATAACTTGCCATTTTTGTACTGTGTTTGAATACAGCAATAATATTCGCTAGATTAAGGAAAGGTCCTAAATTAATGGTAATTTTCATATTCGATCATTTTGTTGTTTCGAATTAAGCCCGCAAACTTCTGCTTATGAAGGTTTGCAAGGAATACATAGTTGTCATGTTACCATGATATAATACCTTCGACTGTGATCCACAAAAGCATTTTAGTATTTATTCGATTTGGGAATGAAATATTTTTATGTAATTTCAAGCCGTTCACAAGAAATTCGTTTCGGCCATCGTCGATTGTACTATGTGTGACGTCATATAGCTACGGGGTTTGCAAAGTTTAGTAGAGGGAAGCCGCGCCCTACCCAGATAGTGGTCTGTAAACAGTTATTGCAAGAAAATAGTTTTAACGGACAATTACTATTCAAATTTGTGTTGTATGACTCCCTGACCCTCATAAAATCATCAGGGACGTTTTTTAAATGTGAGTATTGCTATTATTTTGTACCGGTATTTTGTGAAGTGTGGATAGTAGTCTGCAATCGGCGGAGGGGGACTGGCAATCTGCAGTATACGTATCTTGGAATACCAGGTAAAATATCATCTTATGATCATGTTAATGGACTGAAAGATATTGGGATGTGTATTTAGCAAGTGTGCAGAGGTATATGCGTTATGTATGATGTGTAATATTTCAATGAAGTGTTCTGAAAGCCATCCCGATTAGGCTTACGAACCGTCATGGCCGATTAGTTAAAATTGAGTGCTGTCAAATGATCGCATTTCAGATCATTTTTTCAACATGTATGGTGTGTGTTTAAAGTTTTGCAGCACAATTGAAGTATGCTGCTGTCTTAAATAAGTTGGGTTTGTTAAACGTTATTGAATACAGTTCACAGCGTACACCGCGCGTAAAGTGAGGTTATAGAGGAAACTGGTACTGGAGTTACAGAAATACTAAAATTCAAAAGATTTCGTTGTTTTAATTCACACATCGTGTTCAGAATTATCAAAAGCAAGTACAGATGTTCCATTAAATGTACAAAGAAACTGTAAACATTATTGTGTGAATAACAGGGTGGGGACTGCTTAAAGCAGCCATTGATTTTCATATTAGCGTTTTTTAAAATGTATATAACAAGTTAGAGATCACGGAACGAGAATAACAGAGATCTATAATTGTGTATTATCCCAGTGGGATGTATTTATGGGAAACTGTCAAATTTATATTCATTGATATTTGGTAATGGGGTTCATGAGGGTATTTGTGATATTGAAACACGCAATTTATTACTTGATTGCAAAGCGTATTGATAATTGTTACTCTCTTACTTTGTTAATCAACCCAGTTTGTCTAGAAGGTACAGTGTTGAATCTGATACATATGTAATTATGGTGAGTGGTTTTTTGCATGATACCAAATCTTCATGACCTACATTGGTTGTTTGTGTGTATGTAGCATTACCTGTTGTGTTATTCCTTCAGTTTTCCATTTGACCTTGAAGTTAAACCTAGTAACTTCTGAGAGCTCTGTGAGTGATTAATTTAATTTGACATTATTCAGTTAATTATGTATGGTTTTGCATTAATCCCTTATAAAACTGTGGTAACCCTGTATCACCTGTTTTAACTTCAAAGAATCTCAGCAATTTGGGTGAGTCTCACAGTATAGAGCAGTTACTGCCTGAAAAGCATTGCATGTTTGGTGTTTGTAATGGAGATGCTCTGTTTTGTGTGAAGAAGGAACTAAATGTGTGAGTATTATTTGGATAACATTTAAAGGGTTAAATTAGAGATGTCCTCCCCTTTTATCTTCTCATATTTGCCAGAGTGTAAGCTTCAGTGATACGTTTTGCATTCTGCAAAAACTGTGTTACTTTCTGATCAGTCTCTGTGTTAGAGACATGGTGTTGTGTGTGAAGCAAGAACTGAATATTCAAATGTTATTTTGATAGTGTTCATCAGGATAAGTTAGGGTTTTCATTTTGTGTGGCCTTCTTTCATTGCCAGAGTGTAAGCATCAGTGACATTTTACAGTCTGTAAAAGCTGTGTAGCTTTTAAATTAGTTATTTTGTTATGCCCAGATGAATTCTATGGGAGAAATAAGTTTGTTTATGGTGTATGGTTTAGGTAATGGTACTGTCAGTAGCTCAAACTAATGTGAAGTGTTGGGATGATTTGTGAGGAGTGAATTGGAAGGGTTGTGGAAGGACGTGGCCAGACTGATTTGATGTCATATGCTGTCATTTTAACAGAGGGATTGAGGAAAACCTCAGGCTAGTTTTTAAGTCATGATGTCCTATGTATGGAAGAGGAATGTTAACCATATTACTCTGGGTTTGGGAAAAGATGTGGAATGCCCATCGTAGACTTTTGTAATAAATTGTCAGGTTTTATGGTAACTCATTTGATGAGTCAGAAAAACATAAGGATGAAGTAGGGAATAAATGAATGAAAAACAAGGGATAAATTAATGAACTGAATAGATAAGGAAAACTACTATGGAATTGAAGATTACTGTCTTCTGGGATGTGACACTGCTTAGCTTTGTAGAGAGATAAAAACATTTTTAAGAATATCTTCTTCCTTGTAGGTGGAAACTGCAGATTTTCTGAAACATCAGTACCTGTGTACCACACTACATGGTAGCACACTGAACTTTGCAGAGAAGTGGGTGACACTTCTACTTCATATTTTAGGGGATCCTAGGTTCAAATCCAAACCCATAGGCAAGCTATCCTGACATGTCTTTTGTAGTTTTTCTATGTTCAGGCAGGAGCCAGGATAACACCTCAAGTTAGAAAATGACTGTGTTTGTCATACATCCTTTACAGTTCATTGTGCTGTACAATTGAAACTCTGTAGTTTGAGTTATTTGGCAGAATCTTTAAATAACCCATAAATAAATAATACACAAGATCACATCCAAAGTAGTCTTTATAGTCAATCCCAATTGACCCCTGAATCATACTGCTGATTAGCTATGAGTTGTGTTAATTAGGTCACATATTTGTTGCACTGCACAGATTTTGTAAAATTTTATATTGGGAATTTTTTACTGAAACCTGTTGACCAAATTAAATTTTGGTTAAAATTTGACACAAAACACTTTACTTGGAGTAGTACATAAAATTCTGATAATATGTTGCTGAATTCTTCTTGAATTCATAAATGCTGAAGGCAACAATGTAGAGAAAATGAAAACACATGTTTTAAGTCACATGTGCTGTATACATAATAATGCTTTTTACAAGCTATTACAAGAAATTTGGCAGAGACAGTGAGGCCAATGAAATATTTGATGATCAGAACATTTGTGGTGCCATGAAGATGTGATTTACATGCTGGGTAAATGAGGCAACAACACACATACAACACAACCTGCAGTCTGTTTAGCTGCATTGTATGTGTGTAGTAGGCCATGAATGAGCAGTTTTTTTTTTGTGATGCATTGTTTTTCTTTGTTGGTACAGCTATAGAAGTAAATATGTGACAAAAGTGCACATTATGTGAGACATTATTTCTTTTCAAAAAAGTGTATAGAATTATTAGAATAAGGACAGTGGAAACTAAATGGAAAAATTAGGATGCGGAGCTCCCAACAGATATTATCTACGTTGTATACCAAGCCTAGGCAAGTGCATCGTCATCACGCTGAAGGTACAGACTACCATCTTGAGACCTGTATAGGTGAGGTGCATGTCTGTGCACAGGTTTCGTTACAGGCACTGACTGTTTGCACTTTAGACTTTCTGATAATCATATGAATGTGGGGGCCACAAGAACTAGTGAGATTTGAACTAGTAATAACAGCATTCACTATAGCATCCTGAAGTTTTTTATGGTGAAAAATATTTGGCAATTCACACCTTTAATTCTTAACTTTTTTGTTATGAAAATGGTAAATATGGGATGGTGTGGTGTGTGTTGATGTTGCATGAAATATGTATAGTGACATGAAATACAGGCAACTGGTCATCCCAAATGCAGCAGTTTCTTCTGGGACAGGTGCTGCCGCATAGCCAGTTGACAGTTTATTTTCCGAAGTTGTTCAGTCGAATAGTTCGAAATGGTGGTTCCTGATGTGATTGATAATTCATAAACTTCACTGATCCTCCTCCCCAATGAATATGACTCCTGTATTTCCTGTGAAGTCTTTTTACTTGCTGTCATTCTGCATGTATATTGCTTAAGTGAAACATAATGGAAAGCAGTGTGAAATACATGAAGAAAGTAAAATGATTTACATTAAATAGTGAAAACTGTGCAACATTTCTGAGGTACCATTTCCATATTAATACAAAAAAGATTTCACATAAATTGACACCATTCACATCTCCTTCCAGTTGCTATGCTTCTGCCAGCAGTGGTGAATCCTGATCTGGAGGTCAGGTCTAGTGGAAGGGTACACATTGGCATGGTACATTTTCACCAGCCATGACCTCTGGATTAAGATTCACCCCTGCTCATCAACCTGCTTCACAGTATCTCTTTCAAGTTGTCTAGCGGTTCTGTTCACACAAATGTTAGCACAGATAGCATTTGCTTGTAACAGTCACTTCGGGCTGGTTGACAAAGTGCCGGCGGGGTTTGGAGGGAGTACAGTGTACAGATAGTGGGAAGCCCAGAGTATCATCATCCCTGTCATTCATGGGACTACTTTCCATGGCCTCATTGTAGATGGTGTTAATCCTTTTGAATCCTAGACTGCACCACACCATTGGCAACTGCTTGTAATGCATATTGTTTGCGCTACTTAGAATTTGCATTTGTTGTTTCTTGTCCATTCAGTAATTGATTATATTGCCAGTGAAGGGTGATATCACTCTTCATTCTTGTGTAAAGATACACTGGGATCATACTCAACTGTCTTCTTTTAGATCTGTATTGTTGCATAATCTCTCATGTGTGCATGTCATCACTGCTCTTTGCATGAACAAATTTTAAAGGAATTTGGTATTTACACTTTCTACCTAAATTTAGCAGTTTAATTTTGAAAGTTATTGACTTGTGGGCTTGGCTTCCCATCTGTTATCAAAAACAATATTTAAATATATGGATCTGTAATTTTGAGGGAGGAACTTAGATTGAGGATGTTTGGTAACAGGATACTGGGGAATATATTTTATCCAAAGAGATAGGCAGAAGCAGGATGCTACAGAGAATTGCATAAGGAGGGGTTATGTAATTTGTACATGTTATTAGGGACTCTTAGGGGAGCAGATTGTGGAGGAATACATGAGCAGGCCATGTGTCATGTGTGGGAGGGAAGAGGAATTCAGGGTGTACCATGGTGTCTTGCTTTGAGGGCCCAGGTTTGATTCCAGGGCAGTCCACCTGGAATTTGTGGAGTACAAAGTGGCACTGAGGCAGATTTTTTGCCACATATTTCAGCTTTCGTCTGTTGGTATCACGCTGTCAGTACTCCATACTTATATACATACATCTGCCATAAGTGCTATATAATCTTAGCACTTAACAGAGGAAGACTTGTGAACCCAGTAATGAAACTTCAGTTTCCACAGAATGTGGGAAATTTCTGGACTAGCTGAGAAACTGTGGGCATCTCACGCAGGACTTGTACATTGTGGCCTTTGCATTTTGTTTGTTTAATTTTCTTTCTGTTTTACTGGCCTCTGAGATATGACACCATGTAATTTTGTTGATAGCTTCTTACCTACCAAACTTAGCTCATGGCATCATGTCAGAGGTGCGCGCACATTTCCGAGGTGTCATCTTCAAAGACAGGACTCTTCAAAATTAAGTCAGTCATATAGGATAACACTCCTTTTGGGATGCATTGCCTCATAGTCTGGTAAATAACATAGTGATGTTTCAGAGAAACTTGCAGACGGCATCTTGTGGGTAGATCTGTGGTGATGGAGTGCACGTTTAATAAAAATTGGAGGACTTTCACACCTTGATGCAGCTATCTGCCTGAGAAGATTTTATTGAATTCTGTTGCTGCGAAAGCTTCAAGTCTTATAAATATTTTTGGTGAATATATTTTTGCTGATCCCCCCCTCATGGATAGTTTTTGGCATATGCATTTCTGTTGGATTGTGGTGAATTCTTGTGGTGAAATGAATGGTAGAATTTCATAACTTGGAGAAATGTATACGTACAAGTGTAGAGTTAGAAAAATGGATGAAGAATTTACTTGTATTGATTTGATATATTTGTCAACTGCAATTGGGTTGTCACCCAGTGGCAGTAGTACAGTACACATTTACACCCAAACTATGCACAGAAGACACAAAACAAACAATACATAGAACAACACAACAATTTGGGAGAGTGCGGGCCATGCCCCGTCCTGGCTAGTTATACCCTGGCATTTGCCTTACAACTGAGGAAAAAGCATGGAAAAACCTCAGTCAGGGTAGCTGCGTCTAAGAATATATAGACAACGATAAGAATACATAGACTAACAATAAGAATACGTAGACTAACAATAAGAATACATAGCCTCTTCCGATAAAAATACATAAATTACAACCATGTATTTATAAAAAAGGAACCTAAAGACTATGAGAGAATGTGATAATAGCAAAATACATATAAGCAGCAACTCCCTATTGTCTATATGTCTTATAATAATGTTGGACACCTTATTACTAGTACCATCATTACACCGCAACACTTCACTACACTTATCGATACTTCACTTCCTCTCATTTACACTTCACTACTCTCTCATTTGGCTTAACCCATTTACATTTCCTATCGTTCTATTTTCCCTTACATATTCTATTTAATGACAAGTTTTATGTTCATCCTTTATACTGGTATGTTACTAGACATTTGAAATGTTAAACGTGTGGAATATGTAATTTTTTGGATTGTGATACGAAAATTACAGAAAAATATTCAAATTTCTTGTTTTCATCTTTTTCACCATGTGTTGCTCTCAGGGCTAGAAATAAGCACTAGAATGTTGTATGATTGAAGGGTACATAAGTTTTGCATCGTGGTTCATAACGTACTTGGTATATCGAAGTACGTTTCTCTTTCAGAGAGAGTTGTAGATTGTAAAATGACCTACAGTTCATTACGAACAGTATTTTCTGTGATGAGTTGCTGCAAAGAAGTTGATAATGTTGAATTTTGTTTTGATATAAAGTGTTGATTATTGTGTTTCATTAATGTGGGGTCCCTCTTCACCCACCAGTAGAAGAGGTTTGATTAAATGACATGATTAATGTGAGCCAGAATTAAAATTTATGTTAACATTTACTTTGTGAAAACATGTTAATATTTATTGTGTGACACAGACAGTACCAGTTATCATTAAATCCCATTCATTAATATGAGACAAAATCTGGGTATGGATGCCCTTCACTGTGCAGGCGTTTATTGACCAAATTAAAAAATTATACATGTTCCATGCAATAAGACAAGTCGGCATATATATATATATATATATATATATATATATATATATATATATATATATATATATTCAAACAACTGTGTTGCAATTAGTTACAGTTCTATACGAAGATGTTTGTATAGTGTTGTATCTAATTCTGGTGCAGTTGGTGGAATATATATGGTGACATTTATTGACCCTTGGAATCTTGAATTTAATGTAAGTAATACACTCAGTTCCTACCTCACAGAAAACATGTCTCAGTTACAAGCACTAGTAGGTCCTTGCTGCAGAGAATAATATTGCTCTTGATTGTGGAAATGGTACCAAAAACACATGACTTTGTGCAAAATGTACGGTTTTCAATGATAAAAACAGGTGGTGCACATAGTGACCACTGTGCTTTAAGTGGCTAAATATTACATTTCATTCTGACAAGTGGTACTTTTAAAAACTAACGGTGGAACAGTTGAAGAATGTGTCCAATACTAGTGTTTTTGAATGTCTGTCTTGTCAGCTCCAAATGTCTACTGTTCTGCTTCATACCTTATTGACTGACGTCTTTATTATGAATGTAACAGCAGTACAGTGACATATGCCAGCCCTGCTGCCTTCCAACTTCTTTTCGTTTCATTTGTACTGTACAGTCATCCTGTCATCTGTCCCATGCTGCACACCTCGGGGTTTATAGTGTCATTAAATGATGAATCAGACTTCTTTCCTGTTGGGTTGTTGCATAAGGTAGAAGCTTAACACTTTGAATCCGGCATTAAGTTTAGAAAGGAATACTTTTGTGTAATGTACCTCAGCGGTTATAGTTTGTATTTTTAAAAAGCCACAGTTCGTTGAATTGTTTTGCCAGGAGATGGCTAGAGAATGTATTTTCACAGATACAAAACACATTATAGATAAATTTTATACTCAAAACAGTCGTAAAGAATATACAAAGCAGGATAAAATGGACTACATGTTTCGGCCTGTTAAGTCGCAAGTAGGCCGTTGTTAAGAATATAAAAAAGACATTTCACACTGCAATAGCGCGAGATCTTCCTCTTCTGAATTTCGAGAAACAATGGGTGTAAGCTTGCCTAGCTCCATATATTTTGAGATGACACATTCGCGTTGTATCTTTCAATTAGAGATTTTTTTTTACTCAAAACAGTCCGACACAATGGGGGTGTGTCATCTCAAAACAAAACACGTTATGTTGGAAGCCATAGCTGGCGTTTCTCGGCGATTTTTGAACTTTTAAGATGGTATGAATTCAATTCACCGTGCACCAAAGGAAGGGCTAAATGTTCTCGCATACGTTTTGAAGGACAGGTTCGTCAGAATTTTTGCGTGCGATTTGTTGATAGTGAAATGGTTTATGAGTAAATGTTCTTGAAATGTAGAGTAGGATTTGTCCCCTCCGTAATGGCGTCACATCCTCTTGTTACCAGACAGGATATTGATACCCACACAGTGTTCTTGTGATAGTAATGCTTATCATAGGTTGAGAGTTTGGGTGTAGTTCGTATTATGTGTGATTAGCCTGTACCCACTTGTTTTTTACTTTGGCTGGGATGCGTTAACACCAACGTTTGCTTGTTTTTGCATTGTATGCCACGTGTTCTTTGAAATATGTTTGAGGTTATATACCCAGTGTTTGGATTTTCAGGATGTAAAATGACGGCAGTTAACCTACTTTCTCTAGCCACTGAACAAAATTCAAACGTCGAAATTTCGTATCGGTGCATTGTTTATATTCGCAAAATAACGAAACATTGTTAGGAGTTGCGAAGTTTTCGCGGCAACAGTATTCTGTTAAATCTCGTCCGGGCGAATTACGCGGCTGTCGGCCTGAGAGGATTTTCAGAGGATAATGAAACATTGTTTTATGTAGAACTGATAGTTTGTGATTTGTGCTCATCCGAAGCTCTCAGCGCCGTTTCCTTTACATGCGGAAAGTTAAACGCGATATGTGTTTCATACTGCAGCCATGTTTTTAAGGATTTCCTCACTAAACATGCGTATTTTTGAAGATGTTATTGCAGAATTTCAGGACTTTCCATGAAATGTTGCCCGCGTCATATTTATCTTATTGAAAGCCGAAATACAGTAGTGGGGTTCCTGTGATGCTGGTGTTTGTAACAGGCGTTCGCGGGCGTAATCTTGCCCCACAGCACATTGGCACATCAGCGGCAGTGTATTAAGTGTGGGACAAAATTTATTAGAATTACCTATTTTCCTCCTGAATGTCAGTTACAATTTAATTAAATGTAAGGTTGAAATAAATTGAAACTTCTTGGATTATATTTCTGTTGACTTAAACCGTTTGTAATTCTTTTTATGTTCCCTTAATTTTCTGTATGTAAAACTGAAAATTTACACTTCAGTTTTCTGTAGGTAATATTGTGTACGTATCTCGGATGACGTCGATCGTAGATGGTGAGTCTGAATATGGGGCTTTGTAAGAATGAACTTTCTTAGGGGAAACCGAAGTACTCGCAGTAAAATCCGCCGTGGTGCCATTTTCTCCACCACACATTCCACGTGGACTGCCGTGGGATCTATCCCGGGTCTTTGAAACATACCCAATTTTACGTACGTCGATAGACGTGTGACCGATAAAGCTTACGTTATCTGGTGATATGGCCCACCAGTGCGTTTAATTGCCTGTCATTTTCCTGGTGGCACTGTGTTCATAAAACTCTTGGAAATCTATCCACCGATTCAGAAGTTACTAGGCGGGCGAATATAGACGGATATGACGCCATAGGCCCAGCAATCCTTGAAAGTAGGTCAAAAGGTGGTTTAGCCACCTGGACGGTATGAACAGTCAGCGACTGTAGAAAGTGGATCCTCAGAACAGTAGTCGCAGTCGGCTAGCACTGATTCGTTTGCGGGAGTCCCGGTTTCACATCTTAGCCCAGGGGCCTGCTGTCCTAAATGGATGTTTT
>Ga0209629_10001706_pt1 | contig 14201 bp, 15 predicted proteins | sample TergutCu122P5_FD_187286 | JGI IMG/M metagenome (GOLD analysis project Ga0209629, IMG submission 187286) | Cubitermes ugandensis P5 segment gut microbial communities from Kakamega Forest, Kenya - Cu122 P5 (SPAdes) (version 2) | ecosystem: Host-associated > Arthropoda: Insects > Digestive system... | reverse complement strand
TTCCTCTGCACGGCGTGGATCTATAAATGTTTTTCCAATATATCTGTTCTTAAAGAAAATGCTTGCTTCACCTGCAATAAGATTTAGATTCTCCCAATCCTTTATTTTTGCAAGAAGGTAAACTTCTTTATCGAGTTTGCATACACTAAAGTAATGGTATTTTGCTGGAAGAGAATGTATAATTATATCCACATTCTGCGGATCTTTTCCTGATGCTATGTTTGCAGGTACACTAATGCTGTATTCTATGCTGGTCATAGATTCATTTATCTCGGTCACAGGATTAGGTGCAGCTTCTACGCTTTCATCATAAGATGCCTGTGGTTCACTTGCTTTTATAGAATCCATTGACATCTTTGCTAGGACCATGTTATTAGAAGCTCTGTATTGGTTGCGCATCACTGGCATTTCGAAATTAATATACCACGGTTTAAGCTCAGGGCAAATACCGCTATGAGATGGATTTGCTGTGGAAAGGGTGAGCATTACATTCTGCCAATCCTCGTTGGTATTTTGAAATACATTTGCCTTATATCCAAGCTGAATATCGCTGTCTATATCCTTTGCACGTATATCATATAAAGGAGTCCAACCTGCATCATTCACATAATAAGAAAGGCTTAAGGCTGTCTTCCTATTTTCAGAGCACACCTTCACAATTATTTCGCTCACTGGCGTGCTTTCAGGAGAACTATAGACACCAAGCTCATTAGAGATTTTCCTGATTTCATCATCAAGCTTAGTTATGGCTTTATTTATTTCAATTCTTTTTTTGTTTATATTTTCCATGCTCGTGCTAAAAAACTCAGCTGCTGATTTTAATTCCAAAGTTTTAATTCCAGTATAGCTTCCAGCAAGGCTTCTGTTTGAAAGTAAGAACTGTTCTTCCTGATCACATAATTTAAGCAAGCTCTGCTCATAGGTTTTTTTATCGCTCTGATTTTCAAGTTCATGTTTAAGCTTTTCAATCTCATCTGTGTTTTTTGCCTTAACCAGATAATTTATTTTATGCTCTACCGATTGAATTGTTACTCCTTCTTCTGCTATTACTTGTATACTATCAGGTATAAGGGACATAGGCAGCATATCGAATTTCAGCATAGTATTACCGGATTCTAGCTGTACTGTAGCCTTTCTAGTTATCTGTGCGCCTGAAAGATATACTGTAACATCGCTTATTACAGAATTTATATTTATTATTTCTTTATTGTTCAATTCATACACCTCTTTATTTATTATAATATTATAAAGCATATAAATCATTAATTTAATTGATTTATAATCATAAAGTAATGTATAATTTATTTAATTAATTTTTCAATTGGGCTAAAATTTTAGGAGAGTGGTTTTATTATGAAGAAAATTACATGCAAATTACTTCTATTGATCATGACTTTAAGTATACTGGCTGCTTTAACATCGTGCAATGGAAAGACTCAAGCAAAGATCGTTTGCGGAGTGACTATTTACGAGCCAATGAATTATAAGGATGCAAATGGAAATTGGACTGGCTTTGACACTGAATTTGCTCAGCTTGTTGGAGAGAAGCTTGGAATGAAGGTGGAATTTCAAGAGATCAATTGGGACAGCAAATATTTAGAGCTGGATGCTGGAACTATCGACTGCATTTGGAATGGATTTACAGCTAATTCTTCTGATGATGGTAAAAAAAGAAGCGATTATGTAGATTTCAGCTATGGTTATATGATAAACCAGCAATGTGTTGTTATACCTGCAAGTAAGGCTGATAGCTACAAATCAGTTGACGATTTGGTTGGCAAAACTGCAGCAGTTGAAAAGGGATCTGCAGGGGAAGCTTTTGCAAAAGATGCTGTTGGAACAAGTGGCAAATTGGTTACTGCTGCAGCACAGATAAATACATTTCTTGAAGTCAAGTCTGGTGCTGTTGATTGTGCTATTGTGGATATTTTGCTTGCAAAGCAATTAGTAGGCACTGGAAATTATTCTGACCTGGCTATAGCAAATATCACTTTAGACTCAGAAGAGTATGCAATTGGCTTTAAAAAGGGGAGCAGTTTAACAGCGAAAGTCAACCAAGCGATGGTAGAACTGTTTAATGAAGGCAAAATGAAGGATTTAGCGACAAAATATAATCTTGAGAATTCACTCCAATTAGACACTGAAACTAAATTTTAATAAATACAGAGAAAAGGAGACTTATGGAGTTCTGGGAAGTAACATTAAATCTACTTAATGGTTTTAAAACATCATTTAATATTTTTGCATTGACGCTTCTTTTTGCACTTCCGCTTGGTCTTGTGATTTCATTTGGATCAATGTCGAAGTTTTATCCTCTGCGTTATCTTGCAAAAACTTTTGTTTGGATTATTCGTGGAGTACCTCTTATGCTCCAAATATTTATCATTTTTTATGTGCCTGGTATTGCTTTTCATGTGCCTATAGCATCATTTCGTTTCAATGCGGTCATAATTGCTTTTACGATTAATTATTCCTGCTATTTTAGCGAAATATACCGTGGTGGAATTGAAAATATTTCTCGCAGTCAATTTGAAGCTGGACAAGTTCTGGGCATGACTAAGTTTCAAATTTTCTTCCGGGTTATTTTGCTTCAGGTTGTTAAAAGAATCCTCGCTCCTATGTCGAATGAGATCATAACGCTTATTAAAGATACTTCTCTTGCTCGTGTCATCATGGTTACAGAGATAATCAAATCTGCGGAAGAGTTTGTAAGCTCAAGGGCTTTGATCTGGCCGTTATTTTATGCAGGAGCGTTTTATTTGTTGTTTGTAGGAATTTTAACATTGTTATTTGGTTATTTTGAAAGAAAATTAGATTATTTTAAGGCGTGAGGGTGAATCATGGCTATATTGGAAGTTCAAAATGTAATAAAGCGATTCGGACCGAATGAGGTTTTAAAGAACATCAATTTTTCACTTGAAGAAGGGGAATCTCTTGCCATCATAGGCTCTTCTGGAAGCGGTAAGACCACGCTATTGCGCTGTTTAAATTTTTTAGAGAGGTTGGACGAAGGGAGTATTTTAGTAAGAGGTGAGACTTTATTTTCATCAGAGGATCAAAATAAATACAATGAGAAGAGCATAAGGCAGAAAAGGCTTCATTTTGGTCTCGTATTTCAATCATTTAACTTATTTCCTCAGTATACTGCGTTTAAAAATGTTATATTAGCTCGTGAACTCTTAGCAAAAGAAGATAAGGATTTTAGTAAAAATAAGAAGAGCATTTTGGAGAAAATCAATAAGGAAGGGATGAGCCTCTTAGATCAGGTTGGTCTAGCTTCAAAAAAGGATAGCTATCCATATCAACTGTCTGGAGGTCAACAGCAGAGAGTTGCTATAGCTAGAGCTTTAGCACTTAAACCGGATATTCTGTGCTTTGATGAGCCAACTTCAGCATTGGATCCAGAGCTAACAGGTGAGGTTTTGAAGGTAATTCGAGGTTTAGCAGAAAAAAGGACGACTATGATCATCGTCACCCATGAGATGTGGTTTGCACAGAATGTTGCAGATAAGATAATCTTTATGGATGATGGGGTAGTGGTGGAATGCGGTACTCCAGATGATGTGTTTGTCAATCCTAAAAATGAAAGGACTAAAAGATTTCTTGAAAGATATAATTCTAATTAGAATTATATGTGAACCCTAGGTTGACTGTCTTAAGCTTGGGGTTATTTTTTTCGTAGTTCAAGAGTATAAAAAATTGGTGTGTCACGGTGACACCTCAAGTGTATTGTTTTTTTGCACCATAGTTAATAGCAAAGGATATGGTGGTTTTCCTACATATGTTATAAGAGTGTTTTCTTCATTGCTATATATTTCTATGCCATCAAGAGCCTCATTCATGTTCTTACTATGAATGACTACTTCTCCACCAATAGTTTCACCATATTCTCCTTCTTTACAATTGATCATGAATACCCAATATCCATCATATTTTTCAATAATTTCTTGTCTGGTCATGTACATTAGTATCTCACCTACTTAATCTATAATTTCTAGGAAGATTACCACCGGAAACTCCCATCTTTAAACTGCTCTGTCTCATAGTAATAAACTTATCCCTTCTGGAATTTTTCCCACATAAGTTAAAATAGTGTCACTTTCTTCAAAAAGATATGATTCCATTTCACTAATTACTTTGTCTCTTAGCTTATCATTAAGCACTACTTCTCCACCGATGATTTCATCGTTATCATCTACTTTACAATTGATCAAAAAGACCCATTGCCCGTTATATTTATTAATAATATCTTGCATAGACAAATACATTATTATCTCTCCTTTTTTGATATATATTTATCTTTAGTATAACACAAATTTAATTATTTTAAAGGAGAAGATTTCCCAGAAAATCGAGTATTATTTCATAGCTCACTGCAAAATTTAAGTTTTGCCCATCAAAGTATCCATCTGGATGAATATTTAACCTCTATATGTAAGAATTCTCCCACCTCCGCAGGTGGTGAGATGAATTACATTCGGTCATTTGACCGACCTTTCTTTTTGGTTTTCTATTAACCAATTGTTATTATGATTGATTAGACTTAATGATTTTAGTGGAACTTGCTTGTAGTTCTTACCTGATAAAGTCAAATATTCATCATTGATTGATTTGATATATGCTCCTTTTTTGCCTGTGAATCCTGTTAAAAATCCTATTTTGCTATCAAACAGAACTTTATCTCCAAGATTCCATTCCCCAACTGATTTAGTGTTTTTCTTATTTCTCTTTTGAACTATGTTCTTAACCTTGTGTCCTTTTCTTGGAATCGACTCATGCAAGCTACGTTTCTTCTTCCTGAATTGTTTTATCTTTAGGTATTCATTCCAATTTTCCCTTATACAACTTGGATTTGATATTGCAATTGCGTCATTATAATGTGTCTTCTCAAGTCCTAACTCTATACGCTTTGGTTTTGTAAAACTTCCGTAACATACTTTAGCTTCTGGATATCTTTTGCATATTCTTTTTCTTATAGAATTCATAAATGGTGGTTCTTTGTATTGCTTCAATTTCTTGAAATCAGCTCTTACTTTTCCTTGATGAAACATCTCATGACATTTATCATGCAGAGTAACCAAGTTATCAGCTCTATCACTTCCTCCATCTCGTCTTCGTATAATATGATGTTGAACTAGAATACCTTCTTTTTTCTTGCATATTTGGCATGTGTATTCGTCTCTTGCAAATACATAATGTCGAACATCATAATAACCAAAACCTTGACCTTGTTGATAATCTGTACCTTGAATATTAGGATTAATCATCATTTGCACATCGAATTTTCCAACTTCTATATTTAGCTTTGGATTAGGAATCAAATCACATATCTTGTCTATCCAGTTAAATGTATTCTGAATCCTACTTTCAATCGATGGTGGTAACCATCCTTCTTCTTTGTTTCCTCGATTATTAAATCTTGCTTCTCTATATCTTGTTTTTCGATTCCGTCTACTTTTACGCATAATTTTTCTAGTTTCTAAAAGTTCTTTGATATCTTGTCTTAGCTCGATTTCTGCTTTGAATACTACTTTATTACTCGTTGTTACTGCAACTCCAATATTTTTAGCTCCAGTATCAATCCCCAATGAAATTTCTTGTTTAGCTTCTCCAGTCGCAATTGTTAGTTGTATCGTGAATGGGCTATATATAATAATTTTTGCTTTGCAATCTCATAATAATATTCGAGCTTTTCTTTGAGAACAAGGCATCAGTGCCTCGCCTCTCATATTTTTGACAAACACTCTCATGGTTTGCCCTTCTTTCGGATTTGTTACCCTTCGCCTATGATATCTTCCCTAACAAGAGGTTGACTGTTCCGAACTCATCAGAACTGGTTACAGGGCCTCGACAGTGCTACAGACTAGGGTATCATCCGTAGGTGTCTACATGAAAAATATCGTAGCCACACAGGGCTTAGGCTAGTCAATAAGAGCTGCACCTTTTGATACAAGCTCCCACCTCTTAGGTGGTGAGTTTATTGACAGTTTTGTTTCACCTGAGATTATTTTTTCAATAATGCTGAAATAAAATTGACAATGCCAATTATTGAAAGAATAGCACTTAAGATAAAACCAAAGAGATATAGTTTCTTTTTTCCTTCAAATTGAAATGTTCGATATTGATCAATTGCTAAATAAGCAAAGTATAAAGATGATACTGCATTAAAGGCAGTTGTTGCTCTAAAAATTATGCTTAGCGTAAAAAGAACTACAACTAATGCTGAAATAATGAGATTTCCTAATTTAGTTAATAGCTCTTTAGCAAAATTAATACTTTCATCAACATCATCCTGATTTATTTTGTCTATTACTTCCTCTTTCTTCATAAAGATTTCCTCCAAATTATGTAATATTTTAATAAATATTCAGATAACTTTTTTCTTTATAGTTTATATCTGAATCTTATTTATATCAATATTATTTCCATTTTTTTGTAGTTTAATCTTAAATGAATAATTTTATTAAAGTGAAACTCTCTCTTTTCTATGCCTTTCAAGTGCTGTGGAAATCTTATAAAATGGTTTGACTAGATCATTTAAAGAAGTATCATTATTTATAGTATCTATTAAGTAAGAAATAAACTTCGACATATTTACATCGCAATACCAAGGTGCTTCTAAAAGCTCTTTAGTACGATATGTTAAATTAGTAGAAAATACCTTGTTGATGATTCCATTTCTATAAGCATCATTAAAAGCATCAATTCCATTTGTGAAGAGAGAGAATGTTACAGCTACAAAAACCCTCTTTGCACCCCGCTCTTTTAAACTAGTTGCAACATCGAGCATGGATTCACCTGTTGCAATTACATCTTCCACGATTAAAACATCTTTACCTAAAACACTATCGCCTAAAAATTCGTGAGCTACGATGGGGTTTCTTCCATTTATGACTATTGTGTAATCTCTTCTTTTATAAAAAGTTGCAAGATCAACCCCTAGTACTGAAGCATAGTATAAACTTCTTTTCATTCCACCTTCGTCAGGGCTTATGACCATTAAGTGTTCTTTATCAAAATCGATATCTTTAACTTCATTTATCATAGCTTTAATCATTTGATATGCAGGATGGAAGTTTTCAAATCCAGTTAATGGAATTGCATTCTGAACCCTTGGATCATGCGCATCAAAGGTTAATATGTTTTTTACTCCTAATGCTTCAAGCTCTTGAAGGGCATGAGCACAGTCTAGGGATTCTCTTGAATTTCTCCAATGTTGTCTTGCTTCATAGAGCATGGGCATGATTAAATTTATCCTCCGTGCTTTACCGCTTAATGAAGATATAACACGCTTAAGATCTTGGTAATGATCATCTGGACTCATTGGGACATCCATATTGAACATTTTAAATGTACAACTATAATTGCCAATATCGACGAGAATAAATATGTCTTTACCTCTAGCAGAAGAATTAAGGACAGCTTTTCCTTCTCCATTTGAGAATCTTAAGCAATTATGCTCTATGATATATGTGTCTTTATATACTTCAGGAAACGCTAAAAGGTCAGGATTGTCATCAATATTTTCTATTCTTCTGTTTTTAAGCTCGTCATCAATCTGTTTGCCAAGTTCTGTAGCACCTTGAAGGCAGATGAGACCTATAGGGCCAACAGGTACATTGCTAAATTCGACAATAGGTTTAGTTTCAAATGTCATTCTCAATTACCTCCAAATTTTAAATTTGTACCCCTTTAGTTTATTATAAATTAATCTAAAATAAAATACATCATAAAAATTTATTTGTTAATAATAATTTTTGTAGCAATCCTTTCTTTAACAAAGTATAATGAATACAAGCTTTGTATTAGCTTGGAACTTGTGAGGTGATTTTTTGGATAATAAAGAAAACAATGATGAAAATAAGATCGATCTATCTTTAGAAAAAGGAGATCTTGATGAAAAAATTGAGGAGTTAAGCGATGAAAAGGATAAAATCCAGATTACTGAAAATAAGGTAGAATTAGTAGATGATAAAAAGAAAAAGGATAAACCTAAAGCGACTTTTAGATTTTTAATATTATTTTTTATTTTTTTAGGGTTATTCACTGTTTTATTGTTTGCTATTGGTCAAGAACCTACTTGGACTATCCAATATTTATACTATAAATATTATTGGTATTACAATGTAATTATTTCTTTAATTATACTCATATTTTTATTGATAGGAATTAGAAAGCTTGGAATTTTAAAAAATATGATTTTGTTTCCTCTTTTTTTAATAACATTTTTAGTTTTTTCTGTTCCTCTTATTTATTTTATGACGGATTGGAGTTTTTTGATAACAAATCCTATAAATTATTTAAAGCAATATAGGTTTGATTTTGCATTTTTAAATTTTTTCCCTGTTGTTTTATGCCTTATAGTAGTTTTTATCGGCGCAATTGTATTTCAAACGATAAGATGGATCAACAAAAAAGCAATTATCAAGCTCATTGCCTTGTATTTACCCATAATATTGATAATAGGTGCATCTATATACTTTTTGAAGATAAACCCGTTTTGGAAAGATAATGGAAACGTAATTCAAACAGGAGCAGCCGGTTTAAAAGATGATCTGGATTATATTTTATTAAATGAAAAAAAATACAATTTAGATTTTAGAGCACAGGAGGATCAAGCTTCTTTAGAAAAAAAAATAAATGATCTAAAGGGGAAGGTATCGGAAGAGCCATTTGAAAATCTATTAGTAGATTTAAAGAGATTGAATGCTACTTATATAGACCAAAACAACGATATTAGCTATGCAGGAAAAGGGTTTCCTTTCATCCTATATGCATTTAGCGATGGTTATTATGTCATACAAAACAGCAAACCATATGATAATACATATGGTAGGAGATTAGTGGCTGTGAATGGTGTAAAGGTAGAAGATCTTGAAAAGCAATTTTTAGGGATTACATCATTTGGATCCCAGTCTAGATTAAAGAGCATATATGCAACTTATTTAACAGATTATACTATTTTAAAGGGTTTGAATATAATAAATAGTGAGGAGTGCAATTTTACATTTAATAATGGATCCAGTGATTTTAATGTGACGGCTTCAGCATTGGATCAAAGAGAGCTATCTAAACAAATGCAGAATAATAATTATGAGATAGAAAAAACTTTTGTATACATGCAAAATAAAGTTCTTCTTGCAAAAGATAATAATGTATTGCGCTATGTCTACCAAAATTATGATTCCAGTGCTAATTTCGATAATGTTAAGATATTAGATTATTTAAACACTAAAACTGTAAGAACTTTTTTTATAGATTTGAGGAATAGCAGCGATGGAAATACAAGGTATTTTACAAAACTAGCTAATGCAATTAAATATAGGAAAATAAAACCAAGCAATGTAGTCTGTGCAACAAATAGGGATACTATTTTAAGCGGTGTTGTTGCAGCCCAAAATATAAAAGAAATTTTAGAGGGAACATCTATTGGCGAGGATACTGGTGGAAGCATTTCAAATTGCACTAATAATGAGGCTTTTATAACTCCTAATAATAATATTAATTTTAACATAATAGTTAAAGATAATAAAGTAAAAGGTAAAAGCCCAATACTTGTTGATAAGATCATAAATATAGAATCAAAAGATTATTTTAATAGGATAGATCCAGTTTATGAGTATGTAAAAACATTATAATTTTTAAATATGTGTTAAAAAGCTTGAGGTAAATTACCATTAATTTCAAGCTTTTTTCTATATGATGAAATACATGGGCTTTAATATGTAATTATGAAATAAATATTAAAAATGTATTTATTATACATAGTATAAATGATATAATAAGAAGAAAATATTAGTTAACATATAAATAAAGTTTATTTTAAATGTTAGGGGAGTTTTGAGGATGGTTACTAGAAAAGAAATTTATATGAGACCTAGAAAAGATAGGAGACTTTTTATTAGAACTGCTTATCATTACATTTTGCTCTTTGGTTTGCTTGGTATTGTTACATATGTTGGATACGAATTCCTAGCAAGGTCTGGCTCAAGTTTCTATAATTTATATAGCAATAATAGTTTTTTTTATTCCTATAATATTGCTTTATTTATGATATTGAATTTGATATTTTTATTTAGTGTTGTTAAAAGAGGAGTTGCAAAAACTTTTGCTTTAGTTGGGATTTCTGCATTATCATTTATAGCATTTAATTTAGTCTCTCCACTCATCGCTGGCTTAATATTTAAAAATTTACAACCAAGCATTTTAAACTTCATACTAAATTTTAAAAGCTCAGATCTTACAGCTTTTAATCCAAAATTATTTAATTACATACCAGTTTTCTTATCTCTTGTTATGTGGGCACTGTTGACATTATTGTTGCAACCATTTTATAAATTAAATTCTTTGAAAAGAGATAGAAAAGCAAACCTTGTAGCAATGAAAAATGAACAGTGAATAATGGTAATAGTGAATAGTATAAAATAAAGCTAAAATGCTTTGCATTTTAGCTTTATTTTATATTATTGAAAGCAGATCTTCTATGCTTTTTAACGAATAATCTGATTTTTCATATCCATAAGCATCGCTTATAGAAACAGCTATCATTCCGCCTAATCTAGCTGCATCTATTCCAGCTTTAGCATCTTCAATTACCATACATTCTTTTGGAATGAGATTCAATCTTTCGCATGCGATTAAAAACACTTCAGGATCAGGTTTGCTCTTTTTTATGTCATTTCCATCAGCAACAGCATCAAAATAATCAGATAGACCTATCATTTTTAAGATAATAGGTGTGTTTTTACTGGAAGAACCTATTGCAATTTTTATGTTTTTCTTTTTTAAAGCTTCCAATGTGCTCATAACATTAGGGAGTATATCTTTAGAAGCAAGATTTGATAGGAAATCAACATAGTAATTATTTTTTCTCTGTGCAAGCTCTTTTTTTTCTTCTTCTGAGTAAGTTCTATTCGCATTTTCTAAAATTATTTCGAGGCTTTCCATGCGGCTTACGCCTCTTAATCTGTTATTGATATTTTCATCAAAGTATATTCCTTCTTCATCTGCCAGCCTTTTCCATGCTAAATAGTGAAAATGATCTGTGCTTACAATAACTCCATCTAAGTCAAAAATAATCCCTTTAATATTCATATAACACCTCTATTTTCTATTCCTATTCCGAAAATTTAATTGTAAGCGTTGGCGAGAGGCTTTGTAATTTATTTTGGATTCTCACCTTTTCGTCTCCTGTAGCTGGAGTCGGTTGATAGTTATTTTGTGGAGGAATAGACGTTATTAAGCATGGGATTACTTGATAATCAGTATTTACTATCTTTCCAGACGAATCCACCGTGAATGAATGCTGGTAAATCATTGCATCGATATCTCTAGGATACCAATTTCCGCCAAAACTGAAGTTACCTAATGCGTATACAATGTTGGTGCCTTTATACGCTTCTATTGTCTGTATACAATGTACGTGGCAACCTACTACAAGATCCGCACCCCAATCCACAGCATTATGACCAAGTGTTAGCTGGGTTTCGTTTGGTTCGAAGGTATATTCTATGCCCCAGTGGAAGAACACTACTACGATTTGCGCACCTGCTTCACGGGCAGCTGTGATATTTGTGCGTATCTGTTCTGGGTCTTCCAATGTGCCTTCAAGCGCATAGACTCCAACAAGTCCAACCTTAATGCCCTTTACATCGACGACTTCGACCAAGTCATTTCCAAACACTGTAATACCATTAGAACGCAAAGTATCGACTGTTTCTTCATAGCTTTTTGGTCCATAATCATAGGTGTGGTTATTTGCGATAGTTACTGCATCTACACCTCCAAGCTTCAGTACATTTACATACTCGAGAGGTGCACGAAAGGCGAATTGTTTGTCTGCTCTTGTGTCTTGAGTGGTAAGTGTGCCCTCCATATCTACGACTGTGAGGTCGCTTGCATCAAAGATCGACTTTACGTTCTGGAAGAAAAAACCTGGACCGTTCTTATCATAATAATTATTAAAACTTACATCATATGGCATAGCATCATCTCTACCTAAGGTACAATCACCTGCGAAGGACAATGTGATAGTTGTGTTTTGAATTGGAATAGTGGTGTTAGGTTTAGAAGTCGTTGTTTCCTGCGGTTTTTCAGTGGTGGTTTGAGGTTTTTCAGTAGTGGTCTGTTGTTCTTCAGTGGTGGTTTGTGACGATGGTGGTGTCGACTGTCCATAGGTTTGCTCTGTACAACTGGTTGCAATAGTTGCAGTAAGAATGGTTCCAATAATAAAGGATAGTATCTTTCTTATTTTCATAAAAAATCCCCTCGTTTAACGACTAAAAATTCGTTTTTAAATATTATAACATATTAATCTCTATACATAGGATGATCTTTAATAAATTCTACTAAATCCCATAAGTTCCCATACAGATCTTTAAAAACAGCTACTTTTCCATATGATTCTTCTTTAGGTGATCTAACAAATTCTACCCCTTTTAAAACCATAGAATTATAATCTCGAAAAAAATTATCTGTACTTAAAAAAAGGAATACTCTTCCTCCTGTTTGAGATCCTATGTATTTTTCTTGTTCAGGGTTTGAAGCTCTTGCTAAAAGAATAGTGCTTTCTTTTGAATTTGGAGGTGCGACAACGACCCAACGCTTATCTTGTTCTTTTTGATATATGTCTTGTATAAGTATAAAATTTAGCTTATTCACAAAGAAATCTATTGCTTCATCATATTCTTTTACTATTAAAGCTACATGAACTATTGATTGTTTCATATGATCATTCCTTATCACTATTTAGTTATAGTTTTACGTTAGTGCCTTTTTGCTTTTATCCTACAACAAGTCTTTATATTGTCGCCTTGCATATAATATTCTTCGTATTTCAATATTTTTTTTGTTAATAACATAGAAAACAATATAGTTATTAACGATCATTGTCCTGTATCCCCGTAACCTGAGTCTAGTATCTTTTGCTAGAGGACAACGCTCAGGCATAGTAGTTAGTATCTTTATTTTTTCTATAATCAAATCATAATATTGTATGGCAGCATCAGAAGAGAGCGTATTAAGGTAATCTACAATGTCTCTCAAGTCACTTTGCGCAGATGGGAATATTAACACATTATATTGTTCCATGGACATCATCTCTTAACTTTTTAGCAAACTCAAAAAAGTCTATTCCTCCAGCACCCGAAGCCAGTTCAATTTCAGCATCTGCAAGTTTGGAGTATAATTCAAGCTGCGCTTGCTCATGTTCATACATCTCAATGCTTAATACAACCATATCACCTACACCATTCTTGGTGATAAATACTGGTTCCCTTGTGGAGCGACAGAACTCGCTTATTTCGTTTGAGTTATTTCTTAAATCAGATATTGGTCTAATACTTGGCATAATTTATACCTCCTTATGACATATATTCATGACATGATTATATCATAATATTGATAGGCACAGCAAGATATAAATTATTCTTTATAGTATATTCATATCTTAAAATTTAAGTTTTATTTTAATATTTATTGAATAGAATATATAGAATAAGTTTATTCACAAGGGAAATTATATCAGTTTCTAAATTTTAACAAGGCTTACGCAAGACTTTTTAAACTAGTTTTGCGCTTGCTTTTTTATTTTGTCCAAATTTTATCCTTTTGAATAAATATGTTCTTGTTTTCTAAAAAAACTTTTCGAATTTTTATTTGTATTGTCTACAATTATTTTATCAAGAAGTCTTATAATTTAACATATTTTGCATTTTTATAAAATTTTGTCTATACTTCCCACACCCATGTCGATATTTTTATGAAATCGTTCTGGGAGAACAATTAGCAATATTTTCTTTTTTTCTATCTAAAGTTTCAATAATTCCTCACGGTTTTTAACCATTATAGAATCTAATAGCTTTTTGTTTATTATCTCTTTTTCAAGGAAGAATCTCATATCTTCATAGTTTACAGAAACTTTGCAGTATTTATCGCAATTTTTGGTCTTAAATGTATTTTCAAAATTAGTTATGGCATATTTTTTCAAGTCTCCTACCATCTCTAAGCATTTTGGTGCAACATATTTATTCACAACAATAGTAACTTTTGTCTTCCATGGAACTAAATCCTTCGCGACTTTTATTCTGCTTAAAAGTTGTGGAAGCGTCAAATTATCCTGTGAAGTCAGATATTTAACCCTGTGCAGTTCATTTAAATGCTCAATTCCAAAATTCTCTAAGATCATAAGCTGCATATCATGA
>Ga0209629_10001705_pt1 | contig 14202 bp, 7 predicted proteins | sample TergutCu122P5_FD_187286 | JGI IMG/M metagenome (GOLD analysis project Ga0209629, IMG submission 187286) | Cubitermes ugandensis P5 segment gut microbial communities from Kakamega Forest, Kenya - Cu122 P5 (SPAdes) (version 2) | ecosystem: Host-associated > Arthropoda: Insects > Digestive system >... | reverse complement strand
CCTGTCTACACCGTCTCGCTTGGAAAAGTATTTTCAAATCAGCAATAGCAGGGCCTCACTCCGCTCCCTCCACCATCGTTGCAATCATAATCACCACCATCCATATCACCATTCACATTCATATCACTGCGATATCAGGATTCATGGTGCGTAAATTATTACTTCTTGTGTTGCCGTTTTATCGCTTTCTGACCTTACTGTGTCCATTTTGTTATCGAACCTACATCGTTTTTATGGTGCTGAGTTTTTAAATTTTCCTTTTTTAGGGGTGTTACTGTTCATTTCGGTTGCGTGGTGTAGTTCGACTCAGCGAGATGAGATCTTCCCTTCAATGGGAATATTATGTGGAGGTATCCCAGCGCCAGCGATAACTACACCAATGTATCGAAAGAAACACGTTTGACTGTTTTTTTTGTGATTTTTTGCTAGTACCTAAGTGGTGTCATGAATTTATTGCCGTCCGCTGACATTTATGATTGAGCATGGCCAGTGAAAGCAATCACTTCTCTATTATATGGATGTATTTTAGGGTTTAAGTTCACACCTGAAACTTCGTTCAACAAATTGTAATTCACAGTTTTCAAGTACACCTGTGGAATTTAACGAAACACTTTACGATACATTAATTAATATATAGTTAATTATTAATTAATTAATATATCAATGTGGAGTTATACTTTATATTTATGAGACCGTGCATTATAAGAAATTTCTTTTTAATAACCAACAAGACACACTAATTATTCAAATTTGTTCTGTTATAAAACACTACATGTTTCGGGCATCTTCTCTGTCCATCATCAGGAGTTTTCTACTGTAAATTCGGCACTAGTAAGTTTCATGCAGGTTTTGATGACCGCTTCCAAGCACAGTCACAGTCGTTCCATCCTGACTCTGCTTGGAAGCGGTCATCAATCCTGCATGAAACTTACCAGTGCCGAATGTACAGTAGAAAACTCCTGATGATGGGCAGAGAAGATGCCCGAAACATGTAGAGTTTTATAACAGAATAAATTTAAATAATTAGTGCGTCTGGTTGGTTATTAAAAAGAAAGTGGGGTTATACATTTTGTTTTGGGATACCATAATTCTTGTAAAGCGATCAAGTAACGCACACAAGTGTCTACGACGTACCAAAACAGTGCCCTCCATTCGAGCTCATGTCCTCGGTCCGCGCTACAATTAAATCTTTCTTCTTGATGCTGAAATATTGTCATTGGCCGAAACGTGAATTTTGCCTTACCCAGTGGGCTGAATGTCACTGTTTAAAAGACCTAACTGGCCAAATCAAACGGCGTGGCGGAATGCTCTAATTTAAGCTGAGAGCTCCCAGACTTGCAATAAACGAATATCTTCGGGCGGGTTACTGCTTAAACTTCCAAAGGACAAATTATGGCTGCAAGAACGGTCAAGTATGGGATCTTACAAAGAAAGACCGCGGCATGTCCTTGTCGCTTTGAAACAATATGTCACCACCACCCTTCCTAAATTAGTTTCTCTCCCCTAATTTCTAAAGCCAGATATTGTGCTCATCTACCCCAATCTGTAATTCGAAAATAATTACTTGTAATAATCGACATGTTTAGGTGTCCAACTCGAACTGCCCCTTACAAGGGATAAAGTTAAAAGGTAAAGTTCACCCTAGAACACGCCACGAAAGCCTAGAGGGGGAGTAGAGTTATAGCCCTACTCTTTCTGTAACCTCGGTGCTAGATGGAGGTGGGTGGTCAACGCCACGTCCCGGCCGATTTAATCCGGGAAAACCCCGGTATCCATTGTATAGGAGGCTGGATGGGCCCCAGGGCCGGTCTGGACGGGTGGGGAAAATCTCTCCACTCACCGGGATTCGAACCCCGGGCCGTCCATCCCGTAACGAGTCGCTATATCCCGGCCCACGCTTACAAGGGATAGGTTTTTGAAACTAATGCTGTGACGAATGTAACTACCACTATGGACAAAGTAATCTCACATGTTCCCTAAATTCTAGCAGCCCTCCAATCGACGATAGCTAGTCGGTATAATGACTATGCTGCGGATCGGATGAACGAAAAGTCGTACTCCGATTCCCTCCAGACGCAAGAAAGGTCATCGATTTTGGAGTCCACACTGTCGTTTTTTCAAAGAGCGCTGGGATAAAACGGCCAAGACATGAAACTGACCTGTCTGCACCACCTAGTGCCGCGATTAAGATTATGTGGAATTATACATTTATTCTTCCATTTCCCTTGTAATGCTGCCAGATTATGCGCAGATATAACTGTTTCTACGCCTGTTCATCAGCCACCAACTGTCCCATCACGGGGCTTTTAAAGAAGTTTGAGAGGCTTCCTTTTATTTATTCTATTTGAATTTCTCTTGCTATTGAAGGATGTCACATTATGTGATTCACATTTCGATTCCTCGGCGTATATTCAGTTGAATATTTCACTTACACCGAAACCATGAGCAAATAACGGCAGTACTTTACCTATAAATTATTCAAACAATTTCACTACCCACTTTTCTGAAATGAAAGACAAATAACATATTCTAGTATTGTCACATTAGCCCCTTGAAGGGCATTTCTGTGAATGACGTTTGGTAATGACGTATTTTGCATATATGACAGGTTATTTAATTTGGCATGCATGTATTTATGTCGAAGTTAACATATGAATATACATCAAATGAATTTCTTGTGACGCAGAGGCAGAAGACATTTCGTAATATGTATGTATGTACAGTACGTGCTGGTAAAACTGTAACAGAACTTAATTAATCACCATACCTTAAAGGTATAAGGAGTAACGGTACAGCTGCATGTATTATTAGCTTGAGTGGTCAGATTCACGCTACGGCCATTCTGCTCTCGGAACAGGAACCTGTAGTATGTATTGAATAAAAGGCTGGGAAGAGACTGCATAGATTGTCTGGTAGCTATAGAGAATAGAATAACTTATTTCCAACCTCGCGAATCGAATTGTGTTTCCTTGGTCGCCGAGCCTAAATCTAGTCACCATACCGACTCATACAATAACATGTAAATGCAAACTTAATACATGTTTCAGTGTGGCCCAGTTCATTAGTGTCAAATGAGGGTTTTCCCTGTCGTTTCGTACCGCTAACAATTAACACAGAGTGAGGTAGGTGAGTCGACTTTGATATGAGATGCCTGCATCTTCTGGGGTAGCTCCAACCACAACAGTAATAATTAATTTACAAGCATGACGTCACAAGCCCTACAAATTTTCCTGCAAGGTAAGCTGGAAAGGAACAGAAGGGCAACGCGTTGCTGCACTGCTACGCGCAAAATAAGAAATTTTACTCTACCCGAAAAAGGAACTGTAATCGGGTAGTGACTTAATGTGTACTTCGCCTGTGTGAACCGGGAGCCGGGATTGCCCAGTCGCTATTGCGACTAGGCTACAGGTCGCACAATAGAGAGCTCGTATTTCGACACCCAGCTGAGTTATGAATTCTTTCTTCTCTAAAGCGTCCTGACGTGCTTCGGTTCTTTCTCCCGAGTTAAAGCGGCCTGGCTTTTACGCTGAACTTCGAATGCCATGGTGAAGAATATATGGAATTGTACCTCCACTCCCTTGTATGTTTTGGTGTCTAGTGTTTAATTAAGCAGTGGGACAAATTTTCCTGCCTTAAGTGGACTTCTTTTTCTCATCTGTGTCACAGACACAGTAAACAGTAACCTGAAGCGTAGTGACAGAATGCTATTAAAGTGCGCCGTAGAAAAAGGTGAATTAGATGTGCTTTTTAATCATTCATCAGGAACGTCTTGATACGTTGATATACGACAGTCTGTTGTAACATAATCTGGGTCTGTTGTTTCTAACAGCATGTAACGGGCTGCTATTAGGCAGTAAGACTTAAGAAAAGTAACCCAGATAATTTGCCCCTTCCTGATAGTTTGATGAGTAGTGAAAATACTCGAACCTACCTACAAATTCACCGTGGTGGGTACCTTGCCAATCCAAGCATCACGGCTTAGCGGTAATGTTCTATACTTTTACTTGGGAGGTGCCCGGTTCGAATTTCTGCCTGGACACTGGCTGTCTTGAATTGTTTTGTCGTAGTTTTCCTCAATCCCTCAAGTCAAATGCTGCAACAATACCTCGATCTGGCCAGGAACGCTTCCTTCTAAATTTTTTCTAATGCATCTTTTCAGTCACTCTACCATTGGAAGCTGTTTGAGTTTAGTTTTCGATAGTCATTAAAACAATCCACAGAAATACATTTTGCCATTCCTTGCATGATATATGGCGGAGAGGTAAATCTGGCTCTAATGTTTGAAGCCTGAATTCCACATTATAATAAACGTGGTCTATCCCACATAAAGAAAAGTGTGCATGTATTACGAAGACTAATACTAAACCAGATTTGAACTATTTCTATTTCAGCAGAAAGTGCCGGGAAGCTAATAATTAAACTCTCTTGATGACGTCCGTGACGCACCATTGAATATAATTTATGTCTGCTTGTTCATTAGTACATGATAAGTTTTAATTTTAATTTATGGTTGCAGTGAAGTAATATTTATCAGTTCTACTATATTTATAGAGGGCATGCAATTTGTTGAGGCTCTGCGCTACAAGCCAAAAGTTCGCGGGTTATGATTCCCGATGGTGTCACTGGAATTGATTTCAGGCTTCCGCCGCGAAGTAGATGAGAACTGCGCCGTTATGGGTTATTACGCAGCGAGTAGTGGTAATTTCCTATCGACGTTTCGGAACAACTTATTGTTTGTACTATTGGAAGTTTTCAGTGACGTAATCCTTCCAGCTGCATGATGGTTCTGAGTTCGACTCAGCCACTGGCAGAAATAAGTACCAGGAATATTTTCTGGAAGGAGACGTAGGGTAAAGGCGATTAGTGCGTATGGCCTATTGTCTCAAAATCTGGGAGCCTCAGCCTCCTGGAAACCTCTGGGCCTGCAATAGACCTGTACAGGAATTGTTTTAAGTTTGCTATGTTTTTAACGCTTCGTTTAATGATTTCCAAGTAGCCTAGTTCTTCCAAGCAATGTGACTAACATTCTGTATGCGTTTCTCTCTCTTCCAAAACATGCTGCACGCTACGCCCATTTAATCCTGCGTGTGATTATCGTAATAACATTTTATGAGAAGTACAAATTATAAAGCTCGTCGATAGGCAGTTTAATTCATCCCCCCGTTACTTTCGCTCTCGTAGTTCCAGACGCTCACATAAGCACCCTGTTGATCAGTACACTTACTGCACAGTACGAGTACGGATATGTAACTGTATTCTGGCCTGTGCATGAGATGTTATATGAATCACCAATAATGCCCCAGATATCAGTGTCTTCTGTACTGTGTACGATACTGTCCATTCACTAAGATTGTGCTTCCAATAATACCGTAATAATATGAATGTTAAGTGTAATCTTCACAACCCTTCCTCCTTATAAAAGAAAGTCGGAAGGAGGTTAAATTTTTCTTCATCCACTGGATTTAGATTTATATTGAGGGCTGATTTAACGTTTTGTTGTTTGGCGAGTAAAGACCTGTCTACCTGTGTGGCGTACTTGGTTTTGGTGGGAAAATGTGTGGTACGGAGACCACCAGGAAGACTCAGGCGTAGATAGGATTGTAATAATAAAGTGGATTTTACAGAAAATGGAAACATTGTTACGGGATGAACTCATATGATTCAGGTTTGGGACCAGTGGAGAAATATTCTTCAGACCCTAGTAACCTCATATTCCACAGAATGTGGAGAATTTCGTGGTTAGCTGACGTGCTTTCAGCTGGTTTTGCAGAACTATTGTAGTTGGCGTTAGTGAATCCTCTATTCTTCAGGGGTGTTACGACATTTATTGTAATATATCATTGTCTGTCTAAGGTTTCTAGTAGCCTGTATCTTTGGGAGACCAGTTCCTAAGACCTCGAAGGATCGTATTGCTTTCATCTTCTTCGTCAATCTGTCCAAAATTAAGTTGGACTTGGGCTGCTTGAGCCTGCAGAAATGGCACTGCGATCCTTCGAAACGTCGGAAGTTACTCGCCCAACACCACAGCGTCATATCACAGACGACCTCAATTCTTAGCACCACAGCTGTGGTAACCTGAAATTCATAAGTACCTGTGTCCTAGATTGGTGATATAACATGCCAGTAGAATGTATTGTTAATAATCTCCGTGGTGGGAAATATAAATGTCATATTGACGTCAATATTTCAGTTTAAAATGCATGCCGATAATCCTGTTCACCCTAGCCAGCAATTTTGTGTATAAGCGTTATTGTAATTAATGGCTATATGCGTAGTTTAAAATTTGTAACTTCAGCAGATATGTGCTAATGGCGGTTGTAAGAGAAGCCATTTTTTTAATTACCTCTTTTTAAAAACAAATTTGATGCGGATGTGGTAACCATTGAACCGGTAATTTGAGCACTTTTTAAGTTACACGTACTCAACAGGGTGGGTTCGTCCACTTCTTTTCCCTGAAGACGAGGGCAGAACATTCTTTCGCTTCGAAAACCATAACTCCTGTGTTACTAAGTGTAATGTACCCTCGTCAAAATCTTCAGAAGTAATTAAACGTGGCTATCTTTGTTTCTGTGTGCACGAATATCCCGTTTATTCCAGGGGCTTTATGTGCCCGTGCTCTTATAATGCGAACCGAAAATTCGGTGTCTGTATTCTGCTGGCTGCCTTGTTTTAACAGCAGGCCTGTAAGTGGAAACCTCTGTAATTTGAATCTCCTTTCCGTTGGCCACAGATATTCTTCCAAATTGCGTCAGCCGGCTGAAGCGTCACTTTATTTAAACTAAATTAATTCCAACAACAGATCGCAATCGAATTTTGCCATTTAAACAGTGAAATGATATGAAAAAATGTTCTACAGTGGAAGGAGGAGAGGGCATTTCTAGGCAATTGTGGTCGTTTGACAGGTCAGCCTGTATGTGTGAAGATTAAAGTGTATTGAGATATGACATTATTGAAATTTGTTGAGAAGTATGGACGGTTCAGACAAATTTTCTTTATCCAACTGTAAATTTTCATCTACCTTGAAAATCTAGGCAGCAGTTTCCTACGAAATATTGGTACTTATCTACTAAATAAATAGTCTAATCAACGACACAAGACTGGTCTTCCTACTGACGACCTTGTGATCTTAATATTTTATGAGATGCGGGCATATATTTTGTGCTTCAAGAACATTCGCCTAAGATCTTCATTTATCCCACAACGAGGAGCTATATCAAACTGTGTAACGTGTAGAGCATCCTAACCATCTAAATAATGATATCTATATGTATTACATTCAAATATTCTGTTTATAGCTGCTTCTTCATTTTCATATAAATTAACACGTTAAGGTTTCTTGATTTCAAACTTTCGACTTGTTCTGAATATTGTGTGCTTTCTTCTGGGTAATTCCCCGGCGTATAAATATTCCAACATTCTCCACCCCAGTTATTCTTCATACCTATCCACCTATGAAGATGGAACAGACAGAGTGTTTCGAAACGTTGGCATATAAAATACAGATACAGGAGAATTACCCAGAAGAAAGCATAAAACACGGTTTGTTTGCGGCGTCATGATCTAATGAAGTGCATAAAGGATCTTTGCCAGATAGATACTTTTACATGGCTTATGTTTTAGCATTTATGGAAATCTCCTTTGTTTTCTTTAATTCCTTCTCAAAACATTTTTCTAAACAAAAAAGCCAACGTCAAAGATTGATAGCGCTGCCTCTACAGGAAGGAATGGGAAGTACATTAATGGGAAGTACTAACTAATATACTTCGGAAGTGTCTTGGGACGTTTGAACCGTCGTAAGAACGACGTAACTCCAAATGAAACGTTCTGTACGCAGCCGCTTGGTTCGTCAATATTCTCCTGTGCTTCATTCCTTAGATTGTGCCAATTAAAAGCTGAGTCTGCTAGACAACGGAGCCATGATGCGAAGTTGTTGGAGTCGGTCCGGCTTCAGTGGGAGGGGCACCCGGGTGTGCAAGAACTTCATTTGAGCGATCATTACCATGAGATTTGCTTCACAACATAGTTAGTTTTAGTTAGTTATAGTTTGTTTATTAGTGACTGAAATAAGACGAAAGAAACAGTGAGACAATATGAAGGTGAACTGAATTAACGTTGTTGTTAATGTACAGGGGAAGATAACTGAGAAAGGACGATAGTGGAACTTTCACAATAGGAGTGGTTTAGCTTCTGGGGTGCAAGTAAGACGAGGGATGTACAAATGAATAGGGGAAAGATTCCATCCCCTTTCCACCCCACCACGTGCAACAACTCTCATCCTGATAATCAACTTTTCTTCAATCAACAGTTGTAGACCCTGCTCAGGGGATTCTGGTCCTAGATACGTCCGGCATCTCAATAGTCTAAGCTGAAGCAAACGTGGAAAAAGAGACGTTGAAGACAGATTGCACTGTCACCGTGCCTTGCGGGAATTCAAAATGAGTCTACGAAATAAAACGTTGGAAAAATATTACGGCACAGCAGCAGATTTCATCTGGCTGAAAAAGAGTGTAAAGGAAATAAACATTTGTGATAAACACAGGAAAAATATAGTATTTTTGTGCTCGTATTCCGAAGACAATATAATATGTGAAATTAGAGTTTGTCACAGTCGTGACTACGAAAGTTACTCTCTCCTAAGATCGTAAACCGTATAATCCGGTACATTGACATCAACACTTATAGGGCAACTGTTGCTTCAGTTTTACATAGGGCCTTTATATGACGCATGGAAACAAAAATATCTTTGGCCCAAAATGTAATCCGATTAGTAGGATGATTAGCGAACAGCGAACTGAGAAACACATGTGGAAGAAAGCAATCGTGCCTCAATGTAAGGCATGTTTCCTGAGGATATCCAGGAGAAGCGTGAGTATAGGAGTCTGTACCCCATTGGTGATTCGAAACTCACACTTCTCGAATAAAGGTCACAAGCTTTGAATCAACTTTTTCCGTTCATCCAGCCTTAGCTTCAGGATAGAGCAGTTTCTACCACAGTTCTGTTATGTAGCTATCAAATTACACGGCGTCACATTCCAGAAGACTGTAATAGTCTTTTAACTTGACGCTAAACTGAAGAAAATTTAAATAACGCATGAAGTAATAAATGACAGTGAAGGTGGGCGAGAAATTTTGAAGAAATTTAAGATATAATAATAAAACCATGAGAGTTTTTTAGGTGAGACGTGGGGATCACCGTATTTGGTTTGTTAAACCGAGCAACTCCGAGATTATTTCTCGCATGCCTAATGTAAAATCTATGTTCGGATCAAACGATGAATGCGATGAGCTCTGTTCTAACAGTTTCATCATCATTAGGCCTGTCAAACTCTGTGCATTCTGTACCCAGTGGAGTCATTTCAGCAGCAGGAGATGTCTAAATCACTGCTTGCAGTCTAAGAGATCAAGAATATCCTGACGGCACACAAATAAGCTTTTATACATTTTAAACGTTTAACAGCTGATTTAAGTTCCTTAGCCTTCTGAATCTAGTCTTCATAGAATAGTTTGGAATTTCAGAATTCAGGTCTTCTGGCATCAGACACCTTGTCGCTTTGTTAGTTTTTTTTCCGGCGTTTCGAAGGGAGGTCAGGAATCACTAACAAAGCGACACTGCGTCACATTCCAAAAGACCTGAATCCTCGTAACAGTGCTTCGGAAAAATAAAACATCGCTTAGTTTGGATGGTACTTTATCTACAGATTATTTAAGTGTGATGTGATTAGCTCAGTATACGCGGGATGTAGCTGAATGGCTTTTGCAAACTTTCAGAAGTTGAAGGTGGTGGTGGTGGGGGGGATATTTGCAACAGGGAACATCTCCTTTGTACAGAAATCGGCTTCAGTAGAGCGGGTGGCATTTTACTACCGGTTCTCCGTAAGCTGCTTTTCTTACCTTCAACCAGATTAATTGAAACTGAGATGTGGAAGTAATTTTATTCTGTTTTTTTTTTGGCACACTCTGTGTGCGGAAGGACGTGACTGTGTTCTGATTTGAGGGACTCTCATATCACCTGCAAGGAGACGCTGAGTAAAAATATGAAAACCCTCAGTTACTTGCATTGTAGGCCTATATTATTTACATGTTATTTATTCTGGTTGTGGGGTGACAATATCCCTTTTGTTGGCTCCTTTTGGGCTCATTATCCATTACTTGAATGACAGAAGAATGAATTATTAATATTGGGAAAGTAGTATTGTACAGTGAATACCAAAGTTCCGGGAGAAGAAGGTCTACCAGTGTCACTTCTCTACCACAAATCTCATATGGGCTGCCCTGGGAAAGAAATTGGCTTTCGGTGGTGGGAAGCCTGACTGTGACACGCCTGCTGATGCGTTCTGTGCTGAGCGCCTGGAAAGAAAGACCACCTTCGCTAGGCCCTCGTCACACTTCCTTACGTGTATATTACCTACAGTCGTCTAGCCATTCCGTTGACACGAATGGTGGTAGTGGTGACCTTCGATAGGTAAAGTGCTTTGGGTTCGTCAAAATTAGGCTGCGTGTACACTTGAGGGTAAACCGTCACAAGTCCTCTTGAGATTATCTAGTAAAGATGTTTGTACGTGAGAGTAATTCCTGGCGAGCTGACTCTCTGCGAGTGCTCGGAGAGTAGCAGACCTTCGGGAACTCTAGATTAAGAAATTTTCATTTACTCATGCGAGTGAAATTCTGATTGTTCTGAGAGTGAGAGAATGTCGGCGACAGAATAAGCTGTTTGTGAACACGCTGGAGTGAACTGAGGGAGTTGAGTAACATGCAGTCACTGACCAGGCAAGGCTCACCTTCGCGAAGTAGACCTAGTGGCTGCCGCGTTGCGGCTTTAGTTACGAGTAAGAAAAGAATTAGGAAAAGAGAATGTTGGGTTACAATAAAAATGCTTCACTCTCTCTGATCGTTGTCACCCCGTTGTGTTTAAATATCGGTATAGATAAATATGCAGACTTACCGCCCACTTTTATTGCAACACAACTACATGTTGCGGTCTGCTACAGAATCACCATAAGGCTAACAAATAAAAAAAATTATATAGGCGAACACAAATACAAAGTACACATTACTTTTTTACATGCGTACCGTGCGTCTTGATATTATCAAAAATTTTTTATTCACCAACTGACGCACAAGTGAATTGTCTTAAAAACAATTTTAAATTTTACATTAAAATTGACATTAAAACAGCTCCAACATTTTTCGGTGCATCGCACCATTATCAGGGGGCGCATTATTCGTGCTTGCTAAAGTTACAGTTGTTATAATAGCCAATTAAAATACATCTGTGTGTGGTGATGTGGTTGCATATGTTAGTGGGTCCTTGTTGGTGTGTTTACGTTTCAATGTTCGGAAGTAGTAATGTCGGAGCTGTTTTAACCCTTTAAAGACGAAGCGCAAACCGCTTTATTTAAAGACCCAGTCCGTACCGCGCTGTAAACACTTTTCATCTCGGTTATAAAAACCATCAGTTTATGCTGTAAGTGGCACAAGTCGCTGTTTTTTCTCAGATAAATACAAAACACATAAATACAGTATGGGCAGAGCGTATAGTTGTTGAATGTTAAACTGGTGGTGCATCACGTAACCAATAGGCTTTAAAAGGTTAAATGTCAATTTTAGTGTAAATTTTAAAATAGTTTTTAAGACAATTCACTTGTGCATCAGTTGCGGAATAAAAAACTTTGATAAAAAAGGACACACTTAATTGGTTAATGTGCCTCCTTTTTAGAATTAGTAGCTATTATTTATATAATACCACCTATTTTAAAAACAATGTGAACAAGTTTTTTTTGTTTGGTATTTTATATATATTAAAGTCAAAAACGTGCCCGAATGCTGTCGCCTAATTTTTTCTCTCTTCGGTCTTCTAATTTTTATTTTAAAGTTGTAAGGCCATCTCAGAAATCAAAGTGTGTACTTTTTCGTATGTTCGCCCTTCTAATTATTTTTTGACAGCTCAGTGATGATTCTGTGGTAGACTGAGACATGTAGATCTATTGCAATGAAAGCGATTAGTTGTTCTGGACGGGAAGTCCCTACGTTTATTTAAAATAAGCTACGGCACATATACGTAAATAATTTAAATATATACGTAGGTTATTTAAATATATACGTCATATAAATGTATAAATAGACTTACGTAAACGTCTACATGTGTACATCCGACGTGCTACACATTTCAGCAAAGACATGTTTTTATAACTATTTAGTTGTATTAGTTTATTTAATGACACTTTCAGTAATTAGACTGCCTAGTATCTAATGATGGTATGATAGCGAATAATAAATTGCAGGGATGTAGTAATTAGGGAAAGCCTATGGTCCTGGAATTTTTCTGGAAGAATGAGGAAAAGCGTGAAGGACCTCAAGATATTCGGTGTTCTCAGCGAGATTTGAACTGGTATCTCTCAGGAAAATTTGTTTTGTATTATAGGTTGCAGATTGACACACAAAATGAATACGGTTTAAAAACTGCTAGTCTATTTGAAACAAAGAAAGTATCATTAGAGTGCATTTATAGAGTATGTGCAGGATAACACAAAAGCTTGCTTAGAAAGGCTTGCACGGTCACATGAACCTAAAATTCACTTGATATTTACGTTAATTATTTATTAAGAATACTGGCATTTCAGCGACGAAAAAAAAAGTTATCTTTCTTTATTCCGATTAAGTTTGATTTTCTTGTGAGTGTTACAATGGGCCTATATAGCAGGTCTAGCTGCTGAAGCCGCAGATCTATCTGTAATGGATAGGTCAGTTTGCAGGGAGGACGGATGGCGGCAACATTATATCATATCTCGCGAGCTGCAGTGCTGACTGCATCTGACAGCTGGTCCGTCACGTGTCTGTCTGCCTCTCCGTCGTTCCGCACGAATTTGTGTCCCCAGTTTGTGTCACGCTGTAAATTACATAAATTAACTCTCTCCTAATCGGCTAGGACATACAGTCCTGAATCACGGTAACAAGAGGATGGTCACAGAGAAATTGTGATGGACTCGTCATTAAATATTGTTGAGATGATCAAATCAAAGAGGATAACAAAGGCAAATTGTGTAACATGTATGCGAGTTCATAAGAGAGTATAAAGCTTAGGCCTAGGAACTGAAATAATAAAATTACACTTGGTAGGACTAGCTGTCTCTATTTCGTAAAGGAAGGGTGAGAGCATGTAGACAGGGTTTGTTTGGATCAGGATGGAATCAATCAGGAGTTCAGAGTCGGTGTAATTTTATTGTTTCTCCTTTCAGACTACACTGGTTAATACCATTTTCTCTTACGTTCTGTTTAGAAGCTGCATTTTGTCCACACAATGTATTTATGTATTTATATATTTCTCAGAACAAAGAGAGAATTCATCTTTGAGCTCAGCATTAACTGAATGGCTTGTGTAAAGAACAGTGCGAGTGTTTACTATGCGGTAGGAACTAAATTAAATATGGGTCAGATGAATATTTCGTTTGTAAACCACGCAAACTTCCTGATGTAATATTGTACTGAAAGACTACAGGGAAAACTTTAGCGTAAAGGTGGAAGACGAAGCTTTCAGAACATTCATTATAATCTACTTCATATTCAGATATGAGTGATTAAGATCTAACGTCAAATTAGTCCTCCATAAAGCCACCATTAGGTCTGTAATGACTTACGCCGCACCCCGCTGGAATTTGCGGCAGGCACCTACGTTATGAAATTGCAGCGGCTGAACAACGAAGTTCTCCGCACGGCTGGCATTTTCAAAGGCACACACAGGCCCGTGATATACTCGTATATGTGGCTTTCAAAATTCCGTACATGTATGATTTTGTCAGAAAATTATGCTTCCAGAAAGCAGAAGTCATACGAAATGGGAGAATGAAAATTTTCGCAACATTTAACAACGCGATTTTCTCAACATACAGCGCCACGTTACTAGCACCGGCGGCTGAATTGTGACAATGGTCATTTTACAACCCAGTCAAGCGATATGGTGTCCGTTGTGTATGGCATAAGCTGAGTCAGATGTGGCGTTATATGCTTTATAAAGGTTCTTCTGACAAAGGCCTTGTACATGTCACGTATAGCGTGTCCATTTAAATAGCAATTTCATTACGTCATTTCAATCAAACACCATTACACTTGACACAAGACAGTCTGGTTCTGTCGTCACAGTAAACGTCGTAGTGTGACGACTATGGCTGCAGTGGTCGCACCGTCGACTTAATAAGGTATGGTCAT
>Ga0209629_10001704_pt1 | contig 14209 bp, 6 predicted proteins | sample TergutCu122P5_FD_187286 | JGI IMG/M metagenome (GOLD analysis project Ga0209629, IMG submission 187286) | Cubitermes ugandensis P5 segment gut microbial communities from Kakamega Forest, Kenya - Cu122 P5 (SPAdes) (version 2) | ecosystem: Host-associated > Arthropoda: Insects > Digestive system >... | reverse complement strand
AAAAAATTAATCAAAATATTTATTTATTTATTTATTTATTTATTTATTTATTCATGTGCGTGTGTGTATGTATGACGGTAACACAGTTTTATTACTTTAGTAGGACTACATGTATGGAAATGTATAAAGTTTTCCAAGTGCCTATATGCGGTTTCAGGCTACATTCATTTACTCGCAATGAATACGTTTCCACCTTGTGGGATAAGCCGTGTGCGGGGGAATCGTATCTTATCTTGGTATCCGATAATTTGCTCTCTTTCACTGCAATCAAACTAACTGTACATTCTCTGAACCGTGCCTCGTGATACACATACGTCAGAAAGACCAACAAGATGCACACTTTTTCTTAAAAATTCAAGTGAAATAAATTACCAAGAAAAAGTGTGCATCTTGTTGGTCTTTTTCACGTACGTCAAACTAACCTTGGGGTCTATCCCTAAGGGGCTGGGACAGCGTAGTTACTAGCCTAAAGAATGGACAACCGCAGAATTGTGGTTCGATTTTCGGCAGAGGAAACAAATTTTCTTTTTCTCCAAAGTGCCCAGATCGGCCCTGAAGCCCACCCAGTCTGCCAGACAGTAGGTACTGCGGTCCCTTACTCCATTGTACTTGCCATCTATGGCTGACGTTAATTATATGTGGAGCTGTACCTTCGCTTGCCCATATGCCTTCGTTTCATTGAAGATTGTTTTCTTCTAGGATGTGGCGTCCTTTAGCTTGGCAGATGACGCGCCAAAGTTTCTGAGGAATGCTCTTTGCAGACCGTTTTCCAGGCTTATATAGGCAACACACCCACGTATTTACAGGACAGTAGGCTACGCACAAGCCGCCGCAACCCAAGATAAGGTAAGCTGCAGATAATGTTGGGCCCACGTGTCACTCACTGCCTTGTAGGAGGTACACATACAGAACCCATCGTACATTTACTGCACAACAACTGTGTTGCAGAGTGACAGATGAGGGAGTCGTGCTGTTACCTCCTGGTTCCCTTTTATTTTATTAGGCAGTCGTATTAACTATTTAACTGTTAATTAGACGAAGTACAAGAAAGGAAAGATAAAGTTATCTCTGTGTGTGCCATGCAGGCATAATGGTTCCATTTATTCTTAACATCAGCACTGGATGGAGAAGTGTCCAGATTCACACCCCGGCCGCTTTACCCCTTGCAGAGTCTCCTTTATCCACTGTCCCATTTAGTACAAAAATAATCGAAAGGAACAGTAATGTAACATGAACAGATATCAGAGAAACAACTGGTCGAGAGCAGGAGGAAGGACAGCATCACATTTCTACAGCCAAACTTTGTCATGTGTCATGTACACAGGATATGTGTGTACAGGAATTTTATTAACTGTTCATGCTATGGCAGCAATTCTCATAGCAATAAGTTATTAAGTTTAATTTTATTAATCATCGACTTGTAATTTCAGGTCCCCTCCACAAGGGTGCAGAACTCTTGTTTATTGTGTTACATTTTTGTACAAATATTAACCATATATAACAAAGAATGCCTGTACAATGCCTGTGGTCATAAATTTTACATCAGAATTGAGATTTTATGACAGTGTGGTGATGCTGCTACACTTACTTCTTTGCAGCCAATGAGTCAGTTTCTCATTGGCTTTCCACAATCCAATCCAGCTGATATTTACAGCCTGTGCACATTTTACATATACTTGCCAATACCTGAAAATGAAAAGCCGATGCAAAACACTTCAAGTAATATATATTATCTTGGGGCACAGAGGTTTTTCTTGTAGGCAAAAAGGTAAAGCAGTCCTGTTACAGGTCTGGAGTGGCCCAGAGGCTTCCAGCAAGTTAAGGTTCCCAGATTTCATGACAATGGCACAGGATGGTGGTAAGGCTGTCAGCCTTACGCACCGGCCGCCTTTACCCCCAGGAAATACACCTGGTACTCATTTCTGTTAGAAGCTGAGTCGACCCCAGAGCCATGGTGCGACCGGAAGGATTATGTCACTGAAAAATTCCAATGACACCATCGGGAATCGAACCCGCGACCTGCCGGTTTGTAGCGTAGTGCCTTAGCCACTACGCCACCGCGCGCCCCTTTTCTTTCAGGTAACATGAAATTTTCACAAACAGCTTGTCAGTTCTAGCACAGTTTGCAGCTTTAGGGTAGGCCTAATCGACTGAACCTTTGTTTAATGACAATGATTCACCTACAGCAATATGTACTGTCATATACATCATAACATGGAAAGATCATCCAGAGAATGGGATGTCAGTAAGGAGTTGGAAGGAGGCAGCTATTACATACATAAAGATAATGTTCAAGAGAAACTAAGAAAAAGAAAGATCAAATCTGACTGTGAAGCCAAGAGTTAGGAAGTACTTTAAGCATCTTTTAAAACTTCAGAAAGACATCTAATTGTCTGTACTTTAATTTCTTCCTCTACTAGACTCACAAACAATTATTATGTCATGGAAACTAAATTTATATCTCATAAAACAAATAAGAAACATGGCATACGTACATAGTAAGGAATTTATATAAACTTGATCTCATACAAAATAAAATGGCCCATTATACCACTGCTATTTGAAAATGTCAAACAATAAACAAATATTAAACACAAGTTAATATTGCCCTCTTGGTGTTCCTGTTATATTCTATAGGATGATTACAAAAGGAGATAGAACAGAAATTTATGTGAAAACCTGAGTGAAATGTTCAAAATTTTCTTTAGTCAAATAGAGACAGAGATGACACAACCATAATGTACAGTGTCCACACAAGATGGAATGGTTTTAAATTTTCTTATTAGGTTTCTGAACTTCAGAACTTCAAACATTTGTATTTCTTTGCTATAAAACAGATTATAAAAATATGCCCATATGAAACTAGAGCAATGAGTCCACAAATCTAGTAAGTACAAATCCATTAAGTACACAAATCCTCATGTAAAACAAGAGTTTTTTACGGGGGAAGGTAATTCCTCCCTTACCCTTGTACCACACCCCCACTTAAACTGGCCCTTCTTCCAATCAGCTAAACCTTCACATGGTGTTCCACAAATCATTTTCCCTTTAGTGTAACTACACATTGCAACCACATTATTAGAACATCATACAGAACATAAAACCTTCACAAAATAAGTCACACTATGTAATCTAACAGCAAATCCCTTCAACATACACTGTATACCAAAGTGGTTCTGTATCAGAGGAACCATGGACCTACAACATTCAAAATCTTTGTTGCGGCCCAAAATTCTCCCTACATGTGAAGTAAACTATGATTACAATGTGCTGCCAGTTTTACTAAAGTACTCAACTTGTTGGCCAGACAACAACAGAAAGAGTAAATGCATATTTAATTTTTGATGGAATTCACTTCCAATAATCATGACAAAATATGAAACAAATCCAGCCTCTTAATGGATATTTTGTAACTGATATAATGGATGGACACTAAAACGATGGTACCTTTGAATGAAGAAAATTTGTCACAGAAGATGAGCCATGGAAACGACAAATAACGAGACACAGCAGAGAGGCTCCACTGTATTTCATATTTCTTCTTAATGGGATCTAATTATCCAAAATAATGCTATGGCACAAGCCTTGCCTTGACAGTCATGAAATTCTGTGCGTTGGTTCAAGAGTAGGTAATTGTACCATTGTACTAATTGTACCATTCTATGACAACAGCCTGCTGTTGGTCCCTATCAGCCAGTTCACACCATAAAACATAATTTATTTAAGTTCCATTATAATATAAACCTCCAAAATAAGCCTGTATCTTGTGTTGGTCTCTTCAATTGACAAGACATGAGGTTTCCACATTGATGATAATTTGTATTGTGCTCTTCTCAGTTATCACATTCCACAGGACCACAGGTGTTACCAATGTTTTTGAGGTACCCACAACCTACATCTTCACACTATCAAAATGATAAGGACATAATATAGATAATGTCACCCATCCAATTTCATCCTTATTTATTGGATCACTATATTTGGTGTAAATGTTAAGTCACACAAATATGCAGTCTGACATATTGGCGTGTCATACTCGGATATTGGAATGAGCAAGACAGTACAGGACGTCAACTACAGCTAGTGTTTTGGACACTATCTCATTTCTTGGACTTTTTGTACTAAAATATTTTAAAAATCTGGTATGTGTTTATCTTCATGTAGAAGGCCTATCATGGGACAGTGATGGAGACCAGCTTTAACATATGGGCCCACGACATTAGGATCCTCCCTCCTCCGCCATTCCACCTGAAGATGAATACACACCCATTTCTGGAAATATTGTCATAATGCCACTGTTAAAATCCTTTGAAGTATGGCACAACCTTGTGTGACATAAAAATGTTGGTGTGCATACAGGTGACACAACTTAACACTGACTGCTTCACACCACATTTATTGTGAACTGCAATGTAAAGACATCTGTTCTGAACTATCAGCACACTTCTGATGAAAGAAACACTAATTTCTTTTATGTACTAGCAAGTTGCTTTATTACACTGATGCAGTTGAAGAACTGACAAATGTACCATTCCATAGCCCTTACACATCAAGTTGCTTATCAACTGTCCACAGCATAGATTACACTCCATGTCTTCCCGCCCATAGGGGTAAACAGCATTTATATATTCACTTTTGTCTTCTACATCACAAACACAATTTTAAACTTTAAAACAAAACCAGAATAAAGTATGCTTCACATTTACATTGCCTCACAAAGTTCCTTAATGTCTTACAAACCAAACATTTTCTTCTGTGGACACCCTGTAAGAGTAAGTTGCAATGCACCCATATGCTAAAATGCCCAGACAGTTAGGTACATACACTATGCAGCTGCTTTTATATCAAAATTCTGAATAAGCAGAAATAACTCTGTCACACAAACATGCGGTCAAGGTTATATTAGGTTACATTACCAGAAAAAGTAAAAATAAATATGGCTTATTTATTGTGCAAAATTTTATGCCAAAGTGGTTGTATGCTGATATATATGGTGAAATATATGCACAACACTTCTACTTCAAGTTATTATCTGCCACCTGTTCTGAAGTTATGTCAGCCTAATCTCAAAATAGCAAAAAATAACCTTTAACAAATACAATATGGCACAATTCCAAGACATCCACTGTCTAACATACTAAAAATTAGGTATGTGTCTATATCCAGAGGATGCCAAAAGCTGTGAAAAAATGTTCTTAATATCATTACTGGCAACAACTACTTATCACTGTCATTTTTATATTTATCTTCTTCTGTCGTACTTTGGCCCACTCTGGGGACATGGTATCCTGAGTCTTCTTCCTCCAACCTTATTTATTCTTATACAGCTGATCACATTTTTAATGAGTTCATGGCTGTGGGTAGTGCAGCATTACTACTACTTATTTTAAAATCTAAATGTAAATAAATGGCTTATCTAACACTTTGAACTGTGAAATATTGTACAAGACCACACATTTAATTACCTATATGTAGCTAAATGTTCCCAAGGACTGCGCAGCATTAAAACACAGGCTAAACACACACAAACTTGTGTTGTTGCTGCTCTCAGGCTTCCTGGGATTATAGTAAAATTGACCGAGTACTAGGTGAAATCTTGTTTCAAGGAGTCTGTGTTCTTCCGGGATATTATGCAATGTAACGTCCCAGAAGAGTGCATATCTCATCTACTTCACGGAAGAAGCCTCGAATCATGCATCTTGTTTCAAGTTCATATAAATGTTATGTCAACTACAGATGCTTTATTGCATACAGTGAGAAATGAGAGGATGATTCCATACTGGGAAGAATTACGGGTAATCAAAATGACATGTTTCAGGATACTAAGACAACATTAGTATGGATGGACTGATGTCTCTTAAAAGGCTAGGCAGACTTTGCTAGGACCATCTGAACAGCAAGCAAGAATGTCTTGATGGGCAATAGCCTACTGCTGTCTTGATGGGCAATAGCCTACAGTGTCTTGATGGGCAATAGCTTACTGCTGTCTTGATGGGCAATAGCCTACTGCTGTCTTGATGGGCAATAGCCTACTGCTGTCTTGATGGGCAATAGCCTACGATGTCTTGATGGGCAATAGCTCACTGGTGTCTTGATGGGCAATAGCCTACTGGTGTCTTGATGGGCAATAGCCTACTGCTGTCTTGATGGGCAATAGCCTACTGCTACCATAAGCACACAGTTATTCCACTTTAATAACATTTTTATTTAATACCAACATGTTTAAATATAAAATGATATTATCCTCAGATGCAGACATTTTCAAAGCAGGTTTTCAAACCATAGAGGATCAAGTACACCAGTGACAGGTTCTTACTCATGTTTTATATTAACTGTAACATACAACAGATTTGATTAATGAAACGTGCCATATATTTACATCTAAAATACTCTTAAAACATTTCCTTAAATCAAGCTGTAAAACTTGAAATTTTAAAGTCACAGCTATATTGTGTTTTGCTAATAATATATGTTGTATGTTACAATAAATGATGAATTATAACCCTTCAGTTTGGAGGGTGATGAGCCATGTTCATGCCTAACATTGTGAAAACTTATTTCTTTCCATTTAATTAAAATTATATTTGAACATGAATTAAATGAATGGTTTGGATTTCCTCTACATTGTGACATTACATTTATTTTTGTAATTAAAAACATAAACCACACATAAGCACCACAAAGCACAAGGTATAATGTTTAAAGCATGCTATTCAGAGGGCAGGCAGTATATGTTATTCCATACTGCAACCACTGAGGACTATCATTCTAGTTTCTCTGTTTAATCAAAACTATTGCAATAAGTTTCCACATCCCCTACATAAAATTGGAAGCTTTCACATTAAGTAAATGCATTAAAACCCTCTGGAGGTGATCAGCCATGCCAAAATTTGGTTAAAAACCAACATTTCAAAGACCTACTCTGACTCTGCAACATTAGTATTTAACCGAACACTAACCCAGCTGATAGTCCAAGAGGATTTTTTATGTTGTTACATTCCTGTTCATGTAAACTGTAGGAATGAATGTGCAGAAGGACTGGAGTAACTGTACCTCAGCCACAAATTTACTGAATACATATTAGCAGTTTTCTGGATTACATGGCCAAGAAATTACAAACCAAGTGTTTGGAAAATGTGCTTCCTGCATCTCAACACACTAACGGGGATTTGAGCACCATCTGCCTGTCATTTTACTGGCTTATCCTCATGACCTTCCATGAACTGTATGTGATGAAATTAAAGGACCACAATCCAAAAATGCAATCAACAATCCCCTGATCACATCATTATCAATATAGACCAGATGTCCCATTCCCTTCCTGCTCCATGTTCTTATGATGGAAAGAGCAAGAGAAGATGAATTGGGATAGTTGCAGTGGCCTTGGTTATGCAATGGACTGGATGGAGGACTCTCGTTACAGACAGAGGTAAGGTACACATTTTGTCATCATAAAAGACTGGCCCCTCTTTCACCATAGGCAGGCATTAATGTGCATTTCTTGTTGAGTTCTATTTTCCATTTTTAGGGGGCTTTTGTTTATTGTTAGTTGTGTTTATGCTAAGGAACCACAGAATTTCATATAATGGAAGAAATGAGGGTCCAACATTTTGAGTGGGAGACACAAAGGCAAAAGAAGTTTCCCTCTTAATACCAATATCTAGTACCATGCTAGGAACATCAAATGAGAAAAATCATATTTGTTTTGTGCAGCTTGTATTCAAGAAATATTTGTAAAGCACCTTCACAGACCAGAATCTTAACTTATGTGCAGCATTTCAGACACTTACTCTCATAACTGTATGCTCACTCATTTGAAATACCTTTACTGCTATTGTTTTTTTACTTATCTACCTACTGGTTGTTTATTGCCAGTGAACTCATGAAGTAGGTAACTAAATTCTGATGGCAAGAACCAAACACCTTCTCCCATCCCTCAGTGATGGAGTAGTGCAACAATCCACATTTAAATTTGGAGACGTAAACTTGGTAGATATGGGCGTCTCTCTTCTGGTGGTGAACCAATCAATGTAACAGCTGTGGATTCTTAAAGTAACAAAAGGTCCATAATAAACTGTGTTTTCTGTCACTGTATGGACATGACCAACAAACCTGCTGACCTTTGACCCCAAAACCTTCCAAGCTCTGGCTCCTCCATCTGATATTTCGAACTTCCATGCTTGTATGAGTTATGGAAGACTAATACTGTCTGCTCAAGGAGCTCATCTTGTTGAAAGGGGTAGCCAGGTATCTTCACCAACTATTTCTGAGAGTCATCCAAGCACTCTTCAAGTTGGAAATATAGTCCAGTTGACTTTAGTCTACATATCATCCATGCAAGTAAGACAGAATGGATGTAATACTTGTTTGGATGTCATTATCAGTCATCTTCTGGCAGGCTTTTCAGTCTATAGAAATGCAACACAATACTGTCCACCAGAGATCAAGATTATCCTTGGTTGCTTGGGCTTGGCTTTATGTAAATAATTGTGTGTGTGTGTGTGTGTATATATATAAATTAATTTTTTAAACATTGTTATATGTAAATTAAATTAAACTTCAGGTCTTCATTTCGCTCTGTATAGGTTTGTGTATTATTTGGTGAGTTTTTATTATTGATAATCTGGGATGGCTCTAAACCTATGGATGTTTATTATTCCTGTACCATAAACAGCCTTCATATCTGTGGTTATTTTAGATCTGTCAATGCCATCTTCAATAAGTTTTAATTTTAACAACACAGATAGCAACTTAAGAGAATTCCACACAATACGCACATATTCAACCATAAGGATTTAACTAGGTATTGATCTAACCATATTCTGTATTGGCAATGAATTCAAATGCCCTGTCTACAGAAGGAACATGGCACTCTATAGGCCTGCATGAGACACTTCCCTACTCTTCCCTCCTATATTTACAGTGGGATGGCTGACATTAACTTCTGTTAGAGAGCACTACACTGGACTTTACATGGGTCACACACTATTTATTTTGGTCAACCGAACATTATTGTGAAAACTGACAGGGCTATTACAAGAACTGAAATTACATGAGTTACAGTCACATTCATTTTATAATTCAGCTGAATATTTAAATTATAATAATAATTAAACCTGTATGTACTATATTATACTAATTTTTTAAATTTATATATAGTATTTTATTGTAGTGGGTTTAGGAATTATCTTTTAAGTTGGTGATGTTTTACTGTATTGTTAAACCATGCATATGACAATTTCTATCTATTTTAATTGGAATGATATGCTTGATGACAAGTTCTGTATCATATGGTTGCATTACCAGGAGTGAATTATTCAAATTCTCAATAAATTAAATTAAATGAAACATGAGTTGTAGCAAGGTTTACATGGTCATCCTTTAATAGTCAACTGTAAATATCAGCAACTTAAATGGACACAATGTGCATTCACTGACTTCAGCAAACTGCATTTCAAGTGACTTGCTGACAAAGAAACCAACTCACATACCGTTACTAGATAACAGTTTAATTAACCCTTAGGCTACTAATGTCGTATATATATGGAGCTCCTAGTAAAGCCAGAAATGCCAACGTCGTATATATATGGACCTACGTTTGGCAACGCTGACACAGTCTCTTTCTATTTGCTGCACAATGTTTCAACACTGAATCAATGCAGAGAGGTTTCCTGTATCACATTTGTGTGTAAACACTTTGCCAGCTAGCTTGGCATTTCTGGCTTTACTAGGAGCTCCATATATATATATATATACGACATTAGTAGCCTAAGGGTTAAACCTCAATAGCATCATAATCATGCAGCAGGGCTTCATTAGTGGTGACCTGGCAACTTTTCATACACATTTCTGCCACTTATCTCTTCTTCTGTGTCAACTAATCTACATGCTTCAACCAAAGTCATGGCAAGCAGATATGACAGACAGTTAGAGCATCCATGGGGAACAAAGTGGTGAAGAAAATAACTGGCAGCCCAAGCCAGCAAGTGCCCCAAAGCATACAAAACAAAGAGCCAACATGACCAGTGATGTAGGTCCATCATACAGAAATCCAACAGCATTGAAACAGGTCTGTGTCACATCAAGAAGGCAGGAGCGTTCTACACAGAGAGGGGATGGGGATGAAAGAGTGGAACTGAAATAGAATTGTCACTTTCCCAACCTCTGTATACACATGAGACAGAAGGAAATTCAGGATCTTCAGGGGCAAGTAGAAGCACGTGGGAACATAAATAGTGAAATTTAGGTTTTGGATGGGGGAGAACCAATTGTAAATTGCAACACAAACACTGTAAATAAACATATGAAACTGACAACCAGAAGACACTGTGAACTAGTCTAAATGCTCCAATTCACATTTGCCCAATACATTCCATACAGCAAGCAGTCCTTTGGTAACACTACTGACATACTACAAACACTACATATCCACAAGAAAGGTATGTATACGGACACCAGTCATAGTAAAAAGCCAGTACAGCAGGAATACAAATACATGAAACATGTTGAGGTACACCTAATTCCATGTTTGATAATACATCTTTGTCTGAAACTCATATGACAACACCACAAAAATAAACCCACCACCGTGCACTGTCCTACACATTCCTGTTACAGGAATTCATCCTTCACCTATTGAACAGGCACATCAGAGACAGTTGCAGATTATTTAAACATAACTGTCACCGCCACCACCACTGCCCTCGCCACCACCACTGCCATCGCCGCCACCACCACCACCACCACCACCACCACTCTGCCACCACTGCTACTACTGCACTATAAAATTTATATTACACAGCTTCTTATTCATATTTTCACAAAGCACAGCACTATCAAAAAATAGGAATTCTGAAGAAACTAAGAAATTCAAATACGCATTTCCAAACTCTTAATCTTGTAAGATAACAAACATATTAATTTCCATAATTACTAATAAATGATACAGGAACATATCACTATTTTATACACATTACAGGAATAATAAACACCCACAGCTATTTTGATCCAAACCAAACTATCAACAACAAAAATTAAACAAATATATACAAACCTGCACAAAAGGATACAAAGACCCAAACAATTTAATCCATACTTACATTTTAAAAGTCCAATTTTAATATGTACACAATAATTTGTGTGACACCAATGATTAAAGGTCAGCTTCAAATACAGTATGTAGACAGTATTATTCTTTGTATGAAATTAGGACTCCTGACAAGGATTTATGAGAAGTTGAAGAATATAGAACAATATATTCTGAACACATGAATAGTTGTGCACACAAAAACCTTAAATCTTATTCCTGTGGAGGATTACAGGCACAGGAACCAATAATGCAAACCAAATACACACACCTCATCAGTTCTTTTCTCTCGCAAGTAATTTCTTGCGACTTTGACCTTGTTACACATCAATAACAACAGACAGAACTCCACAGCACAGAACTGCTAAGACTTCTCTCTTTCAAAACCTGTTCAATTTTATGGCCTGATCTCAAAATCTCAAGTATACAAGCTTGAGGAAGGACCCACCATAAATGAAGCAAACTGTACATATAAAAGTTGCACGTTTGTACATGTGTGTACAAGGAAGGCACTCAAGTGTTCAAAGTCTTCAGGAGTGTTATCCTGTGTCGCTGGGCACTTACCAAGATTTCAAACAATCACAGTGCTTTTGTCTTCAGGGTATAGCGACACAAGAAGAATAGCCATGCAGAATGATAGGATGTATCATGAATGAACAGTGTGCATGGTCAGCCAGTGGGAGTGGTTGTGATATGCACTAGACAGGGTCTTGGCATATGGCCAGTATTGGCGTATGGTTGAGCTACATGGAAATTGGAGTGGGTGCAAGGGACATTCAGAAGTGCCAGTGGAAGAAAATAATATGTACATTCCCCATCAAAAGGGCTGTGATGAACTAACCATCTTGGAGAGGCTGCCTACACTCCCTTAAGGAGTGAGTGTGAGAATGCCATGACCTGCTCACAATCAGTCAATCCTCTTCATTCATGTTGCAGGGCCAGAGCTTACTGTCAAATTCCACCCACAAGCCATAACATGAACGACAGATTGGTGGAAAGGATTTTGGTGTCCTAAAGTTGGATGTTCTGAGTTGAATCTGTGCTCAGCGACTGCCAACTTGTCAGGTTGTCTAAACTGGAAGGGTCTGTTCTGGTCTACACAGGACGGATGTGTTCATTTATTGACACCATGGTAAAAAAGAACACCATGGCACATCCCGCTCAGAAAACCCAAAAAGTTGGCAGTGGCAGAGCACACATTCAACCACGAACACCACATCTAATACCAAGAACCAGATCAAGGAAACCACTTAGTACAAGATCCACTCCAGCAACATGAACAGGGAGGACAGTATGATAATGTGGTAGCAAATGGGTGGGTACTTCAGGAAACTTGGCACCTAGCACAGACATCTGCTTACGCACTGCAGTTTGCCTAGTGCACATACTTCATTATAAATGGCAACAGAGCAGTTAACTGATCATAGGCTAGTTATATTAATTTTGTTACCTAACATACTTTAATCTTGTATGTTTCAGCCATGATGTGTTAACATATGCACTTAGTTCTTGTGCTGTTACATTCAAACTGTTTGTAGACACAAGGTAAGAAAACATTTATGTTACGTCAAATGCATCAAAACTGCATTCAATAGTAATTACAGTTTGATCACAGAAGTGTCCAGAGATAATACTTACTTCCTTATTCCATGCAGCAAAGTCCTTCTTGAGAAGCTAACTGGTTCTGCAGCTAGTCAAGAAATTCCCCGCATTTTTGGAACCCAAAAGTTCATCACCGTACTCACAAGTGCCCACCACCTGTCCCTATCCTGAGCCAACTCCATCCAGTTTCCAAAACCCCCTCCCACTTCCTGAAGGTCCGTCTTAACGTTATCCTCCCATCTAAGCCTGGGTCTCCCCAGTGGTCTCCTTCCCTCAGGCTTCCCCACCAGAACCCTGTGCACACCTCTCCCCTCCCCCATACACGCCACATGCCCCACCCATTTCATTCTTCTCAATTTTACCACCCACACAATTTTGGGTAAGTAGTACAGATCACTAAGCTCCTCATTATGTAATTTTGTCCAGAGATAATAGTCACCAAAAACTGTCTCTAAATTATGAAAGACCTTTTGTTGGTAACATTTAAGGAATAAAATTGTGTAGATAACCTGTAGGTTGTAGAACATTACTGCTGGAACTCTACCACTGGCTGGCAGGATTATGGAATGCTGTGGACTGCATATTGGTCAATATTCTACCAAGAGATGAAATCGCCAACACAGCTTGTTATGTTCTTATGCTGCAGACTCCAATGTCTACATAGTTAAAGAACATGTCCCAAAAGGCCTCATCTTTCTGCACAACCTTAAAGCTAAAACCAATTACATTTAACGTGCTGGTGTCTTCTGGTACGACCTATGCCAAGGTTACATTATCATTTCATCTTTCAAGTGTTGTGTACTGATGTTAAAAAATTGCCTTAACCGTATAACTATTGTGTGTGCTCTGAAGAGAATACCACTGCCAGAAATTAGGTTGTGTTTGACGCATTCATAGTCATTAAATTTGTAGAATTTCTAACAAATGTCAATAGTTCTTTGTGTGTGTGTGTGTGTGTGTGTGGTTTTCTTTCTCATAGAATTTTAATATTCATTTAACTTCATATCTTTTGTTAGGCTGTAAGTTCAGAATCACTGGGTATGCTTTAAAAAAAAATGCTTGTCATAAATTAGGTGGTTTAACATAAACATAACTATTAAATTTGTGTTTATATGAATATATGATAATTGCATATGCTGGCTGCATGCATCAACTATAAATCCATCTACTCATCTGTAACTTCTAACAATGCTAATAGTTTGTGCACATGCATGTTACATACGTATGTATGCACACGTGTTTTTATCCGACGGCATTTCACAGAACTTTAATTTCTTCATATACTGTCAGCCTATAAATTTATAACCACTTTGTGTGCTGTGAAGAAATACAGCTGCCAGAAATTGTCATGTTTTATGTACAAGGGTTGGAACTTTAATAGTGGCAACTATTTATTTTCAACTGATACAAAATAGAAACATGTTTCAAAGTTTTACTGTCCTTCAATGTAGTCACCAGCATTGTGTACAACCCGTTGCCAGCAATGTGGAAGTCGTAGGATACCTTTAGCAGCGCCTGTTG
>Ga0209629_10001703_pt1 | contig 14216 bp, 12 predicted proteins | sample TergutCu122P5_FD_187286 | JGI IMG/M metagenome (GOLD analysis project Ga0209629, IMG submission 187286) | Cubitermes ugandensis P5 segment gut microbial communities from Kakamega Forest, Kenya - Cu122 P5 (SPAdes) (version 2) | ecosystem: Host-associated > Arthropoda: Insects > Digestive system... | reverse complement strand
GGTTGTATTTTCCCCAAGACTATTATACCATATGGGGAGCAAATCCGCTTGTTTTATACTCTATTTTCCTTGATGCAATGGTATGCTGGATGTGCGAAAGTTGAGATATTTAGTTTTAAGACACGGCCTAACATAAAATAATGATAAAATAATCCTTACATAATTTGCGTTAAGGAGCCGCCTATGGTATACTATACTTGTAGGTTGGCTCCGTTTTCCATTTTGGAAAGGAGCTGAACATGAATACAAGATCAAAGGCAATCCGCGGCAGACAATCCGTTGATAAAAAAGACAGTATCAGCATTGAAAGCCAGATAGAGTTTTGCCAGTATGAGTTGAAAGGAGAAAGCTACCGCGCATATACCGATAAAGGATTCTCCGGTAAGAACACATACCGCCCGAAATTTCAGGAATTAATACGCGACATTGAGCAAGGACTTGTTTCAACGGTTATCGTTTACAAGCTCGACCGTATAAGCCACTCCATTATAGATTTTGCAAAAATGATGGAGATATTTCACCGTTATTAATGTTGAGTTTGTATCAGCGACAGAGAAGTTCGATACCTCAACCCTTATGGGCAGAGCAATGCTCAATATCTAAGCGCAGTTGTGAAGGGTGCGGGACACTCCGCGTGCATGAGTTTGAGGAATCCATTTACAGGGAAATGCGCTACAAGATTATTGAGTTTCAAACGCTTACGGGAGACAATTCCTCAAAGGTCAATCCAAAGCTGACCGCCTTAAACATCGAGCTTGCGCAGGTAGAAATGACAAATTGCGGCGCGCTTGCGTTTATCCGTCATTGCGAGCATGTGTACTTAAAATTTTATGGGGTAAACGCAACATCTAAAAACCGTCATTGCGAGGAGCGGATCGACTAAGCAATCCAGGAAATCCTGGTTAATACGTATACTGGATTGCTTCGCTTGCTCGCAATGACGAATTGAGAAGTTAATAGAGATTGCCTTAAATTTAAATGACGTGAGCCGCACCGGATTGCTTCGCGCGTTGGCGGCCATGCGATATTTAGGCCGTGGGCGCTCGCAATGACAAATTGCGGCGCGCTCGGGTTTATCCGTCATTGCGAGCGCGCATACTTAAAATTTTATGGGGTAAACGCGCGAAGCAATCCAGCCGTGCGCGCCGCATCATGTTTGAGCGTGCAAATTCCGAACGGCTTAATTCCATCGAACCACTAAAAATATTCTCCGGAGGAAGATATGGATACAGATATGAACAGATTTATGGTCATCGACGGCGGCGTGACCGCGCCCGGGGGTTTCCGGGCGGCGGGGGCGCATGTCGGCGTGAAGAAGGCCAAGAAGGACCTGAGCCTCGTGGTCAGCGACGTCCCGGCCGTGTCCGCGGGCTGTTACACGCGCAACATCGTCAAGGCCGCGCCGGTGCTTTGGGACATGAAGATAACCGAAGTGCACGGCGCGGTGCGCGGCGTCTGCGTCAATTCCGGCAACGCCAACGCCTGCACGGGCGAACGCGGCATGGAGGACTGCCGCCGGATGGCCATGGCGCTCGGCGGAGCCGTAAACGCCGCGCCGGAGGAGATCCTCGTCTGTTCCACGGGCGTCATCGGGGTGCCCATGCCCATTGATATCATACAGACGGGCATCGCCCAGACGGCCGGGGCGCTGGGCGCTGGGCGCGGTGACGCCCTGTCCGCGGCCGAGGCCATCATGACCACGGATACCTTTGCGAAGGAGGCCGCCGCGGAATTCAGCCTGGGCGGCAAAACCGCGCGGATCGGCGCCATGGCCAAGGGCTCCGGCATGATCCAGCCCGATATGGCCACGCTGATATCGGTCATCGTCACGGACGCCGCCATATCTGGCGGGATGCTGGCAAAATGCCTCGCGGAGAGCGTGGATATAAGCTACAACATGATCAGCGTGGACAGGGACACCTCCACCAACGATACCTGCATAGCCCTGGCCAACGGGCTGGCGGGCAACCCCGAGATCATATCCGAGGATGAGGATTACGCCGTGTTCAAAAATGCCCTGGACTACGTCAACAGGAAGCTCGCCATGGACATCGCCCGTGACGGCGAGGGGGCGAGCCGCCTGATGGAGGTCACCGTAGACGGCGCCGCTTCCCGCCGCGACGCCAGGCTCATCGCGAAGAGCGTCGTCGGCTCCAGCCTTTTCAAGGCCGCGCTGTTCGGCGCGGACGCCAACTGGGGCAGGGTGATCTGCGCCATGGGCTACAGCGGCGGGCGGTTTGACCCCGACCGCGTTTCGATCAGCTTCAGTAGCCTTGTGGGGGGCGCGGAGCGTTCCGTCCTCCTGCTGGACGCCGGCCGTCCCGCCGCGTTCGACGAGGGCGCCGCCAAGGCGATCCTGTCCCAGAAAGAGGTACGCGTGGACATAACGCTGGGGGACGGCGCGGCCGCCGCCACGGCCTGGGGCTGCGATCTAACGTACGATTACGTGAGGATCAACGGGGATTACCGGTCATAAATGATGGAGGGACTGAATTTGCAGCCTGATATATACCAAAGCCATATTGACAGGGCCATAGACAAGGCCAAGATCCTCATAGAGGCCCTGCCGTATATAAAGGAATTCTCCGGCAAAATAGTAGTGATCAAGTACGGGGGCAGCGCGCTGATCAACGAGGAGATCAAGAACACCGTCATGCAGGACATCGCGCTGATGAAGCTGGTGGGCCTTAAGCCCGTGGTGGTGCACGGCGGCGGCCCCGATATCAACGAGACGCTCAAAAGGCTCGGGATAGAGAGCGCGTTCGTCGGCGGCCTAAGGGTCACGACGCCCGAGACCATGGAGGTCGTGGAGATGGTGCTGGCGGGCCGGCTGAACAAGACCATCATGTCGGCGCTGGCGCTGGCCGGCGTCAAGACCGTCGGCATAAGCGGCAAGGACGGCGGCACGCTCAGGGTGCGCAGGAAGCGCTCCGACGACGGCCTGGACCTGGGATTGGTGGGCGAGGTGGAATCGGTGGACACGGGGCTGATACAGACCCTGCTGGACAGCGACTTCGTCCCGGTCATCGCCCCCGTGGGCGTCGGCGAGGCCGGCGAGAGCTATAACGTCAACGCGGATCACGCCGCCGTCTCCATCGCCGGCGCGCTGAGGGCCGAGAAGCTGGTGTACGTCACGGACGTCGAGGGCGTCCTGCACGACGTCAACGACAAGAACAGCTTGATCACGCGCCTGAGCGCCTCCCGCGTTCAGAGCCTCATAGACAACGGCACTATATCCGGGGGCATGATACCCAAGGCGCTGTGCTGCGTCGCGGGCGTCGAGGCCGGCGTCAACAGCGTCCACATCCTGGACGGCAGGGTGGAGCACTGCCTCATACTGGAGATATTCACGCGCTCGGGCGTCGGGACGCTGATAGAACGCTGAGCGGCGGCATTGCAAACGTATTTTGTGGTTCGCAAGGGGTATGCGGAGGTTCGTTTGTGTCGATATCGCCTTGGGCAGGGCAGATGAACTGTAAATGTGTGGCTCTATTTTTTAATGGCATGGAGGGGTGATTGAGAAAAATGGATAAAAAGCGGCCTGTTTATACCGTGTTTGCGGTGCTTGTCGATATGCTCATCCTTATCGCGATCATCGCTGTGCTGCGCACAGATATATTCGGTCTGAAGGACTGGATTGGGCCGCCCGCGCTGCGGGCGGGCGGCATAACGCTTATCCTCGTCGCCGTCGCAGGCTTTATTGTCGTCAATACGCGGCTGGTCACCGTTATATACGGCGCGAAAAAGCAGGTCATGCTGACGGGCGGCAGGGCGATCGACAAAGAGGATTACCGCAGTACGCTCTTGCGTTTCAGATCAGGCAACCGCGAACTGATGGCCATGGTGAGGCAGGTTGTGGAACAGCTCGATGAGATACTGAGGAAAAAGGAGCTTCTGGCTCAGATACTGGCGCGGAACGGCATCACTGAAAACGGCGAGTATATGCAGGCGCGCGATACGACGGAAGGCATAATCTACAGCAATATAAGGGGCATGCTGAACCGGCTGGACCTGTGGGACGACGATGAATCGAAGAATCCAAGCCGCGCCGGAGTGTACCGGGACCATCTCGATTATATCCGGCGCGTAATAGACGCGAACGAGAAGCTGCTGGTCAAGACGGACATATTCCTGACCTCAATATCGAAGGCCGACACGAGCATAACCGACAGCGACGTGAATCTGGAGATATTCACCAAGACGCTGGACGATCTGAATAATAAGGAGGATGGACTGAGAATATGAAAACAGGCACAAAAATCGTGATCACCGTGGTCGCGCTGACGGGCATTCTTTTTCTGCTCGTATTCGGTGCGGTTATACTCATGTCCGGGCCGGGCGCTAATCAGGGCAACGGCGCGAATAAAATGCCCTACGACACGGCGCGGGCCAAACTGACCGATCTGGCGCGTAACGTGCAGGCGGCGAACATCGCGCCGGTCAAAGGCAAGATCGACATCACCCAGCAAGCGGACGTGACGCAGGAACTGCCGGATATTTCGACGTATAAGCCGACCGTGCAGGGCTATGGCGAGATCGACCTCCGGATCATATCGTCGACCGAAAAGACGGGCAACGGCAAAGATGTACCCGGCAGCGACTGGTTCAATATTGCCGCCGACAGGTTCAACAAGGCGGGGATAACGGTAAACGGCAGGTCTGTCTCGGTTACGGTCTACAGCATAGCGTCCGGCGCGGCATATGATTACATACGGTCCGGCAAATATGTACCCGACGCGTACACGCCGGCGAACGAGCTCTGGGGCACGATGATACAGGCGAACGGCATACAGATTGAGGAGCGCGAAAAAAGGCTCGTCGGCAATCTGCCCGGAATCGTCATGCAAAACGACAAATACGCCGCTTTTATCGCGAAATACGGCGAGCTGAACATGAAAACGCTTGTGCAGGCGACTGTTGACAATTATATCGCGGTCGGCTACACAAACCCGCTGGCCAGTTCGACTGGGCTATATTTCCTGCTTTCGACGCTGCTGGAATTTGATAAATCCAATCCGCTCAGTCAGACGGCCGTGGACGGGTTCAACCAGTTCCAGCTCAACGTCCCGTTTGTGGCGTATTCGACCGTTCAGATGCAGGACGCCGTTTCCAAATCGCAGTCCCTTGACACGATGGCGCTTGAGTACCAGCAATATAAAAACACGCCTGTGCTGAGCAACTATAAGTTCATCCCTTTCGGCATGCGCCACGACAGCCCGATGTACGCGCTCGGCGCCCTCTCTGAAGACAAGAGCCGGGCATTGGACAGGTTTGATGAGTTCTGCCTGAACAAAGACTCGCAGGCTCTGGCCGACAGGGACGGGTTCAACGGTATGCCCGAGTATCAGGGCGCGGACTATGGATTGCCCGGCAATACGATAATCGCGGCACAAAAACTCTGGAAAGAAAACAAGGACGCCGGCAAGCCAATCGCGGCGGTGTTTATCGCGGATATTTCCGGCAGCATGGACGGGCAGCCGCTCAACCAGCTCAAAGAATCGCTCGTGAACTCGATCCAGTACATAAACTCAAAAAACTGTATCGGGCTTGTGACGTTCAACAGCAACGTGTATGTCAATCTCCCGATAGGGCTGTTCGATGTAAATCAAAAATCGCTGTTCGCGGGGTCTGTCGGCGCGCTGTCGGCCGGCGGCGGCACAGCTACCTATAACGCGGTCATCACGGCCATGGATATGCTGGACAGATTCAAAACGGCGAATCCCGACGTCAAACCGATGATTTTTTTGCTCACCGACGGCGAGCAGAATCAAGGTTATTCGCTGAGCAGTGTTTCGCGGGTAATCGGCGGGCTGAACATCCCCATTTACACAATAGGATATAACGCCAATATCGAAGTGCTCAAGGAGATTTCATCGATAAACGAAGCCGCCACGATAAACGCGAGCTCTGACGATGTAATCTATCAGCTTAAAAATCTGTTTAACGCGCAGATGTAATGAGAGCGCCATGTATCGCAGGGACGGTTCGGTTGTGCAGCACGCGTGAACCGTCCCTGCGTTTCGTCCGGCTTAATTCAGCCGTTGTGTTTGCGCGGCTTGTATCGCTTTTCCGTGATGTCCTGAGCGATGTCCCAAAGCTCGCGGTCGATGATGGCCTCGTGCGTATTCAGTTTATAGCGAACCACATTTCATTTTTTATTTGTCGGGCAAAAGCCCGACAAAGCGCGTCGAGGGCGCGGATAACGGGTTTGATGTGACGGTTAGCTCCTATAGGGCATATCGTCACGGTCGAACCCGTGAGTGAAACGACTATCGATATCGAAACAAGCCTGACCTATCAGGCGGGCTGGGGTTGGGAAGCGGTGAAGCCCTATGTGGAAGCCGCCGTCGACCAGTATTTTTTGGAACTTTCAGAGGGATGGGATAAGGTTGGATGGGAACAGAACCCAAACGCTACGCTGATTGTAAGAATCAGCCAGATAGAAACCCGGCTTTTGAACACGGCGGGTATCATAGACGTCCAGGACACGACGTTAAACGGCTTTGCGCATAACCTAACCCTTGACCCCGACAGCATACCAAAGAGGGGGAATGTAAGCGATGTTTGAGAACAGGCCCTTTAATGGGTTCGAGAGCAAACCATTTAATGAATTTGAAAACAGACCCTTGATTGAATATCTTCCGAATGTTTTGCGTGACGTTCGGGAATATCAAGCCATAATGATCGGGGAAGAACCCGAACTTGCGCTGTTATGGGACGGCGTGAGAGATACCCTTGACGACCAGTTCGTTTTGAGCGCGACGGAAAACGGCGTTAAGCGCTGGGAAAGGCTTTTAAAGATCGTTCCCAAAGTCACTTTGACGCTTGACGAACGGAAATTTACCATCCTGACACGGCTGGCCGAATAGCTTCCATATACAATCAGGATGCTGACCAAGATGTTGGGCGAACTGTGCGGGCCGGAAGCGCAACCTGCTCAAGTACAGCATTGGTTTTATATCTCATCCGCGTATTGATACCATAAGCACCGCCTTATAGTAGTTATATAAATACTATGGTAGTAATCTATTTTTACAGATTTGTCAAGGCTTTATGCGGAATTTTGGGGATTTATGGAGGTTATGTTTTGGGAGTTTAGGGTATCCTGTTATTCAAACCGGTTTGATCCCTCTCGATGCTTTGCTTACTGAGTTGGAAAATATAGATGTCAATCTTCAAGCAGAAAAACGAAAGCATGGCTTGCGTATGCAATTGACTGCAGTATAAGTCGGTGCATATGTGGCCCTGCACCCGCAGCCGCCTCCAAATTCTTCGTGCATCCTGTATATTCGCGCGTTTGGCGTGCGCGATATTTAATTGCCACTTGAATTTATCCGGTTCATCTGATAGAATGTATTGATTTGTTTACATCAGGTTTAATCTGGTTTGAGGTGATATTTTTGAACAGCGTCTTTTCCAACAGCACGGATCTTCCGGCGGAGCTGGCGGACATATTAAACAGCGGCGTCGAGATCATTGTGCCCGAAAGCCGCGAGAGGCTATTGGAACTCGCCATGGGCGGCCCGGGCAACGCCACCTTTGACGTCAAGTACCGGATGCCGGACGGCTCCGAGGCGCGGGAGGCGTATGTCACGCGCTGCAAAAACGGCATTGTCGCCAATTATTACGATCTCAATATGAGGCGCAGGGACCCGGACAGCATGGTCATCGCCGATAAACTGCCCACAGATAAGCCGACGCACATGGAGCGCTTCGGCTGTGATTTTGAAGGGATACGGCTGGCGACGTTCGAATGGCTTAAAGAGCAGCCCGCGCTCATCGCGATGCCGTTTCTGGCCGGCAACGACAAGGCCGGCACCGGCTATCACTCCATGCTGATAATCCCCGCGAACGCGGCGTTTTTCGCGCTGGGCCTGGCCGATTTGCAGGGTTTTATACCGCTGGCGCAGATAGAAAAGTTGGCCGCGGATTTCAGCCCGCTGGCGGTGGTATATGTGGCGCCGCCGTTTCGCAATATGTATTATGGCGGCAGGCAGGTCGTCATACACAACCGCATACACGGCGGCGGGCGCGAGCTGCACGAGGTGTTCTCATACAATCTGTACCCCGGCCCCAGCGCCAAGAAGGGTATCTACGGCGTCCTCCTGAATATCGGCGAGCGCGAGCGCTGGGTCACGCTGCACGCCTCCACGGTCAACATCATAACGCCCTATGAGCTCTCCGTGACCATAATGCACGAGGGGGCCTCCGGCGGCGGCAAGAGCGAGATGCTCGAATCCTTTCACCGCGAGCAGGATGGGCATCTGCTGCTGGGCCGCAACGTCATATCGGGCGAAAAATACATCATCTCCATGACGGACACGTCCACGCTCAACCCCGTCTCCGACGACATGGCGCTGGCGCACCCCTCGCTGCAGGGCGACGACAGCCGCCTGGTCGTTGCGGACGCCGAAAACGGATGGTTCCTGCGCGTGGACCATATCACGCATTACGGGACGGACCCGGAGACGGAGCGCAACACCATACACCCCAAAAAGCCGCTGCTGTTCCTGAATTTGCAGGGCCAGCCCGATTCCACGTGCCTCATCTGGGAGCCCATCATGGACAGCCCCGGCAAGCCGTGCTCCAACCCGCGCGTCATCATGCCCAGGGAATTCGTCAGCAACGTGGTGGAGGGGGCGGTGCCCGTCGATATCCGCAGCTTCGGCATACGGACGCCCCCGGCCACGCATCAGCACCCCAGCTACGGCATCGTGGGCATATTCCATGTGCTCAATCCCGCGTTGGCCTGGATTTGGAGGCTCGTCTCGCCCCGGGGCTATGCCAACCCCAGCATTCTGGACAGCGCGCTGATGTCATCGGAGGGCGTCGGCTCATACTGGCCCTTTGCCACCGGCAAGATGGTGGACCAGGCCAACCTGCTGCTGGACCAGATCTTGAGGACCCTCTCCACAAGGTACGTCCTGATCCCGAACCAGCACGTGGGCGCGTATCACGTGGGCTTCTCCGCGCAATGGCTCACCAGGGAGTACCTCTCCCGCAGGGGCGGCGCGAAATTCCGCCCGGAGGCGCTCACGCCCGCGCGCTGCCCGCTATTGGGCTACGCGCTGAACAGCATGAAGATCGACGGCGCGGAGATAAGCCGGGGCTTTTTGCAGGTAAACCTGCAGCCGGAGGTCGGCGACGAGGGCTATGACGCGGGCGCGAAGATCCTCATGGATTTCTTCAAAGAAGAACTGCGCAAGTTCCTGACGCCGCAGCTATTGCCGCTGGGCCGCAAGATCATCGAGACCTGCTTAAACGACGGCTCCGTCGCGGATTATTATGACCTGATACCAAAGCTGTGACCGCCCGTTTTGGACACAATATCAAATCCGTTATCAAAATCGGGCGGACTCCTCATCCGATATACAAGTTACAGCCGCAGCGCGCGCGCAAACAAAACGCCAGCCGGAAAACAGGGGGCCTGTTTCCGGCTGGCGATGCGTTGCGTAAAATTTCAAGGGTCCCGGACCTTATGGCCTACCGGGTAATAGGCGCAATTCTTCTTTACGGCTGCGCCTGGCCATCTCAAATATCAAATATGCATTTCAGCAAATCGTCATAATTCTGCTTATATACCTCATCGTCGGATTTGCCAGACAAATCAAAATATATGATGGGTTCCAGGTAACTTGGCAGGAACGGCCTGTTATGCAAACCACTTTCAAAAACAACAGGGATAAATTTTTCCTGTTTAGCGTCTTCGAATATCTTTTGAGTTATTATAGTTGTTTCCACTTGGACGCCTCCCCCGAAATTTTTAATATCGTCAGCTTTTTTCGCGTAATCCTTATTGCATATAATCAGTACTCTGTCAATTGTATCGTCATTGACCATCTGCTGCATAAAAACATTTTTATTGTGTCCGGGCTTAAGATCCTTATAGTCGATTATTACTTCCACCCCACGTTTGATAAGTTCTTCAGCCAATTTCCGCACTCTTTCCTTGTTCTCTTTGGGGGTCCAGCTATATGAGATAAAAATTCTCGGTTTGCGCTCCCCGGCTTTTTCATTGTGAGCTTCTTCATTGTGGGCTTTTTCATTGCGCGGCGGCTGTTGATTGACGCGCTCCCCGGCTTTTTCATTATGCTGCAATTGCGAATGTGAGAATTTTGGTTTTCTGAATATGTATCTTGCCGAAAACGGGCCCCGCCTTATTATCGGCGCGCTTCCAATAAGAAAGAAATCGCTCGCCTCATCATATTTAAAGCCTGCTTTCTTGAACATATCCACAAGATCATTCGTCTCAATGTAATCGAACGGGAAATTTAACGGCCTTTTATTTAAAAGATAGTGGCCATAATAATCCTCAAAGGATAATAATTTGTGCTGCTGTTCCACTTTCAGATTTAAATAGGCCTCACTTATTTTTATACAATCCTTTTTCCATTGCCCCTCGGGCCAGAAATCAAAGGATGAGAGCTGGCTGTAGCTGTCTTTCAATTGCTTGAGGTATGATGCGCCATCCTGAGCCATAAAGCCTTCAATTACGACAGAAATGCCGCCGGGTCTCAGGACGCGGAACAGCTCTTTTGTCAGCGCCTGCATTTCAGCCTTGCGCAAGCGATGTAAACTCCATTTGGTTATTACTAAATCCTGGGTTTCGTCTTTGTAGTTTATCTCAACCGGACTCCTTTGTCTTTTAAAAGGAACCGTGCAGTAATTTTTGTCCCGCCTGTCGAAGTAGTCTGTATTTTCGAAATGTATATCCACATTTGAAAAAACATCGGTCGTATGTATTGTTTTGTTGACGCCGCCATAATCCGGTGAGCTATCAAAAGCTGATTTGTTTATTTTGCTTATCCCTTGAATCTTTGTTATCATTTCCGCCAAACCGCCTTTTCCGCACCCCACATCGAGCGCATCAATTTTTGATCGATTCATGAGCAATTTGAAAACCGAACTGACCATAACAACATCGGAAACCAGGGCCGATATCTTATCATATTGTTTTTCAAAGGCAAACAAATCAAACAAATGAGATTTGTTGGGCGTAGCCTCTTTCCAAAATTTCTCGCACAATTCATCTCTCGGCGAATCCAAACGATCACACAAGAATTTCACTAGTATTTCGGCTACTTCAGAAGGCGGGCAACGATCTCCATAGTAGCTCAAGTGCGCCGTTATGTTTTCAAGTTTATAATAATCGCTCAGAATATCCGTTCGGATCCTATGCGCTATCATTCCCGTAATAATTTCGCGGATTTTGTCATCACGTAAAATTTTAAAAATATCTTCAATATCCTGTTTTAACTCCAGCATAAGATATCATCCCAAACACAAATTAACTTCCGCTTTAGCCATTATATACCATCATTTTTCAAATATCAAGGCGCAGCTCAATAATAACCGCGCGTTTTATGCGGGTTTAACCGGCGACGCGCGGGCGCAAACAAAACGCCAGCCGAAAAACGAGAGTTATTTCGGCTGGCGATGTGTTGCGTAGAATTTCAAGGGTCCCGGACCTTACAGCTTACCCGGGGGACAAGCGGCGTCTTATTTCTGCTTGACCGCCTTCTGGTTCCCGGCGCGCATCATATAGAAGGAGCGCCACACGAAGACGAGCGCGACCAGGAAGAAGATCACGCCGAGGTACGGGGCGATCCTGGAGAAGTTGCCTGCTATGGCGATTTCCATCGTCAGGGTCCCGAACAGCGTCGTGAACTTGATGATGGGGTTTAAGGAGACGGATGAGGTGTCCTTGAAGGGGTCGCCGACGGTGTCGCCGACGACGGTGGCCTCGTGCAGGGGCGTGCCCTTTTCATCCAGGTCCACCTCGACGACCTTCTTGGAGTTATCCCAGCAGCCGCCGGCGTTGGCCATGAAGATGGCCTGGAACAGGCCGAACACGGCTATCGACAGCAGGTATGAGATAAAGAAGGCCACGGGCTCGTTGCTGCCGCTGGGGGCGGAGAGGAACGCGAAGGCCACGGTAAAGGAGAATATCGCTATGAAGATGTTGATCATGCCTTTTTGAGCGTATTGCGTGCATATCTTGACGACTTCCTTGGATTTTTCCGTCGCGACTGAAGGCTCCGCGTTCTCATCCAGGGAGATGTTGTCCCTGATGTATTCGACGGCCCGGTAAGCGCCGGTGGTGACGGCCTGTGTTGAGGCGCCGGTGAACCAGTAGACGACCGCGCCGCCGCAGATAAGGCCCAGGAGCATGTACGGATTGAGGAAATTGAGGACGCTGGCGGGATCCGGGATATGGAGGACGCCCTGCGTCATAAGTATCAGCGAGAAGATCATTATTGTGGAGCCGACCACGGCCGTGCCGATGAGAACGGGCTTGGCCGTCGCCTTGAAGGTGTTGCCCGCGCCATCGTTCTGCTCAAGGTAGCGCTTGGCTTTTTCAAAATCGGGCTTGAAGCCGAAGTCCTTGTCTACCTCCGCCGAGATATTCGGCAGGGTCTCGATCAGGGAGAGCTCGTATATGGACTGCGCGTTGTCGGTGACGGGGCCGTAGGAATCGACGGCGATGGTCACCGGGCCCATGCTGAGGAAGCCGAAGGCCACCAGGCCGAAGGCGAATACGGACGGATATATCATCACGGAGGACAGGCCCAGGGTGCTCGCGCCGTATGCGGCGAACATCAGCACAAAGAACAGCATGCCGGTCCAGAAGCCGCTGAAATTGCCCGCCACAAGGCCGGAGAGGATATTGAGGGAGGCGCCGCCGTTCCTTGAGGCGTCGACGGTCTCGGACACGTGCTTTGACTTGGGGCTGGTGAATATCTTTGTGAACTCCGGGATCAGGGCCGCGCCCAGCGTGCCGCAGGAGATGATTATCGCCAGTACGTACCAGAGCGACGTGGCGCCCGCGTCCTTGTATACGTCCGAGCCGGGGCCTATGAGCAGATAGCTCAGGACGAACGTGACGATTATCGAGAGCACCGAGGCGATCCATATGAGGTTGGTGAGCGGCCGCTCAAAGTCGATTTCGTCCGCCGTGCCGTACATGGACTTGCTGACGGCCTTGTTGATGTAAAAGGCGACGACCGACGTGATGACCATCATTATGCGCATGGCGAAGACCCAGGTCAGCATATTTGTCTGGATCGTGGCCTGAATGTCCGCCGGGAACATGCCGCCGACGCCGAGGCAGATGAACGAGATTATGGCGACGCCCGTCACGCCGTATGTCTCAAAGCCGTCCGCCGTGGGGCCGACGGAATCGCCGGCGTTGTCGCCGGTGCAGTCCGCTATGACGCCGGGGTTGCGCGGGTCGTCCTCCTTGATCTTGAAGAAGATCTTCATGAGGTCCGAGCCGATATCGGCGATCTTGGTGAAGATGCCGCCCGCTATGCGCAGCGCGCTGGCGCCCAGGGATTCCCCGATGGCGAAGCCGATAAAGCTCGCGCCCGCCAATTCGCGCGGGATAAACAGCAGTATGATGAGCATCATGAACAGCTCGACGCATATGAGCAGCAGGCCGATGCTCATGCCGGAATTAAGCGGTATATTGAGGAGCTCAAGCGGCTTCCTGCGCAGGGAGGCGAAGGCCATGCGGCTGTTTGCCAAGGTGTTCAGGCGCATGCCAAACCAGGCGACGCCGTATGAGCCCAGCATGCCCATGACCGTCCAAAACAGGATGAACAGCACGCCGCCGACGCCCTTGCCCTGAAGAAAACCGAAATAGAACGCGATGAACACGCAGATAAATATGAAGAGGATGATAAGGAACCGGCCCTGCTGCGTCAGGTATGTCTTGCACGTCTCATAGATCGTATTGGAAACGGAGAGCATGGACTTGTGCGCTTTGATTTTTTTGATTTTGCTGAACTGATAATAACCGAACAGCATGCCCAAAATGCATACGACCAGCCCGCACACCAATAGGCTCTTCTGGCCGCCGCTCAAGTCCGGCACCTTTAGGTCGCCCTCACCGGCGGCAAACACGTTCGCGCTGAACAATGCGGCCGAGACCGTTGCGGCGGCCAAAAACCCAAGCGCGTTCTTGATTCTCGATTTGACACTCATGACGCTAATACCTCCATATTCAGTCAATAATAAAACCATTATATATTATCATATCACATAAAAAATGGATAGTCAAATAAAAGTCTCTTTTTTAGCTCTTTTCTGAAAATTGCAAGTTTAATTGCCCAACCAATTTCTACCAATTACCTCAAGCTGCCATTTGGTTAGCTGTTTTATATCCGAAGATTTTACGAGGGCAGTTGTTGACCCAATCCTCTATTCTTTGAAGC
>Ga0209629_10001699_pt1 | contig 14220 bp, 6 predicted proteins | sample TergutCu122P5_FD_187286 | JGI IMG/M metagenome (GOLD analysis project Ga0209629, IMG submission 187286) | Cubitermes ugandensis P5 segment gut microbial communities from Kakamega Forest, Kenya - Cu122 P5 (SPAdes) (version 2) | ecosystem: Host-associated > Arthropoda: Insects > Digestive system >... | reverse complement strand
AGGATACCTTTAGCAGCGCCTGTTGTGTTGATAGTTCGAATGGAGCGGTCTACCGCCTGAAGAATCTCTGGAACAGTTCTGAAGCGAATGCCACGAAGTGGTTCCTTCATCTTAGGAATCACCCAGCTAAATAAGAAAACGTGAAGATTAAATTCTGCAAAACTATGATTTGGTGTGTTCTATATGCACGTGAAACTTGGTCTCTGGTAATAAACAAAGAAACCATCTAGATGGTGTTTGAAAACAAATTCCTAAGCATAGTGCCTGTACACATCACAGAAGCAATAAAAAGAGGATTAAAAATAGAATGATTAGGATCTTCATATTTTGTGCTTTCACCATATACTATTTTTGTGACTAGATGAAGGAGGATTAAATAGGTGGGCTATATAATGTGAACGAAGAAAAAAGCATATAGAATTTTGGTTAGAAAATATTAAGAAAGAGATCACTTGGGAGACCTAGGCATGGGTGGGCTTGTGATATTAAAACGGTCCCATAAGGAATAGGGTGTACATGGACATGGGTTCATGTGGTTGAGGCAGGCTTCTGTCAACAACGATCAGTGGTCCCTTGAATTTCTTAATAGTTGTGGAACGGTTTTACCAGCTCAACGACTCTCTTCTGCTCAAGACATCAATAACCCAACTGTAGGGCACTTCCAGTAGTAGTTTCTTATACTGAGGTCACAGAAAAAAGATCCCTGGATTTGTTCCTTTCACAGCTACCTCCTTCTCTTGTGCTTTTCCCTATTGTGTTCTTCCCTACATTCCTCTTCTTATTAAGTTTACATAAATGTTGGCTGTCATATAACCTTCTATCATGACGAGTGCTTTGGGTTGATTTACAGATGTCAGAGGGGAGTGGATGAGAATACTACAGGAGGTGACAGTAGTGAGCCTTGGGTGACGTCTGCTGCCCATTGCATGGGACTTCTTACTGCGACCTCAGTAAAACACTTCATAATTTCCATAATAAATAACCTGTGTTTAATTTCAAGGTGCCGATAGTAGCCAGCCACGTCTGCAGAAGTGTGTACATGGACTACCACATCACAGACAACATGTTCTGCGCTGGATACGAGAGGGGACGCAAGGATTCATGCGCGGGTGATTCAGGAGGACCACTTCTGTGCCAGGATGACACAAGTCGCTGGACTGTGTTTGGCATCACAAGCTTCGGGGAAGGCTGTGGGAAGAGGGGAAAATTCGGCATCTATACAAAGCTGCCAAATTATGTCAAATGGATACACTCGTGGACAAACAAAGTGTGGTGAAGAAGCGACGTTCAACTTCTAGGCTCCTGATTCGACTTTTCTTTTCTAGACACAACCAATTCAGAACGTAAGAATACCCTTTGTGTCTGTTGACATGCAGTCACAGATTGAATAAAACATTATTAAAAAACATTTTATTAGTTAACATGGTTAAAATAATGAAAGTAGGGAAGAGAGCTATACATTTCTTCTCAGAAAGGCCAATTTACATTCATCTGGAGACCATATCTTCTTTCTTAAATAGGGAAAGTAAGCTTCAGGAAAGAAAACAAATTTACAAGATGGCCATGCTGCATGAGCGTCTCTTCCCCCATTTAAACTTCTTATCTTTTTTTGTAAGTTTTCATAAAATTTGACATGGATTTTATGCTGGGATAAGCCATAATATAGCCCAGAAGACCACCATATATATCTTCACTGCCAGCAATCTGCAAATGTTATGATTACAGTGCCATTAAGTAGTTCAATAAATAAATAAATAAATAATAATAATAATAATAATAATAATAATAATAATAATAATAATAATAATAATAATAATGTTATAAGAGTTCTTGGCAGAACTGTGAATAAGAAGTACTTGGTAGTGAGACCCATACTGTTTTGAGTGAGTGTGAGTGTGTGTGTGTGTGTGTGTGTGTGTGTGTGTTTGTGAAGTATGCCATGGATAAATGACGATGATGATGACGATTATGATTACTCCATGGATCAAAGTCCTTCTAGAGGAAGTAACAGTTGCTCAGGTAGTCAAGAAATTCCCTGCATTTTATGGAACTCAAAGGTTCATTTCCTCACTCACAAGAGCCTGCCACTTTTCCCTGTCCTGTGCCAGATCAAACCAGTCTACACCCCCCTCCCAAATCTAATGTTTTGTGGATCGTACATTGTGATATATTTGCGCAAAAAGAACCAAAAGGATGCACTATTTTACTCTCAATTTATTTCAGTATTTAACCTCTACATGTTTCAAGCAGGTTTACTGCTCATCATCAGGAGGTAGTTTTCTGTATCAGGGTGGAACTATCGGGGTGGAACTAGTTCCACCCTGATCCTGCTAGCAGCCAACCAACATAAACGCATGACACGTACCAACTGCTGTATATACAGAAAAGTACCTCCTGATGATGAGCAGTAATCCTGCTTGAAACATGTAGAGGTTAATTATTGAAATAAATTGAGAGTAAAACAGTACATCCTCTTAGTTCCTATTGCACAAACCCGCCTCCCACTTCTTGAAGATCCACTTTAATATTATCCTCCCATCTACTCCCAGATCTTTCCCTCAGGTTTCCCCACCGAAATCTTGTATTATTATTATTATTATTATTATTATTATTATTATTATTATTATTATTATTATGAAAGAAAAAGTTATACCAGTAAAAATAGGGGCGACTGGAACCATTTCAAAATCACTCTGACAATACCTGAGCAATATAAGAGGCAAGCATGATATTAAGGAACTACAAAACCAGCCCCACTGGGCACTGCACACATGCTACGGGAAGTGCTAATGTAGAGTACAAAACATATTTCACGGGCAAAATAACATTACGTGTAGCACAAATTGTAAATACAGAACAGCTGCAACGCTATATACCCTAGAAACATGGTTCATTGCAAGTATATAATTGTTAATAACCTGCATAAAAGTGAAAACAAAGATAAAGATGATGATGATGATGACGACGACGACGACGACGGCGGCGGCGGCGGCGGCGGCGATGATGATGATAAATAATAATAATAATAATAATAATAACTTTAAAATAGCAGCAGTAAAACTGAAGAAAAAAGGTGTGAGAATATTTCAGAACCTATCTCATATTCCACCTGTCCATTCTTGGGAACCAACAAAGTGGAATGGACCTGTAAACTGCAATGAGCCTGAGAGAACAGCCTGTGAAACAAAAAATTCATGCAATTAGGCTTTACCAAAGCAACAAATACAAATGTGGCGCAGAAATGCAAGGACTCTGTGATGAGACAAGATTCATAATGTGGAGCAGCTGAAAGCACAACAAAACCCTACCTGGTTCACAGGATCTAAATAGCTGCAGGGGACTGCCATTCTGGGAATGATCAATATTCTATACATTGTAGCAATTTCGGCTTAAGATAGCGACCAGTTGTAGGCTGTTGTTAAAAGGGTAATGAACTTTCAGGTGTTAATAATGAGGGAGTTCTTGACCAGCAGAGCAACTGGTGGGTTCAAAAGAAGCATGTTACTACTTGTAGTCAGATACTGCAATAAATTATGCCTAACTATGCCCCTTTGTAGCAAGCCCCATGGCCACACAGTCTAAGGCTTGGGTTTGTAGCCACTTGCTTGCTGGAATTGTGGGTTTGAATCCCCTCCGGCGGAATGGATGTCTGCCATTTGTAAATGTTGTATCTTGTCAGGTAGAAGACTCTTCATTGGGTTGATCACTTGCCTAAAGGAATCCTATTGTGTGTGGTGTGTCTGAGTGTGATTGTGAAGCCTCGATAATGAGGAGGGCCTAGCCCACTACGGGCATTTGCGCCTTGGGAGGTGGAGAATACCATCATTAATTAAATAGGAAATCCTGGACCGTTTGAAATCTCACAAATTTGGTTCATCCTGGACGAAGTATTGCTTATTATTTCCAAGACTAATAAGGGAATAAATTCAGCAAAAACAATGAAAATTAATATATAATAAATTATTGATTCTCATAAAGTTATTTGATAATACTTCTATTAAAGTTATAAAGACAAAATACTGAAATGTATGCAATATTTAAATAACAAAAGCACAATATTAGTAGTACAGAAAATGCTGGCAAATAAAACTTCACTTGTATGTAGGTAAGTGGTCTGGTCAGTCAGTGCTGGGACATGTGAAGAAATGTTCTCTGCTCAAGTGTGAACAGCAGTGTGAGTGTCATTATGTGTAGTAATACATTGAATATCATGTCTTTTACTGTTGTGTGAGTGCATGCAAAAAATGATTCAAATTCTTGAAGTAACAAATTGTTCTTACATAATTGTAATGAAATATCAAGTGAAATTTCATTTATTAATGCTCAAAATTGATATGAAGAAGTTCAATTCTGATTAAATTTCAGTATTACTTAAAACCGATATATGTTTCATGCAGAAATTTATTCCAAACAAAGTAAAAAAAACTATGTAAATGTATTTGTCACTTATTTTCAAATTGTAGCATATCCTCATGTGGCAATGAGTATTATAATTTTCAGTAATTTCAAATATTTATTTTCAAAATAGCCCACCTCCCCCAATAAAGGACATCAAAAATGATTGTCAAAGAAATTTTGTACAACATAACCTAAAGTCAACAAAAGAGAATACTGACATCTGTGTACAGTAGCTGAGTCTACAAGTACAACTGTCTTGCTCTCTGTTATCCAATAGCAAAGGTGCCATATTGATAAATTAAAAAAAAATATATAGAGAAGTTTGGATACGAAGTGTGTAACGTAATGAAGTCCAACTTAAAACTAAAGCAATATGTGTTATGTACCACAATTCCCTGCTATGTTGCCATTCATGGGTTAGGTTAGATTTCATTGTACTGTCAGTACATAACAGTTACAGAAACTGTCCCCACAAATACAGGCGATTTTAAATATATGCATTATTTATAAAACTTCAATTAACATGTAATAAGTTTAGTACTGACACACTACCCTGCAGTGACTGGAAGACATAACAGAAAAATTAGTTTGGTTTCAGAAGAACTACAGAATACAACACATCGTCTTTGAGGAATGCATCACTCAGTGACATGTTACAATTGTCACAGCATGCCAGCTTCTGATACAGTCTTAAAGCACAAAAAAAAATTATATTGGGTGGAAGCCAAATAGGAAAAGAAGAAAAATTTGTTTTGAGGTTTTTTAAATCCCATAAATGAAAATAATTTTTGACCTAACTGCTGGCAAATCTACATCCATACTTTTTCTAAATCAGGCATTTTTATAGGTTCCAAACATGAAAGATGTACTCACCTTATTGGTAGATGCCTGAAATATGGTGATATTATGTCAGATGGTGAAGTGAACGAAATGAATATAGTGAGTCCTTACTTATGTGTTTATTCCTTTGTGGCTTAAAAACAGTGATCAGTTTCTAAGCAAAATGTTCTTTCGTTTTTGAGAACTATTTGGTGCAGTGAATGCAAATTCAGTTAATTGATGGAAGTGCAATCTGTGCAGAGTCCACTATAAAATTATTTTCACAAATTCTTTGGTATTGGTGTTAATTTTGAACTTCAAAAACCAGAACTGCAACCTTCAACATCAGTATCAACAACTGCAACATCAGCATCAACATCACCTTTAAGCTTCAACATCAGCATCTCTTAACTGTAAAATCAACATCAACTGCAAGGTGTCACAACTAAAGTAGGTGGTAATTATTTTGTTATTTTGGTCACTGGCTGAATCATTTAGATTTTCACAAACCACACCTCATTAGTTGGTGTTTGGGACTGTGTAGTGTCTTAGGGTTTTATCTTTTACTTTACTTAAATTCAGCATTTCTGTAGGGATGGTAGTAATTAAGCAACTTGTTAGTATGTTCAGGATTAACTGCAACCTGAATTAGTACATGAGGCCTTTATAAATGCTTGGAGAAATGAGTATTCAAGTTTTATAGACTGGTTGGTTCACTTTCAGGTATTCTAATTAGACTTGCTTGAATTGTTTCAGATCTCATAATAAGTGGAAGGAAGATCACATATGGAAGAGGAACAGATTTCCCATTCTCTCATTATTTTGTTGTTTATGCTTTATACATATCCGCCCTCAAGAACTTGCAAGTCTTCCATAGTTTATAAACTTTCACCTGTTACTAAATCTGTGTCAAGACAGGGTGATACCAGGACTTTGTTGGGATACTGGGAATTAACTACGGTCTCTGCAACAAAAACGAGGGCCCAAGATTGAAGGGTCTACAGTAGCAACATCATCATGTTCCAGATTTAGCATTTTGAATAATTTTTACTAGTCTATAGTTTCTCCATCAGGTATCCTTTTGTGTGTTTCAATTTTTTCAGGCTGCGAACTGTCAATTTATTCAGTGAAATGGGAAATCAGAGGGCCAATTTCAACTCTCTCTGCAATTTAAAAACAAATGCTTATAAGTAACATATACATATTAAGATACATATTAAGGTATTCTAATTAATACTGGCAACCTTCATCTGTTCCACAGTCTTGTACTTCTGAATTAACATTTTCATCTTTGTCCTCATTCAGTTTACTAATCACTTATTCTCCTTCATGTATTCTAATTCCCCCCCACATTCCTACTCCATCAATGACCATGGGGCTCATCTTACAGTATTACACATTGGTGTTCCAGCACTTTTACTGTTGGAGATTTTGAATATTAAAATATTTCACATTTTCTTCTGTAGATAGAATTACATATTCCTAAAGAAGAAATAAATTTACAATAATAAAATATCAGTTGTTACATAGAAGAATACTATAAAAGTCAAACTGGCAGATTTAAACTATTTACTAATTATGTACCACAACGGCAAGTCTGTGAAGTAAACTGGCAGCTTTTCAGGGTTTGCACTCACCTCCATCTAGTACCAAAGTTAAGAATAAATGGAGCTACACCTCCACGTTTCTATATGTATTTATGGCTTGTATATGGAGAACTACACTTTTTATGGCAACATTACCTGTTCTCCAAGACTATCTGTGCATGCATTTATGATCTGAAATGGTGTGATCAAGTGATATGCAGGTTGTGAAAGGCATGATCATACTGACGGCATAAGAATGTACTTCAAATATATTAATAAAAATTGTGAAAATAGTTTTATTTTTAGATCAGTTTAGTATAAAATTAGTCCAAATGTGGCACACAGAGGGCAACTAATCTACATATCCAATGCAGGTGACAAAACATCATAAAATAAACCAAGAACCAATCAGAAAAAGTGTATAGTCCTTAGCATATGGGCTTTGCACATTGCAACTGTATTCTACATACATTTTGGCAGTTCCCATGTCCCACAGAAGTGATTAAATTTGCTTGATTTTATTCAATTTTAAGACTTCATACTTACATGTGAGGAATTATGGCCTGTATGATTAAAGAGTTTCACCTGTTCAGATTTATCATTTGTAGTTATTAAATTTTGCTCTTAGGTGATACTTTCCTTTGCAGGCCAATACACTAGTTGTATTATTGAAATTATCAAATTATCTGCTTTCACTTTTGCTAAATTCTGTGCTCTTCAGGAGATGTTCTTTCCTGACTGCAAACAAATGAGCATTTAATTTAAGTTTTGCATTCAATATATTATTGCTCCTTGCCAGTTTTTTGGCACTGTCTACATATAGACCTCTATTAAAAGTATGTGATAATGGACACCCATGTTCCCATTTATTCTTCTAGATTCAGTTCCCGTGGTTAGAAAAGTTCATTCAATAGCAGTACATTAAAAAGTAAAGTTCACCCTAGAACGGGCCATAAAGGCCCAAGGGAGGGAGGAGGTTAGAGGTATAGTTCTACTGTACTTCGGCATTGGATGGGGGAGGGGGTGGTCAACGCCGCGCCCCCGCCTCTTTACCCCCGGTACCCACTGTGCAGAAGGCGGAGTGGGCCCCAGGGCCGGCATGTACATGTGCGGAAAATCTTGCTCCCACCGGGATTCAATTCCCGAGCCGTCCTGAACGTAGCAATTCAATATACCGACTACGCTATCCTGTCACAGCTTTCAGCAGCACCAATTCGAGTAACTTAATTCGGCTAACGTCTTTCAAATACTGTCATTCGGGGGCCGTCATTCGCATGATAATTCGAATCTAGTACTCTCCGACTTTTGCAATTTGTCCATTTTCCAGTATGTGTTGAATTCTCTAGATCAATATTGACTCCAGCAAGTTATGCGTCTTCCAACCTGAGGACGAAATGAATACCCTTTTCCGACACCCTTAGTATTCTTTATTCGTATTTATGAAATACCGGATGATGGATTAATTCAAACTCTGCGTGCTTCTAAATTTTATTACCATCAACAGCGCCGTGCATTGGTCACAAGCTCTTGCAATTCCATTACCCGATTAATCCTTTCACAAATTACACTTTCCTATCGACTAAACGTGGTACCGAAACAGTAGTGCATAGAATGCCTTTTAAATAGTACCCGTGAGCATGGATTCGTAGGCGTGTTTTCTACTTCTTGATAGCAGTGCGAGTGGCGCAATAGCATTCGTTGTGTGCGGTAAATGCGAATCCGTGATGCCGGTTACCGGTGCCCTTGGAAGGGGGTGGGGGGAAGCAATATACTGAAAATATTCGGTGCCGTGGATTAGAACCACGGATCAGTATAAGTGATTGAGGCGTGCGAGTGGGTAGTGCGATTGATGTCGAGGGAGCGAGCATTAATCCAGCAGTCAGTCGCCACACGTGATTAATAAACTGCTGATAACTTCAGCCCAGTAGTCCATACCTAACCTCAAAGAATGGGTAGTGCCGGTGATCTGCCATGTTTGAGCATGATACTTCCAGATCCGAAACTCGAAGTTATTGAGGACTTTGGAGAAAAATTAAAGGTTCTGCCAACAAATGATCAGATAAAGGAACTGCAGACGATTCTTCGTGACAGGTAGAAGCGCGAAGAGTATGGAATGGAATTAAAGTTCATAAACATTCCGTAGATCCTTTCTGGAACTCACGATGCAGAAGTTACTAGAACCATGGCACGCATGCCAGAACGTGCTGTCATTTTATCTTGCATATGTTTGTGTAGACTGAAAGTATTTATGGTCCTATTGATGATCAGAATTATCAGATGCCTGAGGGTGAAGAAAGAGCCAATCTCCGAAACATATTTTTCTTATAATATTGTTTTTTAATGCGTCCAATTGGAATGCCATAGTAATAATTCTTTTGTATCATTGTCTTAACTTGTACGATTAGATGTAATGTTCGTGAGTAAACTGTACTCTTTATAGCACAGTCCTTTTTAACAAGTACTGAGGTTAACATCAGGATATCATGTCAACGGGAAAGAAGTTTGTATCTTCTCAGTAGAAATTGTAATGACTTGAAATTGAAAATATACTACAAACATTATCGTTCTATCTTAAGAAAAATTGTCAGAGAGGCAAAAAAATTGTATTACAATGAATTACAAGCAATTTCAGAAAATAAGGTTGAAATGACCTGGAAAATTATAAAAAATCTAAGAGGGAAAATTAAAAGCTCTCAACATGCATCTCCTGCCATCAAAGTAGATGGCGTAGAGCAGTCCCTTGAACAAGCAGCCGAGGCTTTCAATAATTACTTTTTGAATATAACTAAATATCTAAATATACACATTGTTAAAGACAATAACCCTGTAACATTGCTAAAGAAATATCCGTCTGAATTTCCACCCATGCAGATAGTTCCTATTACAGAAGGGGAGATAAGAAGTATAAGCAGTTTCATAAAGTCTAAGAATTCATTTGGTTATGGTGGGATCTCAACCAAAATATTAAAATTATGGGGAAATCAAATTAGTTAGCGTCTTTACTTTTACGTGTAATAAATCTGTAACAATGAATGTTTTTCATGAATGACTAAAATATGCCATTGTAATCCTCTTGCATAAGAAAGGTGATATATCAAATATGGCCAACTACAGACCAATTTCTTTATTACCTGTGTTTTCAAAAGTTTTTGAAAAAGCAATGTATCATAGATTAAATCACCACTTGCAGGCTAACAGTACACTGGCTACTGAACAATATGGATTCAGGTTAGATCTCTCAACTGAACATGCGTGTGTACACAGGCCTTACAGGTCACAATATGCAGCCAGAACACTGACAACATCCTGTACAGCCTCTACATATCTACTTTTAACCAAGTGTGTAATTTTTAGCTAAGTACTGACTGTAGCTCCCTGATGATGGTTTCCCTGTAAACAGAAACATGTTGGGGCAGTTTTACTTATTTTAGAAAGTTTTAGTAACTCTGCGTTTTTTAACGTTGTGTGCGTCAGTTGGTAATTAAAGTGTTGGATAGGATAATTGTTGGATGACAAATTGGAAAGAATTTGGAAAGAAGTGGCTGTGTCTCGATTCAAGACAGCGTCATTGAATTTGCCTGGAGGGACTAAAGAAAACCACATAAAATCTCAGTCTGGATAGCTGAAACTTGCCTGATGTTTGAACCAGACATCTTTTCAATACAATTCTTTCTTAGAGTATATTTGCTACCTGAACTCATTTGGTGTGTGCTGTTGTTAGTACAAAATGTCATGCAGCTTTTTGTGCAAGTCTGTTGGCTTTCAACCAACTGTTCCAGACAGCAAAGACATAATCCATTCAGTTTTGAAAGTAGACCATTTTATGTGGAATGTATTTTCTTCCTTGTCATTGTGTGGTTATCATATGTTAATTTTCTGTTTCAGGAACACAACAAGACATGATTTTAAGTTTTATGCTGACCGTTTGGTAAGTTGATACAGGTTTTCTGTAGTTAGCATGTAGAATGGAAGAAAACTAATCCTGTGTGACAGTAATAAAGTTGTCTGCTAATAGAAGTATAAAGCATTACACAAGAAAGAAATGTTTAATTTTCAGATTCGTTTGGTCATAGAAGAAAGCTTAAACCAGCTACCTTTTTCAAAATGTGTTGTTACAACACCCACAGGTGCACAGTACCAAGGCCTAAAGTACCAGAAGGGCAACTGTGGAGTAAGCATTGTACGGAGCGGGGAAGCAATGGAGCAGGTATTGTATGTCTGACTGACATCGGTTTTCTACATAAGCTTGAACAGGATAAACGACAAACTGCTGCAGGCTGTCCCTGTAATAAAACACTCCCTCTTGTTATGTTCTGCTTATTTGAAGTTTATTATTTTGAATATTATAACTAACTAACTTCATGAAGCACAGTTCTTTTTGAAATGTTAATAGACAGCAACTTGAAAACATTTTCTGCACAATGGAAACTTAAGGCCTTATCACCATCTTCACAAGAAATGTCAGTCTAGTCAACACCATTTGATCCTGTTTCTTCAAGATATGTGCACTTTGTGATGATACCTTCTGATTTGTGTCAAGTTCTTCACTGTTGTCCTTTCCTTTCATATTTTCTGATCAAGCTTTTGTTTGCTATTCTTCTCATCCTGGTGTGTAACATGCACCACAAAGCTTGTTGATTTTATATCCTAATAATATTTAGTGGAGGGTACAAATTGTTGAGTGTCTGGTCTGTGAAGTTCTTTCCAGCCTTTTTTCATTTTATCTCTCATATACAAATATTCTTCACAATGCTGTGTTCTCAATCATTCGGAAGGTATTGTTACCATGTTGAGATATAAGTTAAGAAAGGAATAGGGATGTGAGCTTACTTAATCATGAAGGATAGAATTCCATCAAGACCAGGACTAAAGGGTTTAGGAAATTTTTATATTTGTATTTCCGTGCATCACAAGTCTATAATATATAATAAACCAACAAGATGCAACTTTGGCAGTATTGTGTTTAGGAAACTTCATAGCTTCTCTGTCTTCTGTGGCAGAAATGGGAACAATATAAGCAAAAAGTCTTTAATGTAACAAAATAAGGAAGATTAACAGCTGGATGAAACATGTTAAAAATGTAAATGATTCAGCAGTATTTTGTAATTCTCTAATGGGTATGCCATGAAATTTCAGCTGTTTAAAGTGTTGTCTTCCTTTTCGGAATTTCAAACACTTTTCTGGAACTGTTGGGTAAATCCCACATGTGAGTCAGACTTGTTACTACTCTTCTTGAAGTCTGCAGAGTGGATTGTTACAGAAAACAATTTTTGTTGTTTCAAACTGTTTTATTATTTAAATGCCCCATTCAAGTTTCTTATAATATTTACAATATGAAATGTACGTGAATTTTTATGTGTGACGAATGTGGCTTCTTTGTACAACTAAATATCTGGTAATTTTAATATGCTAGTAATTAATTTATGTGAATCAAAATAATGTTCACAAATACGTTAAGAGTAATTAAATAATTGATAAACACCAACAAATGCACTTTATCACATTCAAAACTGTATTAGTCGAAAATATCAATTTCAATGTTAAAATACATAAAAATATTTAAAGGTATTCCGACATGTTTCGATCTGTTAAGATTGAAACATGTCGGAGTACCTTTAAATATTTTTATGTATTTTAACATTGAATTGACATTTTGGCCTAATACAGTTTTGAATGTGAAAAAGTGCATTTGTTGGTGTTTATCAATTATTTAATTGAAAAATGCACAGTGAAACATTGCAATACATTAAGAGCACTTTGAATTCAGGAAATGCTTGTTACGAAATATTTTAGAATCTTCTGTCTTCCTGTCTTTGATTTGTAAAAAGTACATGTGAAAATATACAAAACTAATTTTACCTGTTTCGTGTAGGTGTAAAACTATTTTGCTCCAGGAAAGATGACGATCGGCAGTGTGTGAGAACAGACTGCTGAGGGTAATATCTAGAACCACACAATTATCACGAGTCTGAATAGAATTATATGACAAGGAGTTTCATATTTGGTACTGTTAATTACATTTCCCTGGCATGATCAAATAAAAGATGATGTGGTGGGCAGCGTTATGTGTACACATGGTGGAAAACAAGTTTGTACAACATTTTAGTCATTAAATTATCAGGAAGACCTAATAATAGGTGGGAAACTGATATAAAAATTAATTTTGAAGAGACAGAGTGTGAATAAGTTTTTATTACAACCATTACTTTGTGTTGTTTATTTTCAGGGTTTACGCGATTGTTGCCGTTCTATACGCATTGGCAAAATCCTTGTTGAATCTGATGCAGACACTCATGAGGCCAGGGTGGTATATGCTCGTTTCCCAGAGGATATTTCTAAGAGAAAAGTGCTGCTCATGTATCCAATAATGAGTGAGTATATGGTTATTCTTAAAGTAAAAAATGAACAGTTTGTGTATGGTGCACTGTAATTCTCTTCTGATATAACCCAGTGTCCAAGAAGCACCAGTGGAAATTCTGTTGTTCCCTGTTCTTATTTATGTAATTTTTTTATTACTCTGGGTCATGTTAGGTAATGTGTAGCATGAGAACTTTCAAATACGGTTTGTGGAACATCTGAAGCCTTCACAATTACTGAAGACAGTATATTTTTGGGTGCTTAGCTGTGTCAGTGTGCAGTGAATTGCCAACATTTCAGATATACTTGTCCAAAAACACTTTAACCCTTTGCCAGCTCTAATGTACCAAACCGTACTGGATTTAAATGCCGCCTGCCGGTCTAAACGTACTGAAGTGTACTGGTTGTCCTCTTCGTAACTCTACTGCGTTGTGCGAACGAAATAGTAGCTCTCTGTTGCCTAACGTGATGAAATCACTTAGTATGCATATCTGCATGTGTATAACCATGATACAAGCATAGGTCATGGAATGTTAGTCCCTTGCTAAGGGCTCAGTCGAGGTTGAAATAATGTAACCGATCAAGTTTCGTTGTTAGAATCTCGAACTGAGCAATGGTTGTTTAGCTGGTTGGAGTTTAGAATTGAGCTTGGGTAAGGTCGTAGCGCTGCATTCTCAAGCCCAACAGGCACTCCTATGTAACAGAGCTACCGTTGTTTGCTTTTATGAGTAGGGGAAGTAAACTGATTGGTCCAAGAACAGCGAGAGTTTATGAATTTCATCTCCTCAGACTATCAGTTGGCAGCTAATGTCCATACCATGTTGAATGCATGTGATTGTTTTACGACGTGGAACTGCAAGGAACGAGCATGCCAGACAAAAAACATTTTCGGTATAAAGAAGTTAGTCCCAAGTGACCGTTGTGATTCCAAGCTGGGCAAAATAAAAAAGACGGTTACAATAATGGCATCTACATCTCGTGCCTCGCGTAAAATAGTAGAAGACACAGAAATGTGTGTCTTGTGAACTCTTTCATCTTATATGACCTGACAAATCATCCC
>Ga0209629_10001698_pt1 | contig 14222 bp, 16 predicted proteins | sample TergutCu122P5_FD_187286 | JGI IMG/M metagenome (GOLD analysis project Ga0209629, IMG submission 187286) | Cubitermes ugandensis P5 segment gut microbial communities from Kakamega Forest, Kenya - Cu122 P5 (SPAdes) (version 2) | ecosystem: Host-associated > Arthropoda: Insects > Digestive system... | reverse complement strand
TAAAAACTGTCCCATATTTTTCTCCAAATAAGAAGCTTTTATTATATAATATACCTTTCAGGATGTGTCTTTGTCAACCGGTAACAGGGAATAATGAATAATGAATAATGAATATTGGTTACGTAAAGAAATTCATTATGTTAAGAAACGCAATTTAAGCCTTGAAAATAAACGATTTTTAATAAAATATCTTTACATAAAAATCTTGTTATGTTATCCATAGATCATATTTTAATAAGGAGGATTGATCTATGGAAACTGACTTAAAACTGATTATTCAGGTTTGTGAACAAGAATTGATTGATCGAGAATATAGTTTCGACCATCACAAACACATAAGCGAAGCATGGGAAGAATTGTTGCAATGGACGTTAGCAAAGGGTTACAAGAGTTTTGATGAGGATATAGGTTATCAATACTGTAAAGAAGTTTTTGGTTCAACTTTTTTATCTGGCATAAAGAAAAATGACCGAGTGAAATTACGAGCCATACGTATGTTGATATCTTACCAAAAAGATGGTGATTTTGAAATTAGGACACCAACAAGGTTGATAAAGTTGACTGGACAGACTGGTAAATATATAGAAAAATATCTTCAATATTTACGCAAAACAGATCATCTATCTGAATATACTATATCAAATAAACTAAAGTATCTTTTAGCATTAAATGTCTACATTGAAGATCGCCAGATCTCGCTGGAAGATGTTACTATAGATACGTTTGCAGATTTTTATACAAATCAAAATTATACACTTGCATCAAAACATAATTGTAATTCAGCATTAAGATTATATCTGCGTTATGCTTATGATAACGGTATAACAACAAAAGACTGTTCCATCTATATATTGCCAGACAATTATAAAGAACATTGTAAGCTACCAACAACTTACAACGAAGAAGAAATTAAAAGTATAATTGGTGCTGTTGATAGAGCATCATCTATAGGAAAAAGAGATTATCTTATTCTATTATTAGCATCTGAATATGGTTGGAGAAGATCGGATATTGTAAATTTCAGCTTCGACCAGATTGATTGGGACAAAAATATAATAACCTTTAACCAGCAGAAGACTGATGCACCTGTAGTATACCCACTTCTTTCTTCAGTAGGAAACGCAATTATAGATTACCTTAAGAACGGAAGACCAGAAACTAATGTTCAGCAAATAATAGTATCAGGAGAGAGAACAAAAAAATGTAAAAAGCTAACAGGAGAAACTATTTATTCTATTGTTGCAAAATACGTAAGGTATGCAAACGTCAGCAATTGGAAACAAAAAAGGCATGGTCCACATTCATTGAGGCACAGCTTGGCTACAAATCTTCTTAAAAAGAATGTATCAATTCCAATAATAAGTACTGTATTGGGTCATCAAAATACAGAGTCTACAAAAGTGTATTTATCAATAGATAAAAATCAACTACAAAAATGTACTCTTCCAATACCTTGCCTTAAAACAGGCATTTTTGAGGAGTAGATATGAGTAGACCAATATATACAAGCATTTTTGCTAAAGAAATAAACGCATACTTAGATTATAGGGTTTCATCTGGTTTCAAAGAAAAAAATTACTGGTGTATTCTAAAAAAATTTGACAGATTTTCTACAGAGCATGCTTTAGAGACCTTAAGTTTTACAAGAGAACTTGCAGATGAATGGCTTAAAAAACGCAATAATGAAGCAACTACAACGCATTACTATCGCATCAATTTAACAAAGCAGTTTCTTATATATTTGAGTAAAAAAGGTTTTGATGTTTTTATCATCAGGGATATTGCATTCAAGAAAACACAGTTCCAACCTCACATTTATACTGAGGATGAAATTAATAGATATTTTGATGCAGTTGATACATTTGATTCTTACAGAAATAAAAAAAATAAAGTACAATATCCAGTACTCTTCCGTTTACTATATTGCTGTGGTACTCGTATTAACGAGACCTTAAGAATTCGAAAAAAGGATGTCGATCTCGGTGAAGGTATTATAAGGCTTGTAGAGACCAAAAATGGTTGCGAACGTTATATTGTACTTAGAGATGATTTTTTATCACTTATGCGTAAGTTCGCATCAAAATGCTTTTACCTGCTTAATGATGATGATTATATATTTACTTCAGTAAATGGTGGTCGACTTACAGGATATGTTATACATAAGCGTCATTGTGAGTTTCTCAAAAGAGCTGGTATTCCTTTCATAGGCAATGGAGAAGGACCAAGAATTCAAGATTTCAGACACAGTTTTTCAGTTTATTCTTTTAAACAAATGATAGACGCAGGAATAGATATGTATGTTGCACTTCCGATACTGTCAACTTATCTTGGGCATAAAACTATTTATGCAACTGAGCATTATGTTCGTTTGACAATGAGTATCTTTCCATACATCGAAAAAAAGTTGGAAGATAAGCTAGATAAAGTATTTGAAGATATGTGGGTGGATTATGAAAACAACTAAATTTGCTCACTATCTGAATAAATTTTTTACAGTACATCTGCCTAATACTAACGGTTATACTCCTATGACTATCGATTCATACCGTTACGCTTTTATGTTGTTTCTAACTTTCATGGAAGGTCAAAAAGTTCTAGCAGATGAGGTGGAAATATCTGATCTAACTCATCAAAACATTTTAAAATATTTAGACTGGTTGCAATCACAACGTAGTAATTCCATATCAACTCGAAACCATAGGCAGGCTGTCATCAATAGTTTTGTTAAATATCTAATGTATGAGTTTCCAGATTATTTGTCAGAATTCCAAGCTATATTAAATATACCAGTCAAGAAAGCACCGCAAAAAGAAATTGCTTATCTTAAAACAGATGGTATAAAGCTTCTTTTTGATCAAGTTGATATTAGTTCAAAAAGTGGCATTCGAGATTATGCTATATTAATGTTATTATATACAACAGGAATACGAGTTAGTGAACTCATACAAATCAAAGTCAAAGATGTTTCACTGGGGCAGCCACCAACATTATTGGTTCATGGAAAAGGGCAGAAGAGTAGGTTTGTGCCAATTACAAAACAAGCTGTAAATATTATAACTAAATATATAAATTCTTATAATTTGACTAAAGATTGTCATTTACAAGATTGGCTTTTCAGAAATCACTTGAATGAACAATTTAAGCGTCAAGGGATAAATTATATTATTAAAAAATATGCTGATATTTCTAGGTCTAAGAATTCCAATCTGATCCCTAAAAATTTTAGCCCACATAACATGAGGCATACGCTCGCAATGGAACTTGTCGATTCTGGTGTTGATTTAATATATATCAGAGATCTTTTAGGGCATGTTAGTGTAAAGACTACTGAGATTTACGCTAAAACTAATACAACTAAAAAAAGGGAAGCTATCGAAGCAGCGAGTAAAGAAATAGTTCCTAGAGAAGAAGCCCAATGGGAGCAAAATAGCAACATAAAAGATTGGTTAAAGAATTTCAATCATAGATAATTATGTTAAGAAATTTTACTAAGGATCCTTATGGATCCTTAGTTTTAAGATACATTTAAGTCATTTCTTAACATAATAAATTTCTTTACGTAACCATTGTTATGTTAATCTTTACATAACAATGGTAATAGTGAATAGTGAAGTGACACGGTGACACCATGAGAATATTTTATAGAATCGGCGGCACCGTGTCAATAAAAACAGTGAACAGACAGAAAGGAAGAAACAGTTAAAGAGGTGAATGAATAATTAAATGAAGATATATTTAGCAATATTCCGTATGCGATTTATATCTGCGATACAATACCGTATTGTGGCATTTTCACATATAATGACGTGTTTTGTATGGGGAGCCATGCTGATATTAGCATATGCAGCATTCTATAGAACTAATCCTTCTGCTTTTCCCATGTCGTTTACCCAAACAGTTTCTTATGTATGGATGCAGGAAACTTTTCTTATTTTATTTTCAGTGGTATTTGCAGATGGGGAAATTGAATCGATACTTGAAACCGGATCCATAGCATATGAGCTTGTTCGTCCAACGGATTTATATGGACGTTGGTTTACTCGAACTTGTGCCGGTCGGGTAGCAGTGACATTGTTTCGTATACCGGTGATAATCGTGGCATTCATCCTTCCTGGAATCTTTAAAATGTCGCTGCCACCTGATATTACGCAATTATTGTTATTCTTACTATCTATGATTTTAGCATTAGGTGTCACCGTGTCCTTTACTATGCTTATGTATGTGGTAATGTTCCATACTATCTCATTTCGGGGAGTAAGAGTGATTATGACGGCTGTAACAACTTTTCTATCAGGAGGAGTAATACCACTTCCGTTTTTTCCAGCTTCAATCAGGGACATAGTCCAATTACTGCCTTTTGCTGCGATGCAGAACATGCCGTCACGCATATACAGCGGAAATATCACCGGTTTAGATGCTATATATGGCATTGGATTACAGCTTTTCTGGCTCATAGCTTTGGTTTTATTCGGAAAGCTTACAATGCATTTTTCACTCAATAAAGTAATAGTGCAAGGAGGCTAAAATGAGGCTTTATTTAAAATATTGCTTAATCAATATGAAAAGTCAGATGCAGTATAAACTGTCATTCTTCTTGGTCATTTTAGGTCAGTTTCTATCAGCATTTACTGTATTTTTCAGTGTGTTTTTCATGTTTTCAATTTTCAATGCTGTAGATGGGTTCACTTATGGTCAAGTATTGCTTTGTTTTGCAATTGTAGGGATGGCATTTTCTATCGCTGAACTTGTCTCAAGTGGCTTTGCTGTTTTCTCTTTCATGCTTGGAAGTGGTACATTTGACCGGATTCTCGTCAGACCTCAAGGTGCAGTATTTCAGGTGCTTGCATCGAGGATGGATCTGTCGAGGTTAGGAATAACGGTTCAATCTATCATCATTTTATGCTGGGCGGTTCCAAATAGCGGTGTCAATTGGACGTGGGATAAGATATCGACGCTGTGCTTGATGATCATCTGCGGAAGTGTAATATTCTCCTGCCTTTTTCTGATACAGGCTTCCTTCGCTTTTTTTACTACCGAAGGGTTAGAGTTTATGAACGCCTTGACTTACGGTGGGCGGGAACACGGGCGATATCCATTCTCTATATATGGGAGAGGTGTTCTGAGTTTTCTCACTTATGTCATCCCTTTGGCATTGTTCCAGTATTATCCGCTCTTATATCTAATCGGTAGAGCGAGCAGCATGTGGTATATGTTCACTCCTGTGTTGGGACTATTGTTTTTGATTCCAAGCTATGCATTCTTTAGGTTCGGATTGAGTAGATATAAATCTACTGGATCATAATAAAAATACTTTAAAAGTTTTCTTTTGGAAATATAAAATTCGGATATTTTTAGTTACCTATGTGTTAAAATATAAGTAAAGAAAGTAATCAAGGAGGAAAAAGAATTGATTGATTTGATAGAGAGGTTTGAAGCTGAACAAAGAGCTAGAGAAGATTGGATCAAAGAAAATACTAGAGAAAATACTAGAAAAGAAGATATTAAATTTATGATTGATTTTATACCACTTGAAAAGATTGCAGAAAAATACAATATGACCGTTGAAGAGGTGAATGAATTATTAAATGATAGCTCTCATTAATTTGGGAGCATATTTTGTTTAATGCAAATTCTTATATATAAAGGTTGGTGATGATTTAATGAATAATTCTTCCATAAGATTAGATGGACAAAAGATTTTAATAACAGGCGTGAGTCGCCCATTAGGTATTGGAGCAACGCTTGCTAAACGATTTGCGGAAGCAGGTGCTATAGTCGCTATTCACGGTTTTTCAGATTATGATATGATTGTAGGACATAAGTCTGCAATGCCGAACGGAACTGAAACATTATCAAAGCGATTTAATGATTTGGGATTAAAGGTAACAGCACTCACATCTGCAGATTTAGAAAAACCAGGTATTGCTGAAAAGGTTGTTGAGGAAGCCACAGAAAAATTAGGCGGACTTGATGGCTTGATTCTAAACCATGCTTATTCAACTTATGGTGAGATTGGTCAATGGACACCGGAACACATAGACCATCATTTAGTTGTAAATGTCCGTGCTTCTATGATGATGATACAATCTTTTGTTAATCAAGTGGATACAACAAAAGATAATGCTATTACTTTATTTACAAGTGGACAGTATTTAAGCCCTATGGTAAATGAAATCGCCTATTGTGTATCAAAAGAAGCTATTATTTGCTTATGCCGTCAAACTTCATACTTATTAGGAGATAAAAATATACGGGTTAATTGCATAAATCCAGGACCGAATGACACGGGTTATTGTTCAGGTAAGGAATATGAATCTGTGGCAAAAAGGTTTCCATCAGGTCGCTGGGGAACGCCGGATGATGCTGCTGACTTGGTGCTTTTTCTGCATAGTTCATATGCAAAATGGATAACAGGGCAAGTCATAGCAAGTGATGGTGGAGTTAAGGAAAGCTGGTAATATGAGCATAATCCAAAATTTCTCCTTATTCTTCTTCATTATCGTGGTCAAATAATGTTACTTGGGTTACTTTTCCTTGTTTTCTTTGTTCAATAGATTTATTTAGTTTTTCTAAATAATCCATGTTGTTTTTGGCTCTTTCTAGTTCTTGATAGGTTTCAATCGATAGGATTACGATATCTTGATCGTCTTTCCTTATGACGAGTAATGTTTCTTGTTCTTTTGATATCTTATCACAGTATTCTTTAAAATTTTGTTTTACGTTTATGTAATTATCCGCTAACATGTGTTTAGTCATCCTTTCCTATTTGTTTTCTAGCATTATACATCAAACGTGTTTCCCTTTGAGCTATTGTTGTTTATTTGGTTTTTTAACAATTCTTTTATAGATGAGTTTATTGAACAAGACCATATTTATTTAAAAGAACATATAGATTTAGTTTTTTATACTATGAATTTCATACATCCTAAATTTACAAATTTCATTGTCACCATGAGAATATTTAGAATAAATTTTAGTATAATATTCTCACTGTGAGAATGTTTAGCATGAATTTTAGAAATAATACTCCTTCACTTTTTTTATTAAAAGCTCTAAATTGAAAATTTAGTTATCTTTAGTATATCATAAAATCTCAATAAAATAGTATAATAAAAGTTGAGGTGAACTATGAATATGGCTATTCTTAATTCAAATAAAATAATAACTCTTTATCATGGGTCTACTCATTTATTTAATGAAATAGACGTATCAAAAGGTAAGCCTTTTAAAGATTTTGGTAAAGGTTTTTATACAACACAAAATAAGGATCATGCGATTAATTTAGCACTGCGCAATAAAAGGATCGAAGAAGTACGGCTAATGCAGAAAGAACAAAAACGCAATATCAATGTTAATGCTTATCTCTATACATACGAATTAGATAAAAGGAAAACAATTGGTTTATCTATTAAAGAATTTGTAAAAGCCGATAAAAAGTGGATATTGTTTGTTCTTGCCAATTATAAAAGTATCGATAAAACACATGTGTATGATATAGTGGTTGGTCCAACAGCTGATGATGATACAAGGCTAAGCCTACGGGCTTATTTTTCAGGAGCATATGGAGAAATTGAAAGCAATAAAGCTATAAATGTGCTTATTGATAATATTAAACCTGATAATCTTCCAAAGCAAGCTTATTTTGGAACTAGTAAAGGAACTTCGCTATTGATTCAAAAAGGAGATGCGATGTTAATATCGACAAAAGAAAGTATTCAGTTTGCAATTGATACTCTAACGACGGAAGTCGTACAGAAATATTCTTTAGATAATAATATAACAGGTACAGAAGCTTTGAGATTTTTCATGAAGACAGATACTTTTAAACTCCTCATAAACCCAGAATCATACTTATATTTGGAGAGTCTTGAGTATGTGCTTGATATGCTGGACGCAGAAATGCATGGTGATACAAAACGATGGTTGGAGGCGTAATATTATGGCTTTAGATCAGATTTTATACATGCAAGTCGAGATGGCTAATCTTTATATGGAAAGACATAACCTTTCACCTGATGAGTTCCTTGAACGTGACGAGAAATACAATATATTAGAATTTATAAAAGAGGGTTACGAGCCATTTCACCTTACAGGAAACGAAGGTATTCTTATGGAAATCCAAGATTATATTGAAACGCAAAAATAATTGTATCTATAATAAAGCTGTAGTTATGAAGCTACAGCTATTTATATTTCTTTAACGCATCTTCCCTCGATGTATCCTCTATATCCACAAGGCTCAAATTGAAATCTAGGTCCATCTTCTGGAGCCAATTTAAACCCATAAATTTCAGGGTTATATTTTTCAATAGCATCCCAAACATAGCCGATTTCATCTGAGAAATTTTCGTCATCATAAGGTTCACCTTGAAAGATCATCATTTTGCATGGGTTAAGATCGATGATTTCAAAACCTTTAGGAACTATTCCGGAATAATCAACAGGCACTTCAACTCCCTGAACATACTCCGAAGTCCCTTCTTTTATCAAATTCGAAGGAAGCCACATCCCAACAGGCTCATAGAGGGCTTCTTTTATGCTGACTAAAATACCCCATATATCGCAGCCGACTTCCTCGCAATATTTAAAATACTCAGTAGCGGAGATACCTCTCTTCAATATCAACTTTCTAGCAGGTCTTTCGATTACTTGTACAAAAACAGTTCTGGTTTTAAGCTCATTTTCCATTTTCTTCGCTCCTTTTTTTAAATTAGAGTAATAGTCAAAGATATTGCTGGGAAGAAAAAGCTTTATGGGCGGTGTATTCTCTCTATAAAATTTTGGCGTAATTCCAAACTCTTTAGAAAATGCTTTTGTAAATCCCTCGTGAGAATTAAATACGAAATCAAAAGCTACATCTATAATTCTGATATTGCCGTTTCTTAAAGAAAGGGCTGCCTCAGTCAATCGAAGCTTTCTGATGTATTCAAATTGAGTCACGTTGAGCAATTCCTTAAAAATTCTTGCACTATAATAAGGAGAATACCCGGCTTTTCTTGATAGATCGTATAACGTGATCTTTTTATCAAGATTTTCTTTAATATAATCTTGCATTCTCTGCACAGCTTTAACTTTTTCTAAAGATTCCATAACCATCACCCAATTTAAAGGATACACCTTTTTGGAAATATTATCTTGAACTGCATTGCTATTATTTATTAAGAGTGTATTCGCAGTTGATGAAACTAGAAATGAAAGCTGACTTCCATTTCTAATCTGGTTGAACACCAGCTCCTTTTTCAAATCTAAAAACAGAACTATCTGCGCCTGTAAATTCAATCACTTTTTGGGAATCAAATTTCGCATCACTGTAGCCTATTACGATGGTATTAGTAATTACATCAATATAAGAGCTGTAAATGCCGAGTTTTCCCATAATATTAAAGTCTAATTTATCCTGAATTGACTGCAAATAGTCCAATGAATAAGAAACTATGTGATATATAACGATTTGACCAGGTTTCTTATACTTATTAATTATAGCCTGATAATCTTTAACATTCCCAGATTTTTGAACCATAACGTTAAGAATTCCGTTATTGTCTATGTACATGCCGCCATATGTTGTTTTATTCTTTGTTAACTCAGCTTCTGCTGCTTGATAAGTAGGAAGGCTTTCTGATTGGTTCTCCAGATAAGATATAGCAAATAATTGAATGTTATATACTGTATTTAATGTAATCGTTAAAGATTCTGGATACATACTATAACTTCCTGTACTATCTTTACTTGTCGCGGTATAATTTCCTGAAATCACAGAATTAATCTTGTAGTAACCATTATTATCAGTAGTTGTGGAATAAGTTTTATCAGCATTCTTTATATTAACATAAGCTCCATTTACAAAAGACCCAGTTCTAGCATCCGTCACCCTTCCAGACACAGTAAAAGAACTAACGGCAACTGTATTAGACTCCAATTTAATATCAAATCTTTTTATATTTTTATCATTTTTAATAGTTATTAAATTGCTATTTTCCTTATATCCTTTATAGTTAGCAGTTACTGTATATTGAGAAGGTAATACATTCATTGAGTAATAACCACTAGCATTGGTAGTTGCAGTGTAAACATTCGTATTATTTTTATATACCACTGTAGCACCTGAAATTATCTTACCAGTTTGCTTAGATGTAACTTGTCCAAAAACATATTGCAGAGGAATTGTTTTCACATCATTTATTGCATTTACTTTTTCACTTCCAAGAATTGAAAATACGCTTACAGTTATAATCATCATCAATAATCCAATTATTTTTTTAATTCTCAAAATTAGTTCCCCCCTAAAATTTAAAATATTCTCTTGATTATTATACGCTATATTGTTTTTACAGTCACTGACATATGCATTTCCGCAACATAATCTCTTAATACTTCTTTCGACAATTTAGATATGAAAATACTTCTTTCTTCTTCTTGATATAGTTTTTTATTATCTACATCTTTGACAAGAAAGATGTATTTTATAGATTACACCTTTGGGTAACCCAAGAGTCAAAATGTTATTTAAAAATTACCAGAAATTTTAAGTAAATTAAAATGATAGCATAAAATGTTTCTAAAAATTAAGGAGTAAATCGATTATGATATAATTTCCAAATACTTACATAGAATAACAGCACCACTGTTCATAACTTTTAGTATTATAACTTCCTTGTTATTTGTAAATCAGTAGCATATACTAATAATATATCATATTATATTTTATAACAAAAGGTGAATGTTTAATGGATCAATTGAGAGGATGGTTTCCATAATGTTTTATCATGCATCTAAAATAGCTGGAATAACAATATTAATACCTCATATGTCAAATCACGGGAAATCATTAGTTTACTTTTCTACAAAAAGACAAAATGTACTTGTATATTTAAGTAATGCAGTTGAAAAGCATTGTAGACAAGTGGGGTTCTATCATAATGGGGTATATAAAAAATGGGCTAGTTATGGTTTTACAAAAGATGGGATTTTACGATTAGAAGAATATTATCCAAATGCAACTGTTGATACATATAAAGGCGAAACAGGATATATTTATTCTGCGGAATACATAGAAAAATATTACAATCTAGAAGATATACCAAATGCCATTATATCTGAGCATGAAGTATTAGTCTCTGGTTGTGAATATATAGTAGATGTCTACGAAGCTATACAAAAGGCAATAAAAAAAGGAGAAATTATTTTGCAAAAATATGTGGAGAATAATCAAGCAAAGTTAAATTGGATTGAGAGAACTATGAAGTCGGAATATCAGAATGCAGAAAATCACCCTGAGTATAGAGAATTCTTAAAAGCAAAATTTGATTTTCTATAAATGAATGATTCTGTCCTGAACCTTGTTCTTCTATTTATGAGATTTTTCTGATTCTATAACGCAGTAATAATTCATATCACCAGCAGCAGGCAACAAATCATAAGGGTTTTCAGCCCAAATAGCCTTATCTACCACGACAGAATTAATATTTTTGAATCCCGCATCCTCTAAATCTTTGATTAAGTATTCTTCAACAAGACCTTTTTCAAGATTGCGGCTTTTTGCTATTTCAAAACTCTTGCTGTCTTTTTCAATAAAGGTTCCAAAAATAATCAGTTTACCACTTTCTTTTAGCACACGGTACAATTCTTTGGCGACCTTTTCTCCTTCTGGGATATTGCCAAAAGCTGCGAAAGAAGTTATATAATCAAAACTATTATTCTTTATTGATAGATATCTTCCGTCTGTAGCAATATAGTGAACTCTGTTATCATCTGTTTGTTTGACTTTTCTTGTAAGCATTAGTATTTTCCTATCTATATCCGTACAAACAATATCAAAGTTCTTATTTTTCGAATCAATGAGCATTTGGAGCATTCTGCCTCTGCCTGTTGCCATGTCGCAGACTACGCCTGAAAAAGTTTCAATAGATTGCACTGAATAATCAAAAAGCTGTTTTTCGGCTTTAATAGTTTCATCATTTTTTCTTGAATTATAATCTTTTGCCCAATAAAATTCTCCAGAATCATTTGATAAATTTATTCCCTCAATCATTTCGTCAGGTATGTGCCACAATATTTCCTGATCATTTGATAACGACTCTGAAACTATATCATAAACACCATTTTTATGATTATATACATGATGGCACATCTTGCATTCAAGATCTTTTGATAATCCACAGTGGCATTTAGGACACATTAGAATATGTTCTATATTCATTTTTCCCTCCTACAAATCCTTTAACTAACATATCGATCTCATCTATTATATATCTCCTTGTTATTCGGAAATCAGTAGTATATACTAATAATATATTTTATAACAAAAGGTGAATGTTTAATAGATCAATTGAGAGGATGATTTCCATAATGTTTTATCATGCATCTAAAATAGCTGGAATAACAACATTAACATTATATTGGGAAGCCTGAGGGATCTGTTCTTTTAGCTACTAGTAAAAAATATTTAAATTAATATGTATTTTGTATTTATAATGCACATATAATACAATAAATATAAAATTGAAGGGGGAGATTATATGCCTACAACAAATGTGACTATTCGTATGGATGAAGATTTAAAAAAAGAAGCAGAAGATTTATTTTCGGATTTAGGGCTTAATTTAACTACGGCTTTCGTTGCTTTTGTGAAACAAGCAGTAAGAGAACAAAGAATGCCATTTGTGCTATCTAGAAATATCCCAAATGAAGAAACCAGGAAAGCAATTGAAAACGCACGAAATGGAATTGGAGTTAGTAAAGGCTTTTCTTCTGTAAGTGATTTAATGGATGATTTAAATGCTGACGATTAAGTATCAAACTACTTTTAAAAAAGATTATAAACGTGTTGTTAGTAGGGGATATAATATTAATCTTTTAACAAATGTTATTGAAATTTTGGCAGAAGGAAAAACACTATTTTTAAATCCATTAAAAACTCTAACTCTAATTTCTAAAATTTAGAGTTAGGGTTTAGTGCTAAAATTAAATATTTTAAATACCAAGTTTATTTAATAAATTTAATACTTTAACAAGATTAAACTAATATTTAAAAATACAAAAATGAACTAAATAACAAATAAGCCAATGTTTTTTATCTTTTTAGAATAAATATTAGCATTATAAATTTTTTATATTTTTAAATATTAATTGATTTTTATAAAAAGAGTTTTTGATCGAGTTAGTTTATTTTATATTTGCTTTGAATTTAATTTAAAAATAATTATTATTTCACTGCATCCATTTTTTTAATGCTGTTAGCTATGAGCTTATTTAAAGTAACCTTATCGATCCTGCCTGCATCCAAGTAATAACCCATATGCGCCATGTTGAACTTTACTTTAAACAAATTGCTAAATCTGCCACCTCTAATTCTCGCCTGGGGACTTGCCTGCTTTTCCTTAAATTCAAGCAAAAATTTCATAAATGCATCTAAGAGTACTTGGCATACTTTAATGGAAATTGTGGTCATGTATGGTTCCAATTTCTCAATCTTTGCCATTAGCTTTTCTAAATCTTCCATGGTTATATCCTTTTTTTTGGTCAAAAGATTCAGCTTATGAATTGCTCGAAGTCCTTCTACACCGTATGCATCTATGATCTTTTCCTGAGTCTCTTTAGGTACCTTTGTGAGATAAGTCGATACTTGCAATGTGATCTTCTCATCATACATAAGAGCAAGCCCTTTGTTGCAGAGATCTCTTATCTTAAGGAAGTTAAATGTTGTAGCTTCGCTGATTTGAAACAGCTTGGCAATCTCCATTCCCACATTTTTCTCGTTTCTAAACTGCTTCATCTGCTTCATAGCTTCATAGTTCTCGATCAAAGCCCTAACCATGTTGAATTTAGAGATCTTGCGGAAACAGATGTTCGATTCAATCATCATCGAGCGCATTTGAAGCTCATCGATTTCATCTAATGGAATCACATAGCTTGGGATATATCTATATTGCTCTCCTTTTTGCTCAAAAAGGTTGCAATAGGCGATAACTCGGACCCTTCCAATTATAACGCTATAGTTCCCTGCATTATCGACAGTGCAATAGATTGGGTTCAACAAGCCAACGTTTTCGATGCTGCGCATAAGGTCGTATTGCTCCATCTGGTCAGGCAAGTCGAAAAGATTCCATGAACCATAGTTATCTTGGATTTTCTCAACGTCTAACATCTGAAGAGTACCATGATAACAAGGCTTTTCGTTGATGGTTTTAGCACGAAGCTCGATGATTTGTTTTTCTCTATCG
>Ga0209629_10001696_pt1 | contig 14230 bp, 8 predicted proteins | sample TergutCu122P5_FD_187286 | JGI IMG/M metagenome (GOLD analysis project Ga0209629, IMG submission 187286) | Cubitermes ugandensis P5 segment gut microbial communities from Kakamega Forest, Kenya - Cu122 P5 (SPAdes) (version 2) | ecosystem: Host-associated > Arthropoda: Insects > Digestive system >... | reverse complement strand
GCCGAAACATGTAGTTGGTAAATTATTATATTTACAAATATAGTTGTGTTTTTGACTGTCATTGTTGATTATTAATCTATTGTAAATTTGATATACACAACGGGGATGACACTCCTTGAGTTAACATTCCCAACATAAAATTTCACAAAATCCATCCCATTGGGAGCCAAGATGCTCCAAGTGGTCAGACATGCAAACACACATGATGAAGATAACAGCTGCATTTCACAGCCATTTTGCGCATGCACCCACCAATGAATGTACACACAAAAGCCTAGTGATGTACAAATACACCTGCAATTGTGGAAGACACAGATTTCAAGGAAAATGTTGTGGTCTTGGGAAACTTCTGCCACAAAAAAGGAGAAGGAAGATGGGGGAGAGGAATTACAATAAAATTGACAAACAATAGGGATAGCAAAGCAATGTAGGAGAAAGAGGAAAAGAAGATAAAGCATAAAACAAAGAAGGAGGGGGTTAGAGATTAAGATATGAAATTATTTTCCCTCAGAGACTAAACCTGTGCAGGCACTTTGAAATGACAGAATAACAAGCATACATTACCGCAACCTGACTGTTGTGTTGGCATTTAGAACTTAGTGCCAAAATTAAACACTTAATTTTTTCCAGTTCATGGAGAAACACTTCATGCCATGAATTCAACACAAAATATACAGTGTATATGAATCTCATTATTTATGGTGTACGAACATGAAAAACAGATCCACACTACAAAGCCTATGCTCCTTTCCTAACAGGGAGGAACCCATATTACAAATTCACCTCTGAAATGGAAGTCCAGTAAATTTTCTGTCAATATAGTAGCACTTTTAGAACCATCACATTCACCTTTAAAAGAAAGTGGGCTTTTGATCTGTATGTCTGTCTCATTTGTAGCCCAAATCATCCCTGAATCTGTAACCTTAAGTGCGAAAGCAACTAGTTCATTGGATGGGTGTGGAACTAGGACCTGAATGTTCCTCAAACAATCCATACACTACCACACAAAACATCTCTATTTAAAAAGAAAAACAATTAGAATGGGTCTCCTTTAATAATGATCTAACTGCATCAAGAAGATGGACAACCTTTGTTACTCAACGAAGCCTCATCATTAACATATCATGTCAGACATACACTGTCACTTCAGTATAAGTTCATAATGTGAGATTTGTGTAATAAGGGGTAGAATTCCTTTAATCTGGCACCCATGTGGTAGGATGGGTGCCAGGTTATTATACAGTACCCATTACTTTTATCACAGACAGACCTGGTTTTTTATCAGTTACCACACGCCCAGTCACAAGTCCTCCTTTGGAATGCAGAGCTGTAGACCACTCGTACAACACCTTGTCCAGTTGCGCTAATTTATGTTGTTTCAATGTGTATTGCTTGGAACGGCCCCTTCACACTTTCATCTGATGCCATAAATGATCCTTCTGTTTTACATCATAGACAGATGATCTGATGTATGAAGCAAACAACACACTGGCTCTGCCAGTTTCAGACCTCTTTAATTATTTCAAGTTTCTTAGAAATCATTAAAGTTATGTATTTCCTCTTGCCAGCAAGACCTTGTTTACTCCTCATGGGATCTTTTGATGCAATTATAATAGTCCAGAGGGTTCAATAAAGTCAAGATAAGGTCACAGAGTGGGTCATCAATGGTGAAACATCTGGGCACAGATCAAATGTATCCAGTCTTGAGATTATTTTCCTCAAGTGCAAAACTACAAGTATTTCTGGATTATCAGTAGCCAGATTAAATGAATTCGACTGTAACTGCTTTCTTCTTCACCAATACTATTATAAAGAGAACAGGTACATTCCAAACAAACACAAAAATATTCCTTTTCAATAAAAATGAGCACAATTTTATTTCATCCTTCCTGGTGGTAAGACATCCACCCTCATGCTTGCCGTTTCATCCAATGAAAGAACGCTATTTAAAAAATGGCATCCTCCAGGAATTACTGCTTCCAACCCTCAAAGTTTAGGGAAACTGTTCAAATCCGACATTCCTTTCATTTTACACAAGAAGTTATGGCTACCCATTAACCACCAATAATTTTCATACCAGAAATCTATGTGGATGTTCAAGACAAAGTGCAAAATTTTGAGGTGCGTCACCCCTGTTGTGTGTCGAATAAATCAAACTATAAGCTATATGTGTATATCATCAAACACAACTATAGATTAGGTGGTATGCTATTTACTATATGTAAAGCACAACTACATGTTTCGGCCACAAGTGTTGGCCATCTGCAGGTTGTACAAAGAAAACTTATCAATCAGTTATACGTTCATCTGTAGGGGGTGTGTAGGGTGCAGGGGGGAGGTATAAGTGCTAGATCTCACACTTATATCTCCCCCCTGCACCCTACACACCCCCTACAGATGAACGTATAACTGATTGATAAGTTTTCATTGTACAACCTGCAGATGGCCAACACTTGTGGCCGAAACATGTAGTTGTGCTTTACATATAGTAAATAGCATACCACCTAATCTATAGCTGTGTTTGATGATATACACATGTACCTTATAGTTTGACGAAATGCAAAAAATAAATAGTTAACAAACAGTTTAAATTTATGAAATATCAACTCCTATACACACGTGAAATTCAATTCCTGTGAGAGTGAACGTGATCACCAGACACAAACACAAATTTGTAACACAGATTTATAAAAAAAATGCGTACTCCATCAGAATACACTTCCACTCCTGTTTAAGCCTTCTGATTTGTATAATGCTGCATTAGGACACAAAGGACCAGTGCAATGGAGTTGCCCCTAAACCTGTTTATCAGAAATGTCTTTAATTTCTATGACATGTAAGTATGTGTTCCTTCTCAGTCCACATACAGTTACACACTTACAGTACAAACCTCATGAGACCTTGACAACAACAGATCTGAAGACTAAGCAGAGGAAAGCCTGAAATGAAGGAAAAATTACAATGAGATAATGGATCAGGGGCTCAAAACACACGAAATAAAAACTTGAACAAGCTGGACACATGTAAAAGTATTACTATCTGCCATCCTAAGTCTACAGGCAAGAGTTGTTCCTGAGAAGATACAATGACTCAGTTTTATCAAGGAACTTGCTGCCTTCTACAGAATCAGGACTGTCCACAACATACTTCAACTGATACCTATCATATAACAGATGGATACGGTCGGTACCCTCACATCCTAATTCTTTAAAATATGTCCAGATCTTCTAAGTGGTCTCTTCCTTTCAGTTTCTATGATTAAACTTTTGTATGCATCTCTCATGTTTCCCTTGTGCCCCACACACCTTGCCCACCTCTCACCCTTCTTGGTTTGATCACCTTCATAAAATTTGTTGATAAATACAAATTACAAAGCTCTTTATAGACTTTTCCCCAGTCTTCCCTTAGTTATGCCCTCTTAGGTCCAAAAATTGTCTGCAGAACTCTGATCTCAAACCCATATGAAATTAACAGACAAACTTCATTTATATGTTACCTGAAAATCTTTTTTGAAGTACGGGAGGGAGGGGGAAAAGATATAATTACCTGACCTAAAATACAACTGGAATCAAAATCAATATTCTTGGATTGCTAGCTACACAATTTTGAAGAGAGAAAAACAAACATAATATTTATAAAAATCATGTTCCTTTCTTTCAATTTCTAGTAATTATTATTTTTTCTCTTGGCACGATAGCCCCCTAATGGGCCTTGGCCTCCTCCTCATTCACGAAAATTTTTGTGGTTTCTAGATCACACACGACGACACACCACTGTCGGTAGTACTACTCTGGATGAGTAATCAGCTCGTCGCAGAGACCTCTACCTGACAACACACAACACTCACAACAGACAAACATCCATGCCCCCGGTGGGATTCGAACCCGCAATCTCAGCAGGCGAGTGGCTGTAGACCTACGCCTTAAGACCGTGCGGCCACGCCAGTGGGACCGGCTTCTAGTAATTATAGGCCCACTAAATAAAAATCTATTCATGTTACCTCCATAATAAGCCTCATTTTCCCTCCACAGTAACATACATACCTCATCTCCTCTACCTCTGAACAGTACCTGTAATGATCACTGCAACTTTGGTCATTTCTTGTTGCCCCTTCCTTCCACACCTTCCTAGTAACACTTTTTTATTACTGCAGCTTTTCATGCTACATCTCCGACAGCACCGCTTTGATATTCATGGAGTCAAATGTTCAAGACATCACCTCATTGAAAATGATATTCCAGCCATCCAAACAAATTCCACTGATTTATTCATAACACCTTTCATTAGTACTGCTAGATTTACTTTCAGCTCTTAAAAAATTGTATCCAACACACCAAGAGTCCAATTTCATTTGCAGCAAAGGAACTGTACACACGAAATACAAGCAAAAATGAAAAGAGAATATTCACTTTGACTGCTGTATGTGAACACTGTGAGTCTAATGTTCCACATCTTGCACCAGATTCTCGTACCAACCTTGTAAGTTCGTGTAACTTACAATGTCATATCACTACACGTTTTGAGTTCTACCCACTGAGGCATTTTTCACTTGCACCAAAAAAAGTACCATGAAATAATATTAATATTTATTTACTTATGCATAACCAGTGATAGCAAATTATTCTTGCATACTACAAAATTCAATAGAAAATACAGAAGGAAAATAGTACACATCATATTTAGTACTTTATCTCAAGTTATTCACTGTTGATCGCACTTACAAAATAATACTAGACTACACATATAATACACAGTTTGAGATATAATTCTCAAAAGTACATTAAGATTCACACTACAAGTCCAATCAAACTTGAACATACAATGTGGGTGCAAAAAGCCAACAGGCAAATACAAAATTCTATATGTTCAAGTTTAAAGAGAGACAGCAAGAGAGAAAAGAACTACTGCCTTTTTGAAAACAAAATTATTTTTACGCTCAAGAAATCATAATTCATCTACACATTTTCTACAGGCTTGATGGTACAGGTGGATAAATATTATTAAGTAATACAAATAAGGAGGTGTAACTTTATTTCCAAGTAATTTAATTCCTCAATGATCAAAACATTCTATACAAGAGAAGGGTTGACACTGCTACATAGTCCCTCATTATACAAATGCATGGCATTCTCCTACACACTTTACTTGAAGCTAACACAAAATACCACAACACACAAAATTAATGTGCTCAAGGGTTATTGGAAAAGTGGCCACTTGGAACCAAAGAATGACAACACAAACAACTACATGAAGTAGAGTGTGACCTACAGAAGTTTAATCCATTAAGAAAGAATTTACATTTACTGTGAGCTCGATTTCTGAAAAATGTTGGCTTCTCTTCAGATGATTTTGGACATAGTTTGTGTAAATAATACATTGCAGATTAAAATATTTTCATAAAGAAACCTTAGTGCAGACAAAAATGTTTTAATCATCAATGTTTGATTTGCACAAAGTATGAAACACCTTGCACTGTTTAATGGCAAATAATTCACAAAGCACCTGCAAATGATCCCCCCCATCCACCAAACCTGCCTTTCTCTGTTCAATTGGGGTTCCAGTAGGAAGGACTGTAACCCGGCTTGGCACCAGATTTATTTGGCTGAGCTGACGACTGCGAACGCTGGTTCGAGCTGCTGCCAGATTCCTGCATATGAAACAGACAAAACAACATGAATGGATTTTTTAAGATATAAGTGCTCAAAATTCAAGCTGGCAATAGAGAGTACTAACTTACCGAACGTCTTCCAGGGTTTCTCATCTCCATCTACAAACAGAACACAGAACAAGATTTACAGTAATGTAACTCTAAGGCATACTTCTGAGCCTGCAACATGTGAATACAGTTGTCAAGGTAAGGACATGCTTCAAATGTTATACAAACAATATAAAAATATTCCCTGGATAATGTCCACTGTCTAGAATACAGAATGCACCTTCAGTGTTTCATGGACCTGCGTACTCCGTATTCAGCTAAAAAGTGAGGAGGGAAATGAGGTACCTTCTCAGCTGCTCCCATTAACCTCTGAAGTAAGTTGTTTTAGGAATAAACAACTCAGGTTTCACAAGCCAATAGTACTGTGTATTTTATCTCTGCTGCCAAGGCTAATACCTATTCTGAAGAGCACGTACACATGACACTGCACAGTGTCAGCCTCATGACATAAACTGAAAATATGGCATGGCAGACATACTCATCATCCCCAGTTAAGTTCCTTACTGTTGGCCCAGCTGTGTGCCTGATTGAATGGGTACTTTCTCCCCTCATTTTTTACTTGAAAGCAGATGGGGGAGTCACTAAACACTGCAGACATAATCTCTGTTTCTGAAAATGGCCAATGTCCAGCAATCAACCTGATATTATGATACCAGACCACTGTCAAAAACCCTCAGAATTACACTACAAATGTTATAAGCACAGGCATCTCAAGGGATTCTTTTTCCTTTCACGACTACAGCAGAACAGCTCCAATGTCACACCCAACTTCCTATGTGATGGGTAGTGCATCATCATTCCTCAGAAGTAATGCTGACATGTGAAAGAAACCAATCACCCACATCTGTCTAGAATACAACTCTATTATGTGTCTTCAATGTATGATGTGAAGTAACAGGGCAACATCAATGATTCATAAAATATCAGAATTATTCAGTGACACTTAGGTGTCAACATTATTCATCCCTTAGCAACCACTGACTCTTTCTCACTAAAAATACACGAATACAATTTAAATACTGCAACAAAACAAATACCTCACATTTACAACAAAGTTTCTGTACAGGTACACTGCGTCTGTCGTCTAAAAAGTGAACTACAGCATTAGACCATTTCTGAATTCAAAAAGCATGAAAAAGTGATGTTACACGAAATACTTCTTATAAGCAATTTAACCTTCAGAATGTGCCGATCCTAACGCAGGACACAAGTACCGCTACCACCCAAAGACCATATTTCATACATTTAGTTAACCAATACACTTACTGCATTACTAGAGACTAACTGCACAATCTCCAATTTTTCACCTCCACAAAATGTACATAAAGAGTATGCTATCCCATTACAGGCCTGGGCAGGCCCTGGGGGTTCACAGAGGGTGAGGATCCCAGATTTTAAGACAACTGTCACATGAAGGCAGTCAGGTTGTCAGCCCAATGCACTGGCCACCTTTACCCACCAGGAAATATTCCTGGTACTCACTTCTTTTAGAGGCTGAGTTGACCCCAGGGCCACAGTGTGGCCGGAAGGATTGTCAATGAAAAATTCCAATGACACCATCGGGGATCAAACCCACAACCTACCAGCTCGTACAGCAGTGTCTCAACCAACTGTGCCACCATGTGCTCCGTACATAAAGGAGACATTAAAATTTAAATGTCCAGCCCCATGGTCTAAGGGCAATAATTTGGGGGGGGAACAATACACCAAAAGTCAATGAATATATGTGGTTATCTTACCGCAACTGGCGAAAATATACAAATTTAGGAGGCCACTGACAGCTTTCTTGTAATATGTGAAAAACACGTGCACTGTATTCATGTTCTTCATGTCAATATACAATAGGACAACTGTCATGTAAATTCAACATTTATCATCCTACGTGACTACATGCTGTCTCTAAAATGTACTGGCATACGGCCTAGCATGCCATATGCTGGTCCCTGTGTGTTTATTTGGCGGCAGTTTAAATGTCCACACTAAACCAGAAAAACCCAGGCTATCACAAGATACAACTGACAGAAAATCACCCACAGGGTATTAAAACTGAACAAACATGGCAGCTGTGCGGTCTAGCATCCAATGGCACTGTATTTCAAACTAAACTGCTATTTTTTCCTTCATTTTTCCTCATTGGTGTGCAGTTTCTTGGAAACTATTAGAATAACAAATCCTACTATAGGTAATTGATAAACACCAACATACGCACTTTTTCACATTCAAAACTGTATTAGTCTAAAATGTTAATTTCAATGTTAAAATACATAAAAATATTTAACGGTACTCCGACATGTTTCGATCTTAACAGACCATCATCAGGGAGCAGTCCTGTACCTCGTTAAAGTCAATGAATAATTTAAAATTGTTTAAAAGTTCAAAACCAGAATTTTAAAATTCTGGTTTTGAACTTTTAAACAGTTTTAAATTATTCAGTGACTTTAACGAGATACAGGAATGCTCCCTGATGATGGTCTGTTAAGATCGAAACATGTCGGAGTACCATTAAATATTTTTACGTATTTTAACATTGAAATTAACATTTTAGACTAATACAGTTTTGAATGTGAAAAAGTGCATATGTTGGTGTTTATCAATTATTGAATTGAAAAATGCACGGTGGAACATTGAAATTCCTACTATAGGTCTTCAAAAACAGAAACTATGCAAGTACATAAGCAGACTGCTATAAACACGCATGCAAACACTCGGAGACAGTATCAAGCCATGATGACTTGACTCCTATTCCTGTTTCAGATAAGCCATGTACAACATTGCATGCTGCTGCTTTGTAAGGGATGACACACACAAACAGTTACACCTGAATCATGCCAAGTCCCTGTTTACATGGAGCCTTTTCTGAGGACACAGGCCATGCACTAAAAGTTGCATGTAGGTCCCGTGCATTGAGATATTCCTTAACAGGCATTCAAGCCATGCTATGCCATGCCTCAGATGGTTAGTTACCATCCTTTCCCTGCAGTGGGCCATGTTCAATACCAGGCCAATCCATGTGAGATCTGTGCTGGTAGTAGTAGTGCTGGGACAAGTTTTTCTCCGAATATACTGATTTTCCCCTTGTAATTGTCATACCACCAATGATCATACTGGTACTGCATTCATCCATAAAAGATACTATATAACCATAACAATCATCAGTACTATAAAAAAAACACATGCAAGCATGGACTTACTTACTTACTCCATGGAGCAGAGTCCTTCTTGAGAAGCTAACCAGTTTTCAGCTAGTCAAGAAATTCCCCGCAATTCACGGAATCTGAAGGTTCATTAGTGTGTTTACAGGTGCCTGCGACCTGTCCCTATTCTGAGCCAGATCAATCCAGTCCATGTTCCCCCATCCCGCTTCCTGAAGATCCATTTTAATATTATCCTCCCATCTATGCCTGGGTCTTCCAACTGGCATCTTTCCCTCAGGTTTCCCCACAAAAACCCTGTTTGCAACTCTCCTCTCCCCCATACATGCTACATGTCCCGCCCATTTCATTCTTCTTGATTCGATCACTTACATAGTATTTGGTGAGAAGTACAGATCATTAAGATCCTCATTATGAAGTTTCCTCCACTCCCCTGTTACACTGTCCCTCCTTGGCCCAAATATTCTCCTCAGCACCCTTAGCCAACGTTCAATGTGGGCGACATAGTTTCACACCCATACACAACAACAAACAAAATTATAGTTCTCTATATCTTAATCCATATATTTTTAGATAGCAAACTAGAAGACAAAAGATTCCGCATCGAATGACTTCAATTTGCTCTTAATTTCTTCCCGAATAGAATTTTGATTTGTTAAGGTTGTTCCCGAACATTTGAACTCTTCCACCCTTTCAAAAGAACCATTACCAGTCTCTGTATTGTGACTTTGTCCTGCATCTTATCTCAAGACATGACTGTGTACTTAGTTTTATCAGCATTTACTTCTAGTCCAATCTCCTTACTAGCAACTACTAAAGCTTATGTGTTTTTCTTTATAGTATATTAGTACAGTATATGAACAACATCAACATGACCTAGAAGTTGACATGTATCATTAAATTCCAAGCCCTCCTGGCATACCTGAACCCTCCTAATGGGCATATGTTTGCCTACATGGGCTCTGCTATAGGTTTCATTCAGGCACACTTTTATTAGCATTAGCAGTTTCATGGCGACACCAGACTCAATGAGAATATTATACATGACCTCCCTCTTTAACTGAATCGTAAGCTATCTTGAAGTCTATAAACAGCTGATGCACTGCTTCATAGTATTCCCATTTTTCCTTAAGTATTTGACGAATACAGAATATATGATCTGTAGTTGACCTGGTGCAGTGAATTCCACATTGATGATCCCCAGTAATTTCCTCTGCATATGGAGTTAACCTTAACAGCAGGATGTTGGATAACATTTTGAATGTAGCTGATGAAAGTGATATGCCTCTAAAATTACTACAATCTGTTCTATCACCCTTCTTACAGATGGGTTCAATGATCAACTCCTTCCACCCCTCAGACAACCCCTCCTTATTCCAAATAGATTTAATAAGTTTATGGATCTCAGGGCAAATTGTTCCACCCCTGCTTTAATCAATTATGCTGGGATTTGATCAATGCCTGGTGATTTGTGTCTTTTTAGCTTTACACCGGCAATCTCAACCTCAAGGCACTCGATTCAAGCATTACGGGTTCTGCTGTACCAAAGTACCCTTCCCTACTATATTAGTTCTAGACTGGTAACCCTTCTTGAAGTCACTGATGCCCCTACACAAGTCTCTGATAATTTTGATCTTACTGTTAGTTTCAAGTTCAACAATTTTTAGCTTTCAGATATTCCTTCTTTGTGCTCCTGAAATGTCTTCCAGCTTCATGTCTTACATTGTTTAGATTATCTACACTACTTTAGTTTGGATCCTGTAAACACTGCATTTTAGCCACTTCATTTGATCTAAAAGTTGTAAATATTCATCATCAAAACATGGCTTATGCTGCTTCAATTCACAAAGACCTAGACTCCCTTTAGCTGACGTTGTGATGATGTCTTGAATGTTTTATCAAGCCCTGTATATGTCCTTGCTGTCATTTAAATTCTCTAAAACTGCAATCCTGTTTGTGATCTTAATCTGAAACTGTTTCCTAACCTCCAGCTCACTTATCCTCCTGAGATTAAATCTATCCATATCAAATTTCTGTGTTTCTTGTTTACTTACTGCCAATCTTTCCCTAACTTCTGCAACCACCAGATGGTGTTCAGTACTACAGTCAGCTCCCCTTAAAGATTGTACATCAAGTATAATGGAATGCCATCTCCTATCTATCAGTACGTGGTCTATCTGGCTGTGAGTCTTCCCATCAGAAGAGGTCTAGGTGTATTTATGGATGTTTCTGTGCGGGAACATTGTGCTCTTAACAATTAGATTTTTTAAATGTGGAAAAGTTTACTATTCTAACACCATTATCATTACTAACCTGGTGTAGACTCTCATTCCCATTTGACAATTTGAAAATATCCTGTCTCACCAATTTTGCATTAAAATCTCCTAACAGAATTTTCATATGGTACTTTGGAAAATGATTAAAAAAACCTGCCCTAATTCCCAATAAAAACTGTCTTCTGAATCATCACTTTTCTCCTGTCTTGAAGCATGCACATTCAAAACAATGACATTACAACAGCGACCTCTCAGAACTATATATGATATCCTATACTGAACAAACAGTACTCTCACAACTGCTGATTCTACTCTGTGGTGTACAAAAAATCCTGTTCCCAATTGATGATTTTTGTTTCCTTTTCCATTGAAAAAAAATACAATCCCTTGCTCTTAAAGCATCCCCTTTGTCCCACATAACCTACTGTACACCCATTAAATCTAATTTATATCTTGCTAATTCTCTGGCTACTGTTTTAAGTGAACCTGACCTACTATAAAGGCTCCTTACATTCCATGTACCACATCTCGTCCCTCTTCCATTGCTTACATTGTGCCAAAGGATCAGTCTAGGTCCAAGGGACATGCATCCATTTGGTAAAAAGGCCAGTTTTTACAGTGAGGAGTTTTTAGTACCCTGCCCAACCCCCAAGTTGGAGGACCACTTCTTGTCGGCCATTCGCGACTGCTTATTCATTATATTCATAGCTACCCTCCATACTGGAGGTCATTCTTCTATCCACAACCTATGGACCTGTCATGCAGTGGTGACAGGGGTCCACTTATCATGGCACATGCATGCACACAATCCTACAATTTATCAAATGTGATGGTGTTGGTAGTTATTTTTAGCTGGCCAGTAAGGACATTTCATGGAGACTCTGTCCAAAGCAAATCATCCAGTTAATTCCAGCTCCACCAGACCTTCTTTATATGGGGGTACAACACACTCTCCCGCAACTGACCACACACACCAGACATTCATCATAACTCATTCTGCACAAGCGCTGTGAAAAGGCTCATGTAAATGAGGAACTACAAGGACAGCGAAAGCAGAAGTACAGTTGTGGAAGTCTCAATGTGCAAGAATTACAATTCCTGTACTTCGAAGTACAGTATAACCATTATGACACAATTTGCTGTACATCCAACCATGCAGCAAACTGACCTGCCTCACCTCTCTGCACATGATCTTACAAAGTGGATTCATTCATCTACAGTACTCTGTCCAAAACAAATGGACACTGATTTAAGAATCTGAAGGGGTTTGAAACAGCCCAGGCAGGCCCCAGAGGGTGATGAATGGTGCACCAGGCCATACATTTTAGCGCACGAAAGATACAAAATATTTCAATTGTTGTTATTTCCAACAATACTCTAATAATTACTCTTCTGTGCATATACTAAGAGGGTTTGCGACAAAGGCCCTTGTTGTATCTCTTTTCATCCATACTCCTAACAAGACAAGATGCAAGAAAACTGTGTTGCCAATACTGCTCACTTGACTTGCAAAAACAGAGAAATCAGTGGCTAACCCATGCTGTTGAACATGTGTATGTGAGTCCAGAAAGGAGAGAAAAACACTCACAGTGGTAATTCTAAAAATTACTTTAATTAAAACCAAATAATACTGCCGTGTTTAATTACATACATGCACAACAAGATGCTGAATAAAGAGACTTCTCATTACATCAGATTTATGCCATAGTTTGACATTCATTCAGGCGACTCTTCACAGACATAAAAGTATAATTCGGTGTATCCGGAAATAAACACTTGTAAATATAATACAAGCCAAATGAACAAGATGGCAGCAACTGCTTGTAGCAGCTGTGTTAGCTACAGCATTGTTACCTGATGCAGAGGTTGATGTATAAGTGGAGTGGAGTGATGCTGCTGATGTGGTGGCATGGCAGGAATAAACAGATGTTGGGCATAAGCACCGCTAGGTCCCATGGGTGTGCTCTGGCTGCCTGGCAAACTGAATGGCGGTGGTGTCCCCGAATGAAACCCCTGCTTCTCATATGACTGAAAATGAAAATTAAACACCTTCAGCAACAGTGAGTAAATTATCAAATTAACTGAAGTTCAGCACCTAGGCATAATCCTCAGATTAGTGTAAAAGTCCTGTTATGCACACTCTGGAATTTAATAAAGTATTTACAGCACTAATTATATAGAACTTGAATCTGAAAATGTTTCCTGATTTCTGACTCATTACATTATTAAAAAAACAAACTACAACATACTACTTTCAACAACTGCCTTCTTACCCACAACGAATCTCAGAAGACCAAATGATCACTTGCAGCTACCACTTACTGCATTACTATGGAAGACATGGGAAATGTGTATTATTTCTATTCAAGTATATGGTTACAATCCGAGACCAGACCACAATTACAGCCCTCTTAAATTCTAGGAGTACAGGGCCAAAACCTCCACCATAAAGTGTAACTTCAATCACATGATTCTGTGTTAGGTTTCATTGGTCCCATTGAAAATTCTTTAACATCAGTGTTAACTTTTCTGAGCACTTTCATTTGTAATTATTACCTGCAACTTCAGTCTTGCTATGTATAAAGAGTGGGTAAAAGTCAAACACAACTATATTATTATTATTATGTAGCTATATGGTGGAAGGTAGCTAACAACTACATGTTTCGGCCATAGTGGCCATCATCAGGTTGTACATAGCTTGAGAGAGAAGTTGATTCTCACACCACAGCATCTACGCCTTCAATACTAGTACACAGGTGCCAAACTAGAGAGTGAATAGTGCCACAGTCGATTAAAGATAATACACAGTGAAACAGATGGCGACTATAACTAACTGAACAAGTTTACATGAAATTACACACGTGAATAGTGCAACAATCGATTAAAGATAACACATAATGAAGCAGGCTGCGATTACAACTACTTGAACAAGTTTACACCATATTACACCGAGTCAACATTAGACCGATTGACTGCACACCCCCTCGGGGCCCTGAGAACTATACACAACGTGGTTCCTCTACTGCACTACGCCGTTTGTACACAGAGGGGCAAGGCACAAAAAACCCATCCCACGCCGCACACCA
>Ga0209629_10001694_pt1 | contig 14233 bp, 12 predicted proteins | sample TergutCu122P5_FD_187286 | JGI IMG/M metagenome (GOLD analysis project Ga0209629, IMG submission 187286) | Cubitermes ugandensis P5 segment gut microbial communities from Kakamega Forest, Kenya - Cu122 P5 (SPAdes) (version 2) | ecosystem: Host-associated > Arthropoda: Insects > Digestive system... | reverse complement strand
GTATCGTAAAGCAAGAAAGATGAAACGTTGGGGAAACATGGCTCGTGTTTTCACAAAGTTAGGAAAAGAAATTACCATTGCAGCAAAAGCAGGAGGGCCTGAGCCTGAGACTAATCCACGTTTGCGCATCCTGATACAGACTGCAAAGAAGGAGAACATGCCGAAAGAAAATGTTGAGCGTGCGATTAAGAAAGCCACTTCAAAGGATTTCACAGATTATAAGGAAGTGAATTACGAAGGCTACGGCCCTTTCGGTATTGCAATATTTGTAGAGACGGCAACAGATAATACCACCCGTACGGTAGCCAATGTACGCAGTTATTTCAATAAATTCGGAGGTTCACTGGGGACAAGCGGATCGCTTGAGTTTTTATTTGACCATAAATGCGTCTTTCATATCGCTAAGAAAGAGAATGTTGCGTTGGAAGACCTCGAATTGGAACTGATTGACTATGGCGTCGACGAATTGGAAGAGGAAGAAAATGAAATCATGCTGTATGGTGAGTTTGCAAATCACTCAACTATTCAGAAATACTTGGAAGACAATGGTTTTGAAATTACAGGCAGTGAATTTGTCCGGATTCCGAACGATGTAAAAGATGTCACCCCTGAACAGCGCGAAACGCTCGACAAATTAATCGAGAAATTGGAAGAAGACGAAGACGTCCAGAACGTCTTCCATAACATGAGAGAAGAATAATAACCCATACTTTTAATTACAATAAATAACAGAAAATCATGATGAAAGTAATTTTTTATTGTTGTATGATCGCGACAATTTCGTTACATACAACCTTTGCACAAACGAAAGTAAAGGTTGACAACGATACCACCTATATGCTGACCTACGATCACGGCGGGTTGATTTTATGGGGAGAGGAACATTTCAGGGAAAGGCTTCAAAATGCCATTCAATGGTTAGACAAGTATCCTTCGTTTAAAATAGGATTAGATAATGAGGCGCATATCTATGACTATTTCGGAGAACATAATCCCGGCATATTGAATGAAATAAAGCAATATCTCAATCAGTATAAAGGTCGATTTGGTATCGGCTCCTGCACGTATGGACAGCCGCTTTCCATTTTTATCAGTGATGAAGCGAATATCCGGCAAATTTATTACGCCCTGGAAGCCGAACAAAAATGGTTTAACTACCGCCCACCAGTTTACCTGATGAGCGAACATGCCATGCACAGCCAAATCCCTCAAATCCTCAACGGATTCGGTTTTGATGGCGCCATCATGCGAACCCATTTTATGATGTACGGTTTTAACCCGACCTTTAATGTGCCGATCGGACAATGGATCGGACTGGACGGAAGCAGCATCCCGACAATCCCCACCTACACCGGCGAAGGCGCTGAATTTGGAAAAACTACCATAGATACCTGGATATTAACTCGATATCCAAGTAAAGAATCGTCCGAATCCTTGGATGATTACCGGAAGAAATTCAGCCATATCAAACCTTTACTGGCCACAAGAGCAGATGATTCCGGACTGAGAAAAGAAGAATTGGTGAAAGAATATGAAGGCAATAAAATGTTCCAATGGATTCTGCTGGATGAATTGTTGAGTAAATATCCTCCCGCCAAAGAACCGATGCCTACCAAACCTAACGACTTCACAGTCAGGATGCCATGGGGTTATTGCGGAAATGAAATCTGGAACATGTCGAGAAAAGCGGAAGTTGCGGTTTTGACAGCCGAGAGGTTATGCGCATTTGCCGGGATATATGGCGGATCGGTGCATGAAAAAGAATTGGATCAAGCCTGGAAAAATTTACTGTTAGCTCAGCATCACGATATACAAATCTGCGGATTATTAGCGGACGCACGAAGATTACTGCCTGAATCCTACCAAATTTCCAACCGATTGATTGATTCCACGCTGCAATTCTTTGCAGATCGAATGAAGGGAGAAGGCTTCAAGCAAATCACCGTATTCAATCCTTTATCCTGGAAACGTTCCGAATGGATCACGACTTATGTTTCATTTCATAATAAAGGGGAAGCAAAAAATGTAACCGTCCAATGCGGCGATGTAGTATGTCCGACTCGTATTCTTTTTTCGAACAGCTATTCCGATGGAAGTATCATGGATGCAACCATTGCTTTCAACGCTTCATTGGATCCTTTGAGTTTGACGACTTTTTCCATTCTTCCATCCAAAGAGCCAAGAATAAATAATAACGACCGTTTTATCGTTGACGAAAAAGAAATGAGAATAAAAACGCCTTTTTATGAGATCCAATTAAATCCGACAGGCGGAATTGAATATCTCAAAAATGCTCAAAATGAATATGTTTTGGAAAACGGAAAGGAGCGAAGCGCCTTTTTTGAAGGGACTGTTGACGGCGTTATTTCCCGATCGTCAGGAAGATGGAATATTCAAAAGACGCAAGGCGATTCGCCTTCAATAAAAATGAGCGAAACCGGATTTATTGCCGATTTGCCTTATACGTTTGAAATGACCTTTTATGAAGATAAGCCGCTGATTGAATGTAATGTAGAATTTAATTTTAACGGTCAGATGATTGGACTTCCAACCACGAATCTCAAGGACAGCCATTCGCCTTTCGTCCATGACGAGAAATTGCGCTTTAAAATGTTTCCATCCATCGAAAAATCGGCGACAGGCGTCAGGGATTTACCTTTTGCAATTGCAGAAACTTCTGATAAGACGATTGAAGGAAATTACTGGACGGCGCTTGCCGACGGCAAGAAAGGCTGGGCTGTTTTCAATAAGGGAAATATGGCGATTGTGAGGGAACAGGACCAGGGATTATCCATTCCGCTGGCCTATTCGATGTATTATATCTGGGGAACACGGCCGCTATACGGGAAATATGGCTATGAATTTGCTTTTTACCCGTTTGAAGGAAAATGGCAACAGGTAGATTTACCGAAAAAAGCGCTCGAATACGCCTTTCCAACACCGACCTGGGAGACTCAGCGTACAACAAACGAATTGGGACAAACGGTCAAACCCGTACAGTTTCAATTCGATAGCAATGAACTGATAATGACTGCGTTTTATCCTCAAAAAGGGAATATTATTGCACGGTTTTTCAACTACAGTGATCGTTCAAAACAATCAACCGTCAACATCAACGCCGGTTCATTCCGTCCGACCGAAGTAGATTTAAACGGGAAAGCGCTCAATGCCAACGGCAATGTGCTCCACCTTGCCCCCTGGCAGTTTAAGACAATCCGGATGGAACGCAAATGACGTAAAACGCAGGTTGCAAGGGAGCTATTTTTTAGTGGTTACGATGACCACGCCATTTTTCCCCATCTCCCCATATTTTTCAATCGCTTTTTCGTCTTTGATGACGGTAATTGATTCAATGTCATTCGGATCTAAATCAAGTTTGCCGGTAACTATTTTGCTATCAACGATCCATAAAGGTTTGCCATCTGCTTTTTTTGATCCATTTATTTTTTGTACTATTATTTGCATAGACGAATCATTAGATGCTTCTGATACCTTTTTCATTTGCACTGTCACTGTTTGTGAAGACGAATGTTGGGATTCGTCTTTTACACTCAGTCTAACGTTAATTACCATATCTTGATCGCCCACAAATGTTGCTTGTGCAGTAAAACCAATATATGAGAACTCCAAGACCGCATTTATCGGAACGTCCATCGCATATTTCCCATCCATATCTGTCACGGTTCCTGTGTGACTTCCTTTGACAATCACATTCACACCCGGCATAGGTTTTCCATCTTCCCCATTCGTAACTGTACCGGAAATACGTACTTGTTCTTTGTTAATTTCCTGTAAATGGGATGATTCCGTTCCATTATTCGCCGAAGCAGGAGCTACTGCGCTTTCAATGGTTTGCCCATGAAGCACATTCATTTCATTTTGTGCAATTGTTTGCGTCGAAAAGACACAAATTGCAACCATAAAAACCGGGATCAATGCCAAACTGCTGCACCAAACCCTTTTCCTTGTTGTTGTCTTTGTCATCATAATGATTCTTTTTTTAGTGATAATATAATTAAAATTTGAAATAAAACTCATTTTTTCAGGTTGAGGAAAAACATTAAACAAAATTGACAGATAGTCGGGGATTTTTGATAAATCATTCCCAACAACATTATTATCAGCCAAATATTCGTGATTTTGCTTGATTTTGTTCCGATAGAGATAGAATATTGGGTTAAACCAGCCGAATGTGACCAATAGTTCGATAATGAAGACATCAACCGAATGGAATTGTCTGACATGCGCCCATTCGTGCCGGATAATTTCCTCAGGGACAAGTCCATCCATATAATTTCCCCGGTTAATGAAAATATACTGTCCAAAACTGTGCGGCAAGATTTGTTCATCCACGAGAACAATTTTTGCTCCCAAGTAATTCACACACTCGTTTTTCCTGCAAAGCATTAGCATCTGCCGGTAGTTTCTGATTAGTCGAAACAGTAATAATGAAGTGATTACAGTGTAGACAACCAGAATCGGGATCAGGTAGTTTCCGGGCATTGAAGGAGAGAAAATTCCCGATTGCCGTTCGTGAAGTATAGCCGTTTCGGTTACAAAAGTTTGATTTTCCTGGTTAATGACCTTTGCATCAGTTAGATTGATATAAAAAAATTTCAGCAACTCAGGTATGCTTGCCGCATCTATTTCAAATACGATGAACGGAATCAACATCGAAAATAGCAGGCTGGCCAACAGATAAACCCGTTTAAAACGGTGTCTATTCTCATTTTCAAGCAACAAGATGTAGATCGTATAAAATAACAACGCACATAACGTCATTTTAATCAGATAGGTAATCATTTTTTTCGCCGGTTTAACTCTTGTTCAACAATTTTTTTCAGCTCTTCCAATTCTTTTTCGGAGAAATTGCCTGCTGTAGTAAAAAATGATGCAAACTGTAAAGCTGAATCTCCAAAGAAATTCTTTACAATTGCATTTACATGACTCGAAAAATAGTCTTCTTTGCGCACAAGCGGGAAGTACTGGCGCGAGTTTCCGAAAAGCCGGTACGCCACAACACCTTTTTGCTGCATTCTTTTCAATAACGTGACAACCGTTGTCGTTGCCGGTCTTGGATCGGGATAATACGCCATAATGTCTTTCAGAAAAGCATTTTCGCATTTCCAAAGGATTTCCATCAGGTATTCTTCAGCATTTGGAAGTTTCATGTTCTACAAATTAAAATTTGACGCTACAAATGTAGAGGTTCTTTTTTTATTCACCAAATTTTTTTGCATTTATTTTAAAAAAAACGCTATATTTGTCCATTCAAATATACGCAGATGACTAAAAATCTATCCATTTCAAGACGTAAATTTCTTGCAACCTCAGGCGTAGCGCTTGCAGGAAGTACTTTTATGAACCCGCTGTCTGGGATAAAGGCGGCGGAAATCCCTTCAGTTCAGCCTGTTGCAAAAATAAAATTAGCGATGATCGGAACAGGCGCCCGCGGCACCAGCATGTGGGGCAGAGATTTGATGGAGCGTTACCCTGACCGAATTGAGTTTGTCGGGTTATGCGATATGAATCCCGGACGCGTTGAAGCGGGAAAAGAAATCATTGGGGCTAAATGTAAGACATACAGCGACCTAAACAATCCAATGGCGGCTTTTGAAAAGATGATAGCCGAAACAAAACCTGATTTGGTTATCGTGACTTCTGTCGATGCCACCCACAACGATTATATCGTGCGAAGTATGGAACTTGGCGTGAATGTGCTGACCGAAAAGCCATTGACAACCGATGAGAAGAAATTACAGCAAATCCTTGACGCAGAAAAGAAAACAGGCATGAAAACACGTGTCGGACATAACGCACGCTACTCGCCCTATTGCTCTAAAATTTGGGAATTGTTGCGTTCAGGCGAAATTGGCGAAATTACATCGGCCAATATGAACTGGTATCTTGACACCTCACATGGAGCGGATTACTTCCGACGCTGGCACAGACTGGTAGAAAAAAGCGGCTCGCTGCTGGTGCACAAGGCCTGCCACCACTTTGACCTGCTGAACTGGTGGATCGACAGCGACCCGGAATCGGTGTATGCGTTGGGTTCGTTAGATTTTTACGGTAAAAACGGCCCTTTCCACGCCGACAATTGCCGTACATGCTCACACACACGCGATTGCAAATTCTATTTCCGGTTGGAGCGTCCCGCCATGACGGATGAGATGCGGAGCGCTGCGGGAGTTGCACAAAGCGATGCCGACCTCTACAAACGTCTGTATATCAATTGCGAAAAATACGACGGATACCATCGCGACGGATGCGTTTTTAAAAACGACATCAACATTTTCGACAACATGGCGGCAACCATCAAATACGCCAGTGGCGTAAAGGTAGCGTATTCACTCACTGCGTATTCGCCGTATGAAGGCTACCGCATTGCGTTTAATGGCACCAAAGGACGCATCGACGCATGGATTCAGCAATCCAATCCTACGCAGGATGTTGATTATAACGAAATCATCCTGTTTAAAAATTTCTCAAGACGACAATATATTCAGGTACCCGTGGATTCTTCGGCACATGGAGGCGGCGACAACCTGCTTCGCGACCAGATTTTTATCCCCGGCACCCCCGATCCCTACAAACAATGCGCCGGTACACGCGACGGAGCCTTTTCCTGCATGATCGGAATCGCCGCGCGAAACAGTATCGGTTCAGGACAGCCTGTAAGAATTGCCGACCTGACCTCCCTCAAACCGCAGGAACACAAAGAATATCAGCGGGATATGCTTAATCTATAAGAAACGTAAGCGCGAGAAATGTGTATTTTTGCAGGATAAAAAACAGGTATTATCAAATTATTGTGTAAATTTGCACTTGTATAAAAACAAAAGAAAATGGATTTTTTTACACCATACAACACGCAGATAAATAATTTATGCAGGCAATATAATGTTAATAAATTGTTTGCGTTTGGCTCTGTACTGACTGACAGATTCAGTGAAGATAGTGATGTGGATTTGATTGTTGACTTTGACAAACAAGCTGTAAAAGACCATTTTATTAATTATTTCGACTTTAAATATTCATTGGAAAATATTTTTAACAGAAATGTAGATTTGCTCGAAGAACAACCTTTTCGCAACTCTTACCTGCGAAAAAACATAGAAAATTCTAAAACCCTGATATATGGATGATTTCGTAAAAAAGCATTTGGAAGACATTTTGATTGCTATTGATGAAATAGATATTTTTTTTGAAACATTACCAAAAAGGTATGACGTCTTTGTTAATAGCTTGTTGTTAAGACGTGGAGTTGAAAGAATTATTGAAATTATTGGTGAAGCAATGAATCGTATCCTCAAAACCGATCATACAATTTCAATAACCAATGCTCGCAAAATTGTAGATGCTCGCAATTATGTCATCCACGGTTACGATTCATTAACAGTTGACATTCTGTGGAGTATTGTAATTAATCATTTCCCTGTTTTAAAAAAAGAGATCGAAGAACTGTTAAAAAAATAAACAGATAGTTATATGATCATGATGAAAAGAATATCATTATTGAGTATAGCGCTGATACTCACAGGATTTTTTGCTACCGCACAAAATAATACTGTATGGCAACCTGATACTGTGTATATTTTTCAACCCATTCCTGAAATGGCTGTTGTTAGACGTTTATATCAATACAACCAACAAGGACTATTAATCACTGAAGCTGAACAATATCAGCAAGATGATACTTGGATAACAAGCGGACAGTGCAAATATACCTACGATGCAAAAAATAATCTGCAAACGAAATTACATGAAAATTGGGGAAATTGGCCTTGGGAAATCTACAGTAAATATACGTATACCTACGATGCAAAAAATAATCTGCTAAAAGCATTAGTAGAAAATAGGGGGAGTAATGATACTTGGGCAAATAACAGGCAAGATGTTATGACTTATGATGAAAATGACAACTTGTTAACGCAACTTAGCCAATCTTGGAACCCGTATACTCTTACATGGAGAAACAGCACGCTGAATACTTACACATACGATGCAAATAATAATTTGCTAAAGAGATTCATTCAAACACCGTACGATAATGACAATAATGTTTGGAGAAACTTTTCTCAAAATGTTTATACCTATGATTCAAACAATAACAGACTGACCGACTTATATCAAACTTGGGCTGATAATAATACCCACTGGATAGATATAGCTTTATATACATATACTTATTATTCAAACAATAATCTATATGAATTTTATCATGATGGCTCTAAAGAGGAATATACATACGACACAGACAATAACTTAATTTATCAATTAACTAAAACCTGGCAAAACGGAAATTGGGTAAATGATAGCCAAATACATTATGCTTATGACTCGAAAAACAATACGCAAGCATATTTAAGAGAACAATGGGTAAATAATAGTTGGGTAAATGACTTGCAAAAGTTATGGACTTATGATGAAAATGATAATTGTACATTAGTGGAAAATTACAGTTTTCCAGATGGCAACCGTCACCCAACTGATATACCTATGTATTTATATTATAACAATATGCAAAGTTCAGCATATTACAATGCATATAAAGTTACTGCGATATATAGAAAAGTTACTCAACTTACGACAGAACAGGAAGATTTTGTGTTACCAGCCATCTCAATTTATCCCAATCCAACTTCAGGACAACTAAATATTACGAACGATGAACAAAATATTCAAATGATATCAATCTATAACTTATCAGGTATTCAACTGTTTAACACACAAAATACTACTTTTGACATATCACATTTGCCAGCAGGAATGTACTTTGTGCAAATAAAAACACCAAAAGGTATTGTAACAAAAAAAATTGTGAAGTTGTGATGAAAGATACGGCAAGAAACCATTCCAATGTATTTAACATGGCTAAATCTAAAAAAGTAAACAAAATATGACTAAATTATTAACTATCATTGTATTAACAATTTTTACGACTGGACAGTTTGCGGCGCAGCAGATTTCGTCGCTGCCCGTAATGTTATCTGTCAAAGCCGTTCAAAAAACGGATGATAACGTATCAAGCGCGACATTGGACCATTCGGAAAATGTTTACCGCGTAAAAGCCAATACGCTCGAAGACGCACTGCAAACACTACTGAAAGACAAGATCATACGGTATTACCCCGATGCAGTTTATACGGGAATTATTCGTGAGATGAATCCGCAAATCGAGGGTAAAAAGATATTTGAAGCAGGGATTTTTGTCGTTCCGCAAACTTTTGAGAACAAATCGGAAAAACGCTACGGCTTCAATTACGGAGCCAAAGAACCATGGGTGCGCGATGAAGCAGAGGCTGCCGAACACTTGCAGGCGCTGCTTGCTTCTTATCCTACTGTGGCTCAATGGGAAGCAAGAAAGCAAATGTTGCGCGAAAATATTCTCCGTCAGATTCAACTCGACCCTATGCCGAAAAAAAATCCGCTGAACCCAATTTACAGCAAAACACGGCGTTACAAGGGCTATACCGTCACCAATGTAGCGCTGGAAACTGTTCCGGGGTACTGGATTTACGGCTCATTATATCAGCCCGTTAACCCAAAAGGCAAGACGCCTGCCATGCTTTCGCCGCACGGACATTTCCATTTTCCCGCTGTTGACGACAGTTTGATGACCGATCGGGGGCGCTTTCGTCCCGATATGCAATATCGTTGTGCGATGCTGGCGCGAATGGGCGTCACTGTTTTCAGCTACGAAATGTTTGCATACGGCGGCGAGGCTGCATTACAAATCCCTTATAAAGAGCACCGTACACCTTTTGCGCTTACGATGCAACTTTGGAACAGCATCAGAATTACCGATTTTCTATGTTCGCTCGAAACGGTGGACACCTCGAAAATCGGCATCACCGGCGCTTCCGGCGGAGGGACACAAACATTCCTGCTTGCGGCTGTAGACCCGCGCATCGCGTTCAGCGTGCCTGCTGTGATGGTTTCGGCGCATTATTACGGAGGTTGTCCCTGCGAAAGCGGATTGCCTATAACACAGACACACTGCGGGTTAAATTCCAATAATGCTGAAATAGCCGCCCTGATGGCTCCACGCCCGCAGTTGCTGATATCTATTGGAGCCGACTGGACAAAAAACACGCCGAAAACGGAATTTCCCTATTTGCAGCAAATTTACGGATTATACAACAGTACAGGCAATATTTATAACGTGCATATTCCTAACGAAGAACACGACTATGGCTTCACCAAGCGTACGGCATTGTATGATTTTGTAGGCCGCGTATGTGGAATTGATACGGACAAGTTTAAAGATGCGCAGGGTCGTTATATCGAAAAAGATGTTACAATCGAAGCTCCCGATAATTTGCTGGTTTTTGGAAATGGACGAATCGTCAACGGGAAATATGTGTTGCAGCCGGTCAAAACACGTCCGATGATGCCCGCAACCAATATTAAAGGAGCGGAAGATTTGAAAAAAGCGCTATTCCGTTTTTAGTTTTCAGTTCTCAGTTTTCAGTTTTCAGCAAGATAAACAATATCTTTTAGTTCTCAGTTATTCAATTATTCAGTTATTCAGTTACTTAATCATTCAATGCATCAATTATTCATAACTCACAATTGCTCTCTGTCCTATGAACATACAAATTTTTGAAAATCCCGTTGAACTCGGGAAAACTGCGGCAGCGAAATGCGCAGCAATCATCAACGACGCCATTGCCCTCAAAGGAAAAGCACGCATCGCACTTTCCACCGGAGCGTCACAGTTTGAAACCATTAAAGCCTTGATCGCTTCGAATATAGATTGGAGTAAGGTGGAAATGTTTCACTTGGACGAATATATCGGCCTGCCGGAAAGTCATCCGGCAAGTTTTCGCAAGTATTTGAAAGAAAGGTTTTTGAACAATATCAACATCAAACAGGCCTACTTAGTAGATGGTGAAGACAACCCGCAAAAAGTGATTGCATCCCTGACCGCCGAAATCCGCAGGGAACCCATTGACCTCGGTGTGATTGGCATCGGCGAAAATGCTCATATCGCGTTCAATGACCCGCCCGCTGATTTTGATACTAAAGAAGCCTATATCTGCGTGTTATTGGACGAAGCCTGCAAACAGCAGCAAGTCCGCGAAGGGTGGTTTGCGACGATAGAAGATGTTCCCATACAGGCGATTTCGATGTCGGTGTATCAAATTATGCAATGCCTGCATATCGTTTCATGCGTACCTTACGCCGTGAAAGCCAAAGCAATCAAAGATACGCTCGAAAATCAATTGACAAACATGGTGCCGGCCACCATGCTCAAAGAACATCCCGATATCACCCTGTATCTGGATCAGGAATCGGCTTCTTTAGTTGATAGTTAATAGTCAATAGTTTATAGTTCATAGTGTTAGGTAAAAGATTAATTGGCGCGAACGCATGAAAGCGCGAACGCGCGAAAGGAAAGAAAATCCCTTCGCGCGTTCGTGACTTTAATCCCCGATATTAATTCGGGTCATTTTTGAAAAATGCCGTGCAAGTTTCCGGGTGGTCGGTATTGACGTAATCGATCCCCATTTGATGGAATGTGCGCCAGGCAGTTGACCCGTCCGGACTTCCCCAGAATCGAATCGGTTTACCCAGCGTATGAGCCGTCGCAATCAAGTCGTTCAGCTTTCGCAATTCGTCAACAGGGATACTTCCTTCGCCGTTCCATTGCGAGAAAAGCCTGAAATTCAGGCTGATCATCATAACCCGCTCTAATTGTCGAGGCGTGTAATCCATTTTGTCACCGTCGAACGAGATAATAGATGGATAATTCTGAAACGTTTCCGCCGGCGGTCTGTTTCCGGAAATAACAACGCGAACGGCATACGGATTCACCGCCGGATCAAATACTTCCGGATATCGCTGGAGTTTGCGAATCAATATATCTAATGTAGGATTTACCGGCGTTTTCAGGTCGATGAGCAACACAAAATAATGGTCAGACCCTCTCCACGCTCTTCCCTTATTCAACCGATACAGGCTTACAATCGGATCGATATAAGCCTCTTCCAATGTCGGCGCTTCTTTTAGATCTTCCTTATTATGAGCCACTAACAGTTCATCTGCACGATCCGTTGTATAGATATCGGCTTCGATGGATGCTGCCTGCTGCGCATAGGCCTGATAAAACGGCAATGCCTGCGCATAGTCATTATGCGAATGAATCAGTTGTTGCTGGCCATAGGAATGAAGTACAAATAACAGCCCTGCCGCCAGCACAAACAACAATCTTATTCTCTGATTTCTAATCATTTGCCATAAGCAGATCGTAAAGGAAACTGTTGAAGAGCGCTTCGTTTTTTTCCAGCACTCTAAAAAAACGTTTATCCACTTCCCAAATTGTCTTGAATGCTTTGTGCATTAACTCATTTCCTTCATCCGTAAGGTTGACAACTTTTGCCCTTATATCGGTAGGGTGCTGTTGACGATAGATGTAACCTTTCATTTCCAACACTTTAAATACCTGTGATATGGTCATGGGATTGATTTTCGTATGCTGCGCAAGAATGGATTGCGTAACCTGTTTATTGGTATGATAAATAAGCCAGCAAATACTTGCCAAAACAGCATATTGCATGTGAGAAAGTCCATGGTAACGTTTGAGTGCCCTGTCATGGCTCTCTCCCCACAAATGTGATACCTGTAACATCAGAAAACCGGTATCACTCTTAAGATCCTTTATTATAAAAGGAGATTTGTTTGTTTTCAAAACTATATATTTAAAAATAAAACGTCCAAAGATAATATTTTTTTCTCAAAATCCCTCAATTGAGTAAATTTTTTAACGTCTGTCTTTCTTAAAAAATTGAAACGCGTCAACATGGTCGGGTTCAAGTAATGTACAAACATAGCACGTCGAATTGATTATTACATTTTAACTATCTATATCAATAAAACCAGAAAAGCCCGAATAGAACCATTCAAAATCTCTTTTACCCACAGAATCCTTATCGTCGTACATAATATACAAAAACTGGGCACAAAGATACAAATAATAATCGAATAAACAAGCAAAAAAAACAGAAAAATTATTAAATAAAAAAAAATACTGTCTGTAAGGGATTTAAAAGAAAGGTGTGTATAAGTTAAAAACAGCCTTTAAAAGTAGCTTGAGCTATCATAGCAGTGGGTGCAGAGGTGATCTTTGGGGAGACCGATGGAGGTGACTAAATCTTCGACAGTCGTATATTTCAGGCTGGTAATGTTTAATTTTTTGCGAATACAGTCTACTAAGCTATTGTATTGTTCCGAGCCGGTGATGGCATATTTGTCAACGTTGGATGAGGAATCACCTTCGATATCCTTGATGACACGGCGTGCGATTAACTCTAACACGGATTTGGAAGCCGAAAAACCGACAAACGGACAGGGGAAAAGGATGGGCGGACTGCCGACGCGCATGTGTACTTCTTTGGCTCCATAGCCGTAAAGTATTGACATACTGTCGCGTAACTGAGTACCTCTAACGATAGAGTCGTCGCAAAAGACAACGCGTTTGCCGTCTAATAAATGACGGTTCGGAATCAGTTTCATGCGCGCCACCAAATCGCGCACAGATTGATTGGCCGGAGTAAAACTGCGCGGCCAGGTAGGGGTGTATTTCACAATGGCGCGCCGGTGCGGAATCTTTTTCCCCTCAGCATAACCTAACGCCATGCCTGTGCCCGAATCAGGAATCCCCGAAACGAAATCCACCTCGACAGGGTCTTTCTGCGCCATCAGAATCCCATTGACATAGCGCGCCGTATCCACATTCACGCCCTCGAACACAGAGGTCGGATAACCGTAATAAACCCAAAGGAATGAGCATATTTGCATCTGCCCGTTAGGTGGACGGAGTTGAATCATTTCTTCGTCCGTAATTTTGACAATCTCACCCGGCCCAATATCATGCACAATATCAAAATTCAGGTTCGGGAAGCTGGACGGTTCGCTGCTGACGGCATACGAGCCTTCTTTTTGAGCGATAATCACAGGCGTACGTCCCAACTTGTCGCGCGCTGCGATCAGCCCGTCTTCTGTCAACAACAGTAACGAACACGATCCTTTGATCTTATCATACACATTTTCAATGCCATCCACAAAGTTTTTGCCTTCAGCTATCAGCAATGCAATCAACTCTGTCTGATTCGTATGCCCCGAGCTAAGTTCCGAAAAATGACATCCTTTTGAGAGCAGGTTCTGCTCCAGTTCGGACAGGTTATTCACTTTGGCAACGGTCACGATGGCGAATTTGCCGAGATGC
>Ga0209629_10001693_pt1 | contig 14234 bp, 4 predicted proteins | sample TergutCu122P5_FD_187286 | JGI IMG/M metagenome (GOLD analysis project Ga0209629, IMG submission 187286) | Cubitermes ugandensis P5 segment gut microbial communities from Kakamega Forest, Kenya - Cu122 P5 (SPAdes) (version 2) | ecosystem: Host-associated > Arthropoda: Insects > Digestive system >... | reverse complement strand
TATATTGAAACTCCTTATGCCGACACGCGTTTTTCTCTTCCGAGGCATGGCAGTAAAGATACAACCGATGAGCAGCTTGTTGCAGACGCTAAAGCTATTTTAGACCGCATAAATTCAAAATCAAAAATTCTTGCCGGAGAAGTAAATGAAAAACAGCTTGCCGAAAGAGATTTCAACGGAAGAACGTTTGCAAAAATAGTTGGTTTCACAACATTTTCGGGAAATACAAAAGGAGTTGAAAACAATAAAGACGCCGAGAACAAAATAAGACAGTATTTGTTAAAACTCATAGAGGAAAACGGAAAGGAAAATATTTTGGTTGTATGCGGAGCGACGGATTTCGGCGGCGTGCACAATGTCTATAATGTCGCTCAGGAGTTGGGACTTGCCACAATGGGGCTTGTCTCTTTGGCCGGATTAAAAGAGTGTCCGCAGGATATAAGAAAATGCGATTACTATTATGTCGAGGACAAAGTTATTCCGTGGGAAGGCGCGGAAGCCGGCGACTGGGGTTCCGAAAGCGATAAGTTTGTCGATTTGATAGATGAACTGTATGCTTTCGGCGGCGGTGCGCAGGCAATTCAGGAAATAAAAAACGTAAATAAACAAAACAAGCCTGTCCGCGTAATTTTTGGAATCAACACGACTTTCAGCGCTAAAGGGCAGGCGGAAATGTCGTTAATACGCGCGGACGAACAAGGCAGCGTCAAACTTAACAGCCTCATAGAATCAATTCAAAGAAAAATCGATGCTGAAAATAACGAATCAAAAAAGAACGCTCTTTTAAAAGAGCTTAAAGAGGCCCAAAAGACTCTCGGATTCAGCATTGAGGACATGAACTCCTTAAATATCGAAAACAAAAGATCGGATTTTAAAGAGTTTTCTTTTAAACAAGGCGAAATTGCGTCTTTTGAAGCCGATTTTGACGACAGGTATCCTTCGGTGCGCTTTAATGTGGCGTTAATAGACGGGAAATACGCAATTACAGATTTGACATACAACAATGTCGTGAAAAAAAATATAAGCATAATTAATACCCCGAACGGCTTTTATATCGATTCCGATTATAGCGATCTGAAGCTTTCTAAAATTCTAACAAACACTTCCGCGGCGCCGCTGACTTCCGACGCGACTTTAAATAAATGGTACGGTAAAATATTGATAAAGCTGTTTGGCAATTTCGGATTAAGAATAGTTCAGATCGCTATAGCGCCTCTGGCGGAATCAGGGGCGTTATCAGCCATTTACAGCGCATGGGCAGCAACAGGATACACTACGGATATTTTAGGCATAACGGATAATCAAGGCAACAAGATAGCGCAAAAGTTTTTGGCCGGGCATAAGGACTACAATGAAACAACAAAAAATAAATATTTAGAAGGTTTGTTTGCCATATTAAATTCCGCGCTATCAGATACAAACGGCAGCCGTTTCGCTAAAAACGCCGCTCTAAAATTAGCGTTAATAAAATATCATGCAAAATGGAATAAAGAGAACCCAAAAACACCATTGGCTGCAGACATTGATAATACAAAAATAGTTTCCTTGCGGAATATGCAGACGGCTGTTGTTGATGGAAAAGAGATAATATTAGATTTTCGCGCCGGAGAAGAGATAGGCATGTATGTTGACGACAAGCGTGCGAAGTACTCTGATAGGATCAGGCATGATTTACATTTGCACAGAGAAGGAATATCAGATGCTGTTATTGCAATTCAAAGCTTTGCTAAATACATAATAGGCATCGGAGAAAAGGTTGCCGTAGATGATATGTATCAAATAGAAAATCTCGGAGACGGCGCTGTAAAGATTGCCATTTTAGACGGAAATACAGTTAACTTTATAATGCATTCCAAACAGAGAGAGCCTGATATGCCGCCTGCCGCAGAAAAATCCGACCTAGAAAAAAAACAGATTCTTTCATCTTTGCCGTTTCCTTTCAGCAAATCGGGCTCCAAAGAGATTTCCAATTTTTATTCGGATCCCGATAAGTACATTAACATATTGAAGAAATATATCATTCGGCAAGGCTTGCAGACGGGCCTAAATTTTGCGCTGAGAGTTTATCCGGAAGGAAAATATTTTCTTGAAGACAGGCATTTCGGCATGCATCCTTCATATTATGAAAATATATATAGAGGAAATCTTTTAGGCTCGCACAAGTTTAATAAAAATAAATCTCCTCTTTCTAAGGATGAAGTTTTTGCCGTGCCTATAGATTATTCGTCTTTTGACGGCAATATTATAATTCACAGAACTTATGCCGACGACTTGGAAAATACTAAATATTTGCCGGTTTATTCAATAGGTACCCAAAATGAAAGAGACGATATATTTTTCGCCGCCCTTTTTAACAGCATACGCAATTTAATAGATCAATTCGGGCATGTCGATAGAACTAACTATGACTACGAATTGGATACTAAAACTGCAATACCCGTATTATCCGCTTTAAACTATTATGACTTACCTGAAAAAGAAGCTTTAAACAGAGTTACCGACAGGTTTGGCTTTCATTATGATTTTCCCGTAAAAACAAATAAAGAAATTTTTCATGTAACGCTAAGCCCTGCAGAATATGAAACAGTCAGGACTTCTTTTTATTCGCCAAGATTTTTAATAAATTACTATACTTATAAATTCTTATATCAATTCATATTGCAGCAGCAGGGGAGCGGCGCTGAAACGAAATTGAGCGAATTTATAGAAAACGAGCTGAAAGAATCTTATTCTTTGCCGGACAATCTCAAAGTTTTTAGCAGTTATCAGGAAAACAAATACAGCTCTCATTATTATTTAACAAACTATATAAAAGCATTGCATGAATACAATTCAGCTATATCTGGAAATAAAACAGAAATAAATCTTAAAAAAAATATTTATCATTCTTCAACCTTCCCGATGATGCGTTTTGGACTGCGGTTAAAAGCCGTTATTGTCAAATTGTTTCATGAAATAGGCGCCAGGTTTTACGATGTGCATTTAGCCCCGTGGATTGAAATGTTTGAAATAGCCGAAATAGCCGCCGTAAAAATAATTCCGGTGACAGGTGGGCAGAGTTATGAGATGGAGTTAGATTTTTTGTCAAAACATGAAAATTACAACAAAGCTTCTGAAGATGAAAAGATGATTTATAGAAGCGCTTTACATAAAATTGTAGACAGAGCTTGGATTGTGTATATTAAAACTTCGCCAGGACTAAGTTTCAAACAGGCAATAAGATTAACCGCCATAGCAAGCATCGCCCCGCATAAAAAGTGGAATAAAAAAAATCCTAAGTTTGCGCTTTCTGCGGATAAAATAAGCAAATCTGAATCTTCCACTGAGCAGGCAATTGAGCCGGCATACGATGTACAAACTTCGAAAACTCCGGACAAACAAATTATTCCCGATACCCTAAAGGATCAGCTATACAATGCAATTGTTGAACTTGAAATAGCCGATGGCTCAAGAAGGATGGCATACTATAAAAGCGCTGCAGACGGACTTGAGATAATTCGCGGCAATATAGAAAAACAGTTCGGCAAAAGCGCGACTGATGAATTATACAACTCGTTAATGCACAAATATTCCGCTCAAGAACACAGAAAAAGGCTTGACAATTTTATTTCTGCCGCTGCTGAAAAAAAGACAACAACAGCTCCGATGCATCTAAATAAAGGCGAAAGCGCGTATGTAAATTTCATATCTGATTATTTTCCATGGTCTGGAGCTTACAAAATACCTGTCTTTAAAATTTACAGAGACAGTGACGGCAATTATACAATTTCAAGAGTTACAGGTCTTATTGTTACGAAAGACGGAGACTTTGTCCGTTTGGCCGAAACTGACGCTCAAAATGCAAGCAATGTAAACATAGATTTGGATTTCTTTAATGACACAATCTCCCTGCAAACGGACGGCAGTAACTTTTATTTGGAATCTTTAAAAGAAAAAAACGCCGCATTTTACGATGTTATTAAGGATATTGAACTGCTGGAATCCGGAGATGTTAAATTTGGAAATAGAATTTTCTCTCTGCTTCCTGCGGATAAGGAAAGTTCTTACGCAAAAGTTAAATTGACTGATGAGCAAAATGGAAATATTCAAAAGTACAGTAAAGGAGTTTTTGATTTTTTCTCATTTTATGCGGAGTATCAAAAAGGCAGGATAATGTCTGACGGTTTTGTGTTAGGAAGATCTAGCAATAAAATGGACGAGGGCAAAGATTATAAGGATGAGAAATCTAAAGTATCTATGGAAGTCTTGCCTGTATTTGCGAAATTAACGAAATCATCACAATGGCAGGATTTGCATGAAATTATGTTTAACGGCGACAGAACGGTAAGGACCGAGGAATTGCTGCAACATATAGTTGATGCGAGCGAAAAAGAAAATAAACCTATAATATTTTACCTTCCGCCTGACATAGAAAAATCAGAAATTACGTTTGAAGAGCTCCAATGGTTTCTAAAAGATCCGTCCAGAATGAAAAATGTTTATTTTGTCGTTGGCGGATATGACATGTTAAATGTAAGAGCCGCAGATTCCGGAGAATTGGATGATGTTTACAATTTAGACGCAGACACATTTGCCGATATCTTTGCCGCTTTGCTTAATATATCGCCGGCAGTTAACGGCAATTTACTGAATGCTGCTTATAAATCCTCTCTTGCGGCGCCAGCTTTATCGCAGCAGCAGTCTGACACGCTTTACAGTACGCTTACATCGGATTCAACGATGTATTATTACAAAAATACAATTTCCGGAAGATTCGCGGTATGGGTTAAGCGCAGATTTAACAAAGAAGCAAAGGCAAATAACTACACCGATGACCAGATAATTAAAATTCTGCTTGCTCCCAAAAGGGAAGCAAAGTTAATAGGACAAATCGCTGCGGCTGTGGCTGCGGGAACAATTACTGCTGAACAAATTTTATCCGGCGATTTCGGTATTGCGTCTTTAGTTTGGGAATTTTTATACAGAGATCACTTTAATTATAAACAGGCGGCAGATATCATTACTTTTAACGAGGACGGCCTTACGTTTAAAGCTTATTTGGAAATTATTAAAAATAATGAAAAAAGCAATGAATTCTATCAAAAATTTTTAAAAACTCTCTTTTCGGATCAGGGGCAAGCCAATCCGGAACACTCCAAACTAGCCAAGCAATATTTAGACGCAGCAGTTTCATCGCTAGACGTAAGCGAAGAAGTAAAACAAGCGATAAAAACGATGATACTGTACCAGCACGGATTAGTTGGCATAGTCAGAGCGGCAATTGAAGCTGTTTCAGGAAGAAAAACCGTAAGGGCGCTTGCAAACAAAAGCATTGACTGGCATAAGAAGTGGAATCAAGAAAATCCCGAAACAACGGGCGATGAATCGGCATATCTTCACGGGATAGCCGTTAAAAGCGGCAGTTATGCTGATTTTATCTCCAAAATACCGCATCATAAAGCCTTTAATAAGTCCAGAACCAGAAAATTAAAAAGTTCCGATCCGCAGATGAAGCATTATAATATGCCTAAATCCGATTACGGCGAATACGACAGAAGCGATGGTTTTTGGGCGATAGTTGACGATCAAGATTCTTCCGCATTTTTTGCAGGGAGTGAAAATTTAAAACTTCATATAAGCGCAAATGTCAACAATTCCAATGAAATATACAATTTAGTAAGACCGGTATTGGATAAGTATAACGTGTGTTTTAAAGTTCCTTTAAAATCAGAAGGTTTGGCAGAGCTAAATGACGGTAAATCAGGAGACACGCAGGTTGGAAAATTTATGACGATATATTTGCCAAAAGGCGCCGATATGCAGGTTTTGATAGATTTATCCGCAGAGCTTGACGCTATACTCAGAGACTATCAGTTTAGGTCTCCGGAAATCAAAGGCGAAATGAAGATCGGAGAAAGCGGTATTTTATATGCGCGTGACGAAAGTCAGGAGAGAGGCATAGCGGACAGCCCAAATCTGAAAAATTTTGGAGAAAATGTTAACGGCGAAAATGGCAAAATAGCCGCACTGAGATACATATGGTCCGGTATTTTTTCTGCTCCAGTAAAAGAAACAAAAACGGCAGTTGTTTACAAGGCAGAAAAGGCTGCGAAATCGGATAAAACTAATGCAGTGAGTTTTATACGGGAAAAGCTGAAAGAATTGGAAAAAGATCCCAAAAAGAAGCTTCCGATTAAATCGCAGGATTTAAAAAATTTTAAAAACGCCGATATTGCTTTATCGCGGCAGCAGCTTGACGCGCTTTACGCCGTTGCAGACAAGCATCATCAGGGAAACGCAGACAAAATCGAACACATTTTAGGCGTTGCGGCGATACTTATCAAAATGGGCATAACAGAGCCCGAGCTTATCGCAGCCGCATTTTTGCATGATGCGCTTGAAGATTCTTATGAATATTACAAAGACTTTCCGGGCGACACTCCCGCTGAAAAGAGAAAAAATGCCGATGAAAAATTCATAGAGAAAAATATCATACCTCAAAGAAAAGCGCAGGTTAAAGCCGATATAGAGCAATCTCTCGCGGCCGTATTTGACAAAACGCAGACGGATGAAATAATGGAATATATGGAAATTATGACAAAAGGAGAAGATAAATCGGCAAACGACTACTATTCCGGCATTATATCCGGCGGCAGCTCGTTAATCATTTTAAAACTTGCCGACAGGATTTACAACATGGGCAAATTGAAGAAAGGCCGGTCGGCGGCTGCGCAATATTTGTTCGGACAAAACGGCAAAGAAGGCACGCTGTACGAATTTTTAACGCGGAAATACAAAGGACAAGAGTCTGAAACGACATTGCTTGACGCTTTGAACGAAACAAAGGAAAACAAATATATAAAAGATATGTTTATTAAGGCATTTTTTGATGCCGTAAAAAAGAACATACTTTATACATTTCTGCCGTTTGTCAATCTCGAGCTGGGTTTTAATTCAACGATTTCAGGCAAGAATACTAAGACGGCATATGTCGTGTATACGACAAGCCAAGATTTGAAAAAGGATATTGAAGCGTATAGTTCTATTCCGGAAGCCGTATTCGTCGTCAATAAAGATATACAAGGGAATTTCGCCGGAACGGTTGATAAAGACGGCGCGGAAGGAAAATATACCGGCAAAACAAAGAATATTTATTTAAAAACAATGCGAAACGGCAACGGCAAAAAAGTAAAAGTCTTTTACGCTCAAAATGTTGAATACTATAAAATAGTCAAAGCTTTGCAAGGCAACAGAAATTTGCCAAAAATATCCGGTTTTGTCGTAGTTGATGAAGTTAATAAAGAAACTATAAGTTTTGAGGGCAATATCATAAAAGCAGGATCCGATCTGATAAAAGACTTTAAAGGCGAAGCGTTAAACGATTATATAGCGACGCTTTCAAAAATTCAAAGAAAATGGCGCAATGCGCAGGCTGATAAAAACATTTTAGACATTTCTAACCTTAAGGGCAACGATAAAGCGATAAAAGACGTTCTGAAAGCTCTTAGAAAGCAAAAAGATTACCAGCATGTAAAAATTATGCTGAATTCCGACCAGCTGAATGCTTTAACGGAACAATTAAAAGATGATAAAAATCCCAGAACGTTAAAGGATTTGCGAATGCTGGGCATAGAAATATTTTTAGCCGTTGAAAGCATGAACAATGAAGACAAAGCCGAATATACCCATAAAGGCATAAGCGGAGTTTTAGCAAACGGCAATTTAACGGACTTAAATACCGGGAAAATGCTGAACGCAAGAACATTTTTGACAAAAGACGATTTAAAAGGGAGCGCTCTTGACAAAAAGTTGAGCGATAATTACCAAGGCTACAACATAATAGGCTTAGAGCTCATAAAGGAAGAAATAAGCGGCAGAAATATTTTGCAAAACGGCAATATCTTAAACGCTGCGCTGGGCTGGTTTGAAAAAACGTTTAATTTGAAAGAAATAACCGTACAGGACGCCGTAAATATGGCTCAGCAGCTGGAGTTTGGCGAAGCGCCGGCAATAGACAAGTTGACAGCGCCGGAGCTGACAAAAGAAGCGGCAAAAAATGCAGTTGAGTCTCTGCCTGAAACGAGCGAAATAAAAACAACGCTCAGCCAGCTGACAGGAGAAGCAAAAGCCGCATATAAAGAAACCGCGATAGCAAGAGTCTGGCTTTTAAACAGGATAAAGCGCGAAAGAAGCAGGATGAATCTTAAAAAAGACCAAAAAATGATCATAGAGCAAGACCGCGGAATGCAAAACACTATTACCGCCCTGATTGCTAAAACCGATAATTTAAGCGAAGCTGACTTGAGAGAAATAAACATAGAAAGCGTCGAGTCATTCGGCGCAATAATAGCGCAGGGTTTGACGGGCAGCCCGGAACAAACTAAACAGGCAATAGCGGTTGCGGTAAACGATGCGTTTAACCTTGCGCCTGTCTTTGAATCAAAATCTAAAAAAGAAGCTCGGGAAGAACAAGAGCAGCAGATGGCAGGACTCAAATCAATGCTTGCGAACGCATAAAGTTTTACATTGCCAAAGCATTATAAAAAGCCGCCGGAGAGCAGTCCTCTCCAGCGGCTTTTCTTTATGAGGCGTCATTCTAAACTTGTTTCAGAATCTCGTCGTAAAAATATTACGGCAGACCCTGAAACGAGTTCAGGGTGACACAACGTCTAATCCAAATACTCTCTCAGCGATTTGCTTCTGGTGGGATGTCTGAGTTTTCTTATGGCTTTTGCTTCGATTTGTCTTACCCTTTCTCTTGTCACGCCGAACTTTTTGCCGACTTCTTCCAAAGTGCTCGGGTATCCGACGCCTATGCCGTATCTCAGGCTTATGATCTCAGCTTCCCTCGGCGTCAGAGTGTTCAAAACTTTCTGAAGCTCAAGCTGCAGCCTGTACTGCTGGGTTTTAGCAACAGGGCTCGGGCTGTGCTGATCTTCGATAAAATCCTCAAGCCTTGAATCTTCCTCTTCACCTACGGGCGTCGCAAGAGAAACAGGCTCCTGCATCATTTTTAAAATCCTTCTTATTCTGTCGGTAGAAAGCCTCAAAGCTTTTGAGTATTCTTCGATGGTAGGCTCTCTGCCTATATCCTGCTGGAATTTCTTTTTGACTTTTGTCAGTTTTGAAATCAGCTCTTTCATGTGCACGGGAATTCTTATGGTTCTTGCCTGATCGGCGATCGCGCGGTTGATGGACTGCCTTATCCACCAGGTCGCATAAGTGGAAAATTTAAATCCGCGTTTCCACTCGAATTTTTCAACGGCTTTCGAAAGGCCGAGATTTCCTTCCTGAATCAAATCCGAAAGCTCCAAATTGCTTATGCCGACGTGTTTTTTGGCTATTGATACGACAAGCCTGAAGTTCGCTTCTATAAGTTTCATCTTGTCTCTGTGTATTACGTCTTCAAGCTCCCTGATTTTCTTATCGGTTTCGATCATCTCTTCGGGTGTTATTACCGAGCCCTCTTTGAGATTGGTCTGCTTTAAAATTGACAGCTGTATTTTTTCAAGATGCTCTTCCACTCCGCTCACCGGGCTGCCCGTATGCTTTTTAAAATCCGAAGCTGAAAGCTTGCCGGCTTTGTAGTTTTTATAAAAATTCTGCACTTTTGACGGCGAGTTTTTAAATTTTCTCTCAAATCTTCTGAGCTCGTCCTTTATCTCGTTGAGCTTCTGCGCCGTGGTCTTTATCTTATTTACGAGCCTCTTTATTTTGTCCTGGTTCAAGTTCAGCCCTATAATAAGGTTGATTACCTCGGTGCGCAGTTCTTTTACCTTTGCGGCATACTTCTCTTTTTCTTTCTGGGAAAGAGACTTGCGTTTCAGTTTCTCTTCGTTTGCGGTTATGCTTTTTTCTATCTGGTTTATTTTCTGGACGGCTTTCTTTATTTTTACGCCCATGCCCCTGAGCTGCGCCTGAGATTTGCGTCCTCTTGGCATAAGCTCTTTTGGCGTCATCTCCTGCTGGCTTATCAGGGTTTCCCAGTTGCGAATTTCCTTAATGATAAGCGGGGATTCGAGCACTATGAATTTAAGTTTTTTCTCGTTTTCTCTGATATTTTTGGCAAGCTCGACTTCGACCGCTCTTTCCAAAAGAGGAACCTTAGCCATCTCGCTGAGATACATTCTCACGGGATTTATGTCTTCATCTTCGCTTTGCATCTTCACGGACTGCTCCACGGCTTCGCCATGCGTTTTCTTTGTCTTTTCTGACATGTACTCTTTGTTATCGACGACTTTGATGCCCAAATCCTCGAGAGTGACAAAGAAGCTGTCTATCTTTTCAGCCACCATGGATTTTTCCGGAATCGTCTTGTTTATCTCATCGTAAGTCAAATATCCCTGCTCTTTGCCGATGTCGATTAACCCCTGAAACAAATCTTTTTTTGCCATTTTATTTCCCCGAACCTTTTAATAATATCGTCAATTTTTTATATTCCGCAATTTTTTTTCCGTCGTTTGCAATTTTCCCTTCGGTCATGAGCAGAATTTCTTTTTCTAAAACCTGCCGTTTTCTCTTAAGCTTAGCCGTTTCAACGTCTTTTAAAATCACTCTGAGAGACTCTTCAGCGTTGTCGTACTCCGTTTCATCCATCGTAAGCGCCGAAAACCAATCCGCGTCCTCTTTGCCAAGAGCGTTCAAAATGTCGGCGTCGCCCGCTCCCGAAACCATCAGCCCGTAAACTTTTGCGCATCTTGCGTCTTCAAAAACGTCGTCCGAAAGAAGCTTCATTAAATTTTTGTCGAATAAAATAACTTTTAAAAGCTTTTCCTCAAGCGACAGGCTTCGCCTGCTTTCTTTTAACGGCACATCAATACTTTTTTCAACGCCGTAGCTTCCTTTTTTAAAATGCTGCTTCTTTTTAAATTCTCGCCATACCGCTTCTTCATCGACATTGACGCTCTGCGATATGCTTTTTATCCACTCTCTCTGCACTATCGAGTTTCCGCTTCTTGCGGCAAAATCTAAAAGAGCCGAAACAGCTTTCGCTTTGGTTTCAGGCACATTTCTTTTTATTGCGGCTGAAAGCCGTTCTATCATGAAATCTATCGCGCTTTTTGAGCTTTTTTCAACGAGCTTTAAAAACTCTTCTTTGCCCTTTTCGTTAAGATACTCGTCGGCGTCAACGCCTTCAGGCAGTGAAGAAACGGAACACTGGATGCCGTCCTCAACCAAAATCTCAAGCGCGCGCTGGGTTGCCGTTCTCCCTGCGTCGTCAGCGTCAAAAAGAAGAGTGACGCTGTCTGCGTATCTTGCGATAAGCTTTGCGTGGTTGTGAGTGAACGAAGTGCCCAGCGAAGCCACGGCCCCTGATATGCCGAACTGATGCGGTATAACCACATCCATATAGCCTTCAAGAACGATTATCTTCCTCTCTTTTCTGAGTTCCGGAAGAGTCTGAAAAAGACCGTAAAGATTTGACGACTTTGAATATACGATTGTTTCAGGGGTGTTCAAATATTTCGGGTTTTGGTCTGTCAGCGTTCTTCCGCCGAAAGCGATTACCCTGCCCTGAACGTCGAATATCGGAAAAACAACTCTTTCGGACATGTATTCGAAAAAAGTGCCCCGCTCCGTCTTGGTTATAACTCCGGCTTTTGAAAGATCTTCCGACGTATATCCCTTTTTAAGCGCCGACTGAATTAAAAGCCCCCTCGGAGCGTATCCGAGCTGGAACTTTTTTACAGTTTCCTGATTTATTCCGCGCTTTTCAAGGTACTGCCTTGCAGTTTTGGCAAGCGGGCTTTCCAGCAGATGCCTATGATAAAACTTAGCCGAACTTTCCAAAATTTCAAATAGTTTTGTTTTTTCCGAGACTTTTACAACGTCTTCATTTGTCTCTTTTATCTCGATACCGGCTTTTTTTGCAAGCTTTTTTACCGACTCGATCCACGAGAGATTTTCGGTCAGCATCACAAATTTAAAAACGTCTCCCGCCGCGCCGCACCCGAAACATCTGAAGATGCTTTTTTCGGGGCTTACCATAAACGAAGGTGTCTTTTCATTATGAAAAGGGCAGCACGCTTTCCAGTTGCGTCCGGCTCTTTTCAAGTCCGGCAGATACTCCCTCACGACAGACACTATGTCGCTTGAAAGCCTAACTCTTTCAATTATATCGTCAGGTATTGCCATAGTTTTAAAACCAGAGTGGAGAGTGGAGAGTGAGGAGTGAAGATACGGCAAAGACTTTTTTGTCGTCATTGCGAGGCAACGAAGTTGCCGAAGCAATCCAGAGCAGTTGCAGTATCTTCACTCTCCACTCCCCACTCTTCACTCTGCCGTTCTCCTAAATCTTCTAAATCCCGAAGCTTCTATAAATTCCAGTTTGCCGTGGGCTTTTTCCAGTTTGTCAAAAAGCAGATTGAGGCCGAGATTGTCGGATGATATGTGTCCGGCAAGGATTACGTTTATTTTTCGCTTTTCTGCGTCTTCAAAGGCTTTCGAGCTCATGTGCATGCCGACTATCGTTCCCACTCCTGCGTCCGCAAGTTTTTCAAGCGATTCAACCGGGCCTTCGGTGCCGCCGGTCATATCGACAAAAACTTTTCCGCAGCGGGAGTCGTCGCTCCCTATGAGAATAAACGGCGGATGGCCTATTTTTGAGGAGTATTTATACTCCGGCTGTTTTTTCAAATAAGAGATTATGTCTTTTAAATATCTGGGTTTGACGGCTTCTATCTCGCTCTGGAGAAAAGAAGCGACGTGATTGTCCGCGACTGTATGAGCCGTCATCAAAGGAATGTTCAAAAGCTTTGCGGCGTCCGATACGCGCTCATTGTTTTGGGGCATTATGCTTCTTTTGACTTCTTTCATGCGGGAACCGATCATCTTTTCCGCGATGTTTACAGGAATACCCTGTTTATTCAGTATGTCGGTCTGCATGCCTATCACTTCTGAAAAAGTCGAGTAGGCATAGCCTTCGGGATGGTGCGCGATGACGAGATCTATTTTTTTGCCTGAATCTATGAGCTGTTTCGCAAGAAGGATTTCAGGCGTTTCCATGTCTATTCCGACCATGACGGATTTTACTTCGGTATCCGGGTTGCCGAAAAGAATTCTTGAATCGTAATACGGATTTTCAAGGCTTTCGGTATCGTAAGTTTCTTTTTTTTCTTTTGAAAGAGCGTCGTAATCTTCTTTGCGTTTTAAAAGGTCGAGCTTGACTATGTCAACGCCTCTGGGGTCGGCATTTATTCCTTCTCTTACAAACGTCTTCTGAATTTGTTTTAGTTTCATATAACACCTCTACCGTCTTGTCTGTCACCCTGAGGGAACTTTGTTCCCGAAGGGTCTAGGTTCATGACTCAATAAACTGCCGTGATCATATTGGGAAGCTCCGCACTGAGCAGGCTGCACAGCATCAGTTGTCATTCTGCGCGAAGTCGCAGAATCTATTAATTTATAGACTCTGCGGCTTCGTGCAGAGTGACGACTTAGCACTTTCATGTAGCAAGCTCGGGGATTAATGAGTCCTGAGTCTAGACATCTGGATCCTTCGTTGAGGACAAAGTCCTCGCCTCAGGATGACAACAACGACAAAAGCTCTGGTAAATAAAAAACAGGTTTTAAAAACGAAAGAGAACTGTATTCCGTAAGCTAAAAAACACAGCTCTCTTCATTTTTTTAATTAACGCAGATCCCGGATTACGACCTTCCGGGATGACATACATTGCTGTCATTCTGAAGAGCAAAGCGATGAAGAATCTAGTCCGGTGCGCTCACATCTCGCGCCCGTCGCAGGCTCGTGCTCCTTATTCGTCGCACTGCGACCCTCTAGATCCTTCGGCAGTTTGGGACATTGTCCCTTCACTGCCTCAGGATGACAAAAGCCCAGTTTACTTCTTGTCTTTTGTCACTTCGCCCATCTGTTATCTTTAAGCATTTTGCGACGGATTTTTCTTTTGGCTTCGGCAAGCTTTTCTTTCTTCAAAACGCTGGGAGCCTTATAGTATTCGCGTTTCTTTATTTCCTGCATTATTCCGTTTCTTTCGCATTCTCTCTTGAAGCGCCTTATCGCTTCTTCGATAGATTCGCCTTCACGAACTTTAACATTTACCATAATCCTAAAACACCACCTTTCTTTTGAAAAGAAATTTTAACAGCAGAGTGAAGAGTGGAGAGTGAAGATACTACAACGGCAGCACTGTCGCCGTATCCCCACTCTTCACTCTTAACTCCCCACTCTTTCTTCATCCCGGAGGCCAGCCGAAAGAACGGCCGCCAAGCAGATGATAATGTATATGAAAAACGGT